>SCPO01000219.1_pt1 | contig 25319 bp, 35 predicted proteins | sample 6106821 | NCBI WGS metagenome assembly SCPO01 (sample SAMN10720448, study PRJNA508395) | human gut metagenome | isolation source: Participant 2 stool, 0 month | host: Homo sapiens | collected 2017 | reverse complement strand
AAGGTATGGGAAAGAAAGTTACGGTAACGTATTATTAATAAGGAGGATAAACCATGGTAACGAATGACGCGACAATTCTGCGCATCAAACATGAGATACTTTATGAGGTAGCAAAGCTTGCCTGGAATGATCAGTTAGAGGACGGAAGAGACGATATTCCGTACCAAAATCAGCCCTGGTCCGCAGGCACAGTACCGCTGCTGTGTATACGAGAGAGAGATTGTCCGCCAGAGAATCCGTCTGGCAGAAGGTGTCCGTCTGACCGCAATACAAACAACGTCGTACAGGTTATCAATGCAGCCTGTGAGGAGTGCCCGATTGCGTCCTACACAGTCACCGATAACTGCCGTAAATGTATGGGTAAAGCCTGCCAGAACTCCTGTCCGTTTGGAGCGATCAGCATGGGAAATACCAAGGCGCACATCGACCCAGATAAATGCCGCGAGTGCGGAAAGTGTTCCCAGGCATGCCCATACAATGCGATTGCCCATCTGGAGCGCCCGTGTAAGAAGGTCTGCCCAGTGGATGCGATTACCTACGATGAGTATGGTATATGTGTGATCGATGAGAAAAAATGTATCCAGTGTGGCGCCTGCATCCATTCCTGCCCGTTCGGTGCGATCGGTTCCAAGACCTTCATGGTCGATGTGATCCGCCTGATCAACGCAGGCAAAGGTCGTAGCGATGCTGGCACCGGCGACCGAAGGCCAGTTTGGACCAGACATCACGTTTGCAAGCTGGAAAACAGCTTTAAAGAAGATTGGATTTGCAGATATGATCGAGGTTGGTCTGGGCGGCGATATGACCGCGGCAGCCGAGGCAGAAGAGTGGGCGGAAGCTTACAAAGAGGGCAAGAAGATGACGACCTCCTGCTGTCCGGCATTTGTCAACATGATCAAACAGTATTTCCCACAGCTGCTTGACAATATGTCTACGACGGTTTCCCCGATGTGTGCGATCTCACGTATGCTGAAGGCGCAGGATCCGGAGGTTGTCACCGTCTTTATCGGACCGTGTATCGCGAAGAAGAGCGAGACGCTGGATCTGAATATCCAGGGCAATGCGGACTATGCGATGACCTACGGAGAGATCCGTGCGATGATGCGGGCGAAAGACGTAAACTGAGCCGGAAGAGAACAGTATGCAGGAAGCCAGTGTATTTGGAAAACGCTTCGGCAACGGCGGCGGCGTAACAGCGGCGGTATTAGAATGTCTGAAGGAGTCTGGTGAGAATACCGATATCAAGGTAGCACGCTGGCGACTTCATCGAGGGTATGGCGTGCGTCGGCGGCTGTGTCGGCGGACCGAGCAAGCACAAAGCCGAGCTGGAGGCGAAGAAGTCGAGAGACAAACTCATCGCCGAGGCAGATGCAAGAGAAGTACATGAGAACCTGAAGGCGTATGATATGTCGTCGTTCTCGATGCATCGGCATTGATGGGATACCCTTTGGGAGAATGTGGCTGAGATAAAATAAATAGGAATTTATATATGAGTTAGTGGGAAAGTGCCTGTCTGCTCTGGAAAATGAAATTTGGGATATGAATTTTATTTTCTGGGGCGGGCGTTTTTCGTTGTGAAAATTCCAAAAGAGTTCTTGCATTTAGAGAATAGATGTGTTAAACTCAATATATCTTATCGAAATGAACTGCGGTCGCAGGTGGTTTCGTTCTAATTTATCTTTTTATTCTGGTAATTTGTGAGGTGCGTTTCGCACAGAATTCGATGATTTAGGAAAATTTGGGAGAATCGGATAACTGTATCGTTATAAAAAATGTGCAATATATTATATGATATATGCAATGCAAAATGAAAGCTTTTTATAGACGGAAAGAACCGCTGTCTGACCTTCATGAGGAGAGTGTGTTTTGAATCAAATTAGAACTTATATAGTTACTGTTCACAGGTAGGCACTTTTGGAACCGAAAGTGCCGTAAGAAAACGTGGTGCAGCAGGAATTTGCCGTATTTAAATGCGAAGCCACGGCAAATTCCGTTACTGGGCACGTATGCGTGAACAGTAACCTTATATAACTTGCGAAAGAGGATAAGAAAAGGGATGTGAAAAAGATTTGAGGGGGGAGGTTTGAGTTGTTAAAAATAAACATGGGGACTCATAAAGGGTGTCGCTGCCGGAATGGTACCATTTTGGGAATATCACTGATATTGATATTTTCATCCGGTAGAATGGCGCTGGCAGCTGAAAATGCAGTGAAACAGGCAGAAAAAGCTGTCATAGTCGGCTACAGCGTCTCATTTATAGATGCTGAGAATGCAAATCATCTTATATTTCATACGCAGACGGGCAAAGTTTTGGAAGGAACTTCCCTGAACGTATCTTTCCCAGAGCAAATCATAGGGAGCGACGGGCATATCTGGAAATCAGCGGTACAGTCACCGCAAATATTTGAACTGTATGGAACAGGAACTGAAAAAATTTATATCAAATATGAAAGAGGCGGCAAGGTTCCAGAAATGGGAGCAGAGGAGGATGCCGCCATGCTGGCGCTTCGGAAACGCCTGGAACGATGGAAACAGAGTGCATGGGAGGCGGAGTGCGCCATATTTGGGCGCGAGGATGCGGCGGTATCGGGCAGCGGTTCCGGTCTGACCGTTCAAAATCAGTCGGAAAATGATGCCAGGATCCGGAATCTGGTATCTGCGATCGGGGATGCAGCGTGGCATGAATTTTATCTGATTGGTCAGGATTTTACACCGTCGGCAAAAACAATCGGGGTGGAATACGACGCAGTTTATTCTGAGGTGGAAGAGGATTCCTTTTCGGTGGATGGAAAGGAATATATCATCACGCGCATCCGGGTGCGGAGAAACTGGGATGACCGTACTTGTACGCATCAGTGGAGCCAATGGGAGTGGGAGGAAAATGATTGCTTAAAGAATGGGCGGGCAGTGTATGTCTGCGGACGATGTCAGAAAGAAAAGATAGAGCGCCTTCCGGCACTGGGGCACCTGGATGAAAAACGGGGATCAAATCTGTGACCGCTGTGGAAGCGTGGATTGGAGTGAAAGTGAAATGCCCGAAAAAGTGATCTGGAAGGAGGGCGATGTCCAGATGCGCGAGGTGGGCGGAGAGATTTTGTCATTTACCTGTATCGACGACGATTACCATGACTGGCAGAATGAACACCGGAAAGCAGCGCTGTTTCTCTGTGACCGCGTGATCCGGGCGGATGTGGACACGGCACCGGGAAAAAAGATGAAGATTTTCTCGTTTGGCAAAGACAATAATTATAAAACTTCGCAGGTGCGCGCATGGCTGCAGAAAAACAGTCAGAACAGCAGCTTCTGTCTGGAACCGATCCATACGGGAATCCAGACCGCGTACATGGGAAGCACGGCGGCTGGTGCATTTTCGCAGACGTCCGGGCGGGAACTGGCGCGTCATGATATTGGTTTTCAGCTTATGAACGACCAGCTTTTCTGCCTGTCATTGGAAGAGGCACTTGCGTACCGGGAATATCTATGGCGGTTTGATTCTGGGGATGATAACCCACAAAGTCAGGTCAGTGCCTATTCACAGGATATTATCTGCGGACGCCTTTTTATTTGCAGGATGAAAACGGGAAATTCATTTATAATCAGCAGATTTATGGCGTTGATCTGGTAAATGGCTGTCTGCGTCCGGTGAGGACGGACAGTGAGACATATGGAATACGTCCGGCGTTTGCACGGTCACAGATGTAAAAAAGAATACTTGTTGAGCTTGGAAAGCGGGAGTGAAGCTGTTTGGCAGTTTGATTAGGAGAAGAGATTGGACAAGGGGAAATCAATCTAATGTTTGGGGAAAGAGGGGAACGTGTATGGGGAAAAAGAAGATGAAAAAAGTGATTCCATTTGCGGTGATGACGACGATGCTTTTGTCGGCGACGCTGCCGGCGTTTGCGGCGAGCGGGTTTGTGTTTGAGGATTGGGATTTGGGGATTATTTCGGAAAGAAAGGAAAAGTTGGATGATACAGACGATGTCATAAAAAGGCAGAAACTGGCTGCATCGTCCAGTGAGCTTATGAATGCGGATGTGAGGGCAACTCCTCTGAATTATGTTCTTCCAAAGTCATAGAGGCAACTCCTTCACAATTAATCATGCCGCGCGTTAGCGTCAGTGCCAGCCTCGGAAATCTCTGGGAAAACTGGGATGTGGCGGATTTGAGCTTGGATGGAACACATGGACTTGGAACGAAACAAAACCGTATCAGATACGCACGAAACATCAGCTGATGGGACTTAGCTTCCTGGCGGCGTTTGGCATGCAGCCGGATTACGGCGAGGTGGAAGAAGAAATCGTGGGGGATTACCGGGGCGCATGGTTTGAGCTGACGGCGAACATCGATCTGGGAGGAATGGACTGGAATCCGATCGGTTATTACCGGGATGATTCGGAATTTTGAGGTGACGCACCCGTTTACGGCAAATCTGGATGGAAACGGTTATAAGATTTCAAATTTCCGGTTTGCAGGAGGCAGTTCGCCGAATGTTGGATTCTTTGGTGTACTGGATGGGGCGGAGATCCGAAATCTGATGCTGGAACCAGGAAAGCCGGTCAAAGGAGTGCGTCAGGTGGGAATTTTGGCAGGAAATGCGAAGGATTCCAAGATTTTTAATTGTCAGGTAAAAGGCGATGTGGAAGGAACCGGAGCGGTCGGTGGAATGATCGGGCACATGGAAGGCAGCACGGTGGAAAACGGAATGGCACAGGTAACCGTCCGAACGACGGGACGTGCAGCCGGAGCGCAGGCGCTTGCGGGCGGAATCGCCGGGGAAGCGGCGGATGATTCTCGTATCATTGACTGCCAGGTCCGCACCGGGGATAACAGTACCTCGCGGATTCAGGGAACGGATGCGACTGTCGGCGGAATCGTGGGGCTTCAGAATGGGGCGGCTCTCTACAATACCTATGTAAATGGCACGATCGGCGGTTCTGCAGCCAGAATGTCGGAGGACTCGTTGGAGAACGAATCAGCGGAGACTTGCAAGTGGGGCGGTTTGAGGGAATGATCGGTCAGTCGGGAACCGGGGCTGCCGGACACAGAGGAACCTTCATCGGATACCGCGCACCAGCTAATTATTTTAAATATGGGGATGACATCGCGTACCTGTTTGCGGATACGGAGGCGAAAATCGCAAACAATGTCTGTGGAAGCGGCATTTCAGATGATAACCAGTATACATACGCGGCGCACATCGGATATTCCCACGCGAAGGACAATTTCTTCACGCTGGTATCCGGCGGTGTCACGCGGGATGTGGACGAACGATATTTTTATGAAGAACTGGAACAGGGGATTCTCTCAATTGTGGATGAAGAGCTAGGCGGGGAGATGGATGCGGAGTCGGTGGGGTATGATCTTGACCATTTTGCACCAAATGATGCGGGACGCCCGGTCCGTGGTTATCTGATTACGATTCCGCAGCTCGATACCGTCTCCAATGGAACGAATTATTACGATGTGGCAGTGCTGGAAGCACGGGGAAATGGCGCGTATTACCGGACACTCGATAAAAAACACCGCGGTGCGGTGGCACCGGGAAAGACGGTGACGGTCAGCACCTCGGCAAAGCAGGCGGAAAAAGTGCGCTTTCAGATGGAGGGAGTTCCGACGTATACGCGTGGGAAGAGCCGGAAAGATACTACTTATGTAAATGGCGGCGAGTATTGTTTTACGATGCCGGAGGAAAATACGCAGGTGTCGGCGGTTTATAAAAAGGTGGCAGTTTCGGTCGGGCTGACGCCGGGCGTGACGAAATTCCAGGTGGTGCAGGAGCGGACCGGAAACCGGAAACATCCGACGAAAGTCACACGCGTGATGGATGGAAATGGAAAATTAATTGCGACGTACATCCATGGAAATCTGCAGGCGGGAACACAGGTGCAGCCGGTGACGGTGCAGGCGATTGTGGATCGGAATAATGATGTGGCGGATGCATCGGTGCGCTGGAGTATCGATGATTCAGATTTGATTACGTTACTTCCAAATGACGATGAGGAAAGTGGTTATACGAAAAAGAGCGCGTCAGTCCAGGTAAATTTAAATAGTTCGTTTATCACTGATATAGTCCGGAAATTGGAAAAAGAGCAGGCAGACCGCGGATACCAGTATGCGATCGGAAGCGACATATACGGAGCAGGGTATCAGAACGGCGGCGTAGCGGTGCTGACGGCAGAGACGAAACCGGCGGCGAGCTTTGATGGGAAGCCGTGCCGGGGAAATGCGCGGATTGAGGTTACGTTCCAGATCAAGGATCAGACCTATGTAGCCAATGAAGGTGCGGCACTAAATCAGGATCAGTTGAAATTTGAGGTGGTGCGGATATTAAACGGAAATCGGAAACATCCAGATGAAACGATCCGGGTTACGGCACCGCAGGTTTTGAGTGCGTCTTTCACACCCGATTATTTTGACCGGAAAGATATATCGTGGACTGTCGGTGACGCAGCACTGATTTCGGTGGACGGAGAGGACAAGTCTGCCGGTGTGCAGGCGAAAAAGGATGCAAAATGGATCCGGGATCTGATCGCGGCAGATCAGGGCAGACATGTGAATACACCGTATGAAATACAGACAGCTTCCGGCAGCCGCACGACGAAGGTGACAGTGATCGGCGATGATATGCTTGGAAACCGGCAGATGGCATCGTGCAGAGTACAGGTGGATTTCCGGAGTGGACGAATCGAAGATTTGTGTGGAAGGCATCAGCCTTATACCGAAACGCTGCAATACGAGATCAAACGCACCCGGACGGGGGCAGGTTATCGTCCGGTGGAGGCATGGACGGGAACCGGTGCGAAAAAGCTGGCAGCGTCGGTATTTCCGGCGCAGGCGTTTAACCAGAAAGTGACATATCAGGTAAGTGATGATTCGCTGTATGTATCATCGGATGGAACCGTGACGGTCAATACGACGGCTTCCTGGATACAGGAGCTTGACCGTCAATACTTAAAATCAGGCAGCCATACGGCATATGTGACCGTGAAAACCGAGGATGGTGGCTTCACGGACCGTGCGGCAGTCACAATTCAGTATGAGACGGTCGATCAGACATACAGCGGAGGTTCCCATTCGGGCGGAGGTTCTCATTCGGGCGGCGGCTTGGGTGGAGGCTCTTCTTCTGGAAAGGGGGCAGCGGCAGGAAGCAGTGCAACGAATGCAACCGGACCGGCATCGGGGTTCAGTGATTTGACAGGAGCGGGTATTGGAAATCTGACAGAAGGACAGGCAGGTCCCGGGCAGAATGCGGATGCGGCAGCCATACCGGAATATGTAGTAGCTGGAGACTGGCGGAAGAATGCAGATGGAAGCTGGCAGTTTGAAGCGGGCGGTAGAAGCTATGCTTCTGAATGGGCGGCTGTCCACAATCCATATGCCGATCCGGCAAAGGGGCAGAGTACGTTTGACTGGTTCCGATTTGATGCAGATGGCAGGATGGTGAACGGCTGGTATACGGATGTGGATGGAAACACATATTATCTCTGGGCGGAAATGGATGGAACACAGGGGCGTATGCTGACTGGCTGGAACTGGCTGCCGGGAAGCGATGGAGTGTTTCATTGTTACTATTTTCAGGAAAAATCTGATGGAATGAGGGGACGTTTGTATCGAAATACGCACACCCCCGATGGGAATTTAGTCAATGCGGATGGTTCCTGGGTGCTGGACGGAATAGTACAGACGAAGCTGAGAGAGGAGGAGAGAAGAAACAGAGGCAAACAGGAATTGAAGTGGAATGACACGAAAAGAATAAAAAATGGGGGTATAAAAAATGAAACAGGATAAGAAAACAACCAATAAATCGGGATGTACAGCCGTACTGGCAGCAGCCATGATCGCAGCCGGAGGTTTCAGCGCTTATGCAGGCAATCAGGGGACGCATGGCGGTGAATGGAGGGACACAGAGAGTCTGAGATGGAGTGGCAGAATGGAGAGATGAGTTTTTATGGAAATGGAAGTATTTTTTCAGAGCAGCACCCAGAGATCAGCGATCCGGAATATTACCTGAAAGAGGCAGTCCGTTATCCGGGGGAAGCAAATCCAGGGTGGAATACGAAGGGAGAACCGAAAGCAAATTATAGCTGGGCTTCGGTCGAAGAACTGCAGAAATTTGTCAATAGTTTTGACTGGATTCATTTGGATGAAAAACGCGTCTTCTGTATGTGCATAACCGGATTGCAAACGGAGAGGGAGGTTTTAATCAGAATCATTACGGTTCGCCGGAAGAGGCAAAGGATTTCCCGGTTTTGGAAGGAGGCGTTGGCGTCTGCCGGGATTTCGCGGAAGAATTTCAGTTCCTATGCCAGATCGTAGGGCTGGAGTGTGTGACCTACACGCCGGAATATCTCCATGATGCGTGCCTGGTGCGGATCGGCACGCAGTGGTATGCGACGGATCCGACCTCCAGCCTGCCGCTATTTTCAAATGCGAAAACATATCCGGTTGACTTTGAGACGGAGTTTACCGCTATGAGAATAGGGAGCGGGAGCAGAAAGAAAGGAGTATGAAGCGGATCCGACAGTCTTGCCAATGTGCTGGCGCTGACCTTGAGTATGCGGGAGAAGGGACGATTTCCGAGGCTGCCTGGGAGAAAATACAGGCACCGATGGGGCAGATAGAAGAACAGTGGGGACGACAGGAAATATCAAGACAGGAGTATGAAAAGGGGATTATCTCGCTGCTGAAATCAGTTTGGGGAACTGAAAAATAAAGAAAACGAGGGACTGCCGGTGTTAAGGGGCGCGGGGCAGTAAAAACGAGGAGGAAATTTATGGGGGAGTATCGGTACAGAGAGAATGTGAAACGGGGGATGGCGTTTGTACTGGCAATTATATTGGGAGGAATGGCTTTTTTGCCAGGATTCCCGGTTTTTCCGGCGAAAGCGGCACCTGCGAGCGGTCAGCAGACAACACTGACGACAGCCCATGGCGATACGCTGCTGGGACACAAGCTTTATTGTATCGATAAGGGCGGTTATGCGATCTGGGGAATTGCAGAAAAAGGGGATCTCTATGAAGCACACCGTCCCTCCCAGGCATCCGTTCCGCTGAGCAGTCAGGAACAGAAATATGTATTTTGGGCGCTGCTCTCGCTCGAGGCAGCGCTGGGGATGAAAAGGCAAATACATTTATCCGGGCGATCAATGTGGCAGCAAAAGCACAGGGAAAACCGGAAATTATCAAGATGGTGTCCGAGGAAGATCTGAAAACAATCCTCTATGTTCCAGCTGTGCGGGCAAAATATCCGTGGCTGGAGGCAGCTGCGTCAAATAGTGAGGCGTACATGCAAATGGGAGGAATGCTGTCTGGCGGAGGCAACGGAAAGGAAAATACCGGTGTCGGCGGCGGAAAGATTCCAAATGTGATAGCTTCCAGCACCTCGCTGGGAACGGCAAAACAGGTAGATGCGGCGACTCTGACGCTGTCGTTTGCGCCGGATGGCTCGGATTGGGATTTTATCCGTTCTGTACCGCTTGAATTTTCAAACAATGACGGTGTTTCATTCAGCCCGGTTCCGACCGATGGATGGACATATACAAAAACCGACTCGCAGATCATATTTAAAAATCCAAATCCAAAACCGTCGAAAGCCCTGATTCGTTTCCGGGTGGAAGGAACCCCATACGCTTCGGGCGGCGGGGATATCTTCGGCGGAGGAGGCGATTGACCAGTCGCTTCAAATCTGGGAGTGTGTGACCTGTTCGGGGACACACGGAGGCGGAACGCCTGCCAAAAGTGATCCGTGGATTCATCAGCGGATGGCATGGATGGAGCTCGGAATGGTTCCGGTCAATTATTTTGCTGCATTGGCGGGCGATCCAACCCCGGTACCGGAGCAGGGAGGCATTCAGTTTGAGGTATTTAGGCATGAAGAGGATTTTACTTCCACCTATAATCTGCAGATGTATAAATACGATCATGAGACAGGGAAAGCGCTGGAAGGGGCGCGGTTTGGCTTCTTTGAGCGCTTTGACGATAAGAACAGGGTAAATACTGAGCGGGACGGAGCTGCCGAATTGTATGAGGGCGGAGAACCATATGCCAGCCATTATCAGGATGAGCCGGTTCTCTGGGATGGTTTCAGACAAGTGGGTTCGGCGGTAACAGATGGCGATGGCTACGCCTCCGACGGTGGAGCATGGTTATCACTATGACAAGACGTTCTGTGACGGTCATCCGGCACCGGCCTTTGTACCAGTTCCAGAGGAAGAGGAGGACGAAGAGGGCGAAGTCATCAATGAGGAAGAGATTGAGGCGGCGCAGGCAGAAAATATCCGCCTGGCAAATAGCTGGCTTTTGTGCGAAGAGGAATGTGAAAAAAAGGCGGGCGGAGACTTTGAGGGCGTCCATTTCCACTGGATAATGGAGGAGGTCGATGATAGAAGGTATCGCGTCAGACGGCGGCTCCGAGGGAGAAACACCCGATGCGGGACCGACGACAGGGGCAGACGGGGAAACTTCGTATGCAAAGTCTGGCTGCAAGGAGGACTGTGGGCAGACGTATGAGAAGTTCATTTCCATGAAGTACAGTTATACCTGGAAAGAATTTAAAGCGCGGGATGGATATATTCTGCATGATGAACATGCAGATGACCTGCCAATTGAGATTATCACAACTGATGCATCGAGCATGGGGCAAATGCAGCCTTTGGAGGCGGATATTCGCGTGATGTGGTGCTGGGAACGAAGAGTGTGAGAAGGAGTCAGGGCATCGGAGAGGCTTCCGGAAATCAGAATGGAGAAAGTGCGGGGAAGAGTCCTGTATTTCCAGGACCGTTAAAAATGCGTGTTTTGCCGCAGAGGGTGGTTCTGTTTACGGCATTGGATGCAGCGCTTCTGGGGAAAGGGACACCGTCGGAGGCGGAGATAGGAGAAAAACCGCAAGATACAGGAAGCAAAGCGGGGAGAAAGAGGAGTAGGACAAGTGAAAACGAACAGGACATAAATGAAAAGGCAGAAAATTGACACAGGAGAAGAAGGAAGCAACTGCCTCAGAGATGAAAGTATCTATTTCGGAGCGTCTGGTAAATCGCGTCCAGAAAGGTTTTGTGTTTATTGATGAAGCGGATGATGATTTAGAAGAAGCAGAAAAAGCGGAACGTGAAAGTATTCGGCGATATATGGCAACCGGCTCAGATTTATTGACAACCGAGGCAGGTTTTATACAAGCTGGCATTCACCTTCTTTGTTGTATCAAAATCCGCAGTTGTCACAAAGAACGGAAACACTGGCGGGTGCGGCAGCAGAGTCTCTATTTTTCCCTGCCTATGAATCGGCGCTTGTTTCCGCGAGTGTGGGTTCAGCGATAGAGCCGGGAAGTGCTGGCAATTTCAGCCATTGCAATGGGGCAGACGGCGAGAAAGATGCCTGGAGGATCTACAATCACCGGACAGAGGGCGAGGTACATATCAATAAAAAGGATCTGGATCTGAAACAGGGCGAAAATGAGTCTTACAATGCGCTTGGGGACGCACAGGGGGATGCAACGCTGGAAGGCGCAGTGTATGGCTTGTTTGCAGCAGAAGATCTGCTGCATCCGGATGGGAAAACAGGGGTAGTTTACCGGGCCAATCATCTGGTGGCGGTGGCGACGACAGACAAAAATGGAGATGCCTCGTTTCTGGCATGTACAGAGGCGCCGGGGCGAACCTATGATTATTCGAAAGGGTCGATTGCGGATGCAGCAGATGGATGGCGAAAGAAAGCGCCGGGAAATCTGTATACACAAGATGCGGCGATCGATGACTATACGGCAGATAAAGCCTGGGAGCGGATTTATTATAACAATACGTCAAAGAATGGGAATGCCTGGATTGGACGCCCACTTCTGATGGGGGAATATTATGTCAAGGAATTAAGCCGATCCGAGGGCTTTGAACTTTCGGTTGGAAATAAACTTCACGCAGTTACAAACCTGGGACAGGATCTGGAGGCGGCGGTCCTGGAACCGGGAGAAGGATATGCCCATATTTCCATGCAGATGTATGGGGAAGAGCAGGCAGGCGATGGCGGAGCTGATACGAATGAAATTTTCTTTTCGGCAGAGTCAAAGGACACGAAAGAGGGAGTTTATGAGATTGTGGTGTCAGGGCTGCCGGAGGGCGTGAACTTTTATCGAAAAGACGAGGGAAAAGGAACGGTTTCGGTGGAAGCTGGGACAGGTGAGTATGAAAAAGTTTATACCGGGGAACTGGCAGTGGCAGAGAACGACTATCAGTATCCAAAGTACAATGCGGATGGCACGCCGATGAATAAAAAGGTTCCGATTGAGTATGCGGCGGGGTGGATGCGCCAGGTCCGGGTGCAGGAACTTGTGCCGGAGACAGTGGAAGCAGTTCTTTGCAGGCAGAAACGGGAATGACCGAGGAAGAAAATGCGGACAAGCTGGCAAAGATATTTGATGTGGATGACTTTTGTTATTTGAAAGGGAAAGCCGAGCGGGTACTCCGCAGACATGCGAAAATAACACCGAGGACACCGGGCGCGGGAGGAGCTGCATATTCCAGTATCTATACCGGCGTACTTGACCGGGGCCTCCGGGAAGGAGAGCGGGACGTGTACGGCGTCAGCGGTGTGACACCGGGAGAAAAGGCAGAAAAACGGTGTATGGTCCGCCGGTCCAGACGATTGCGGTGCCGAAAACAAAAGATGGAATCTCAATGACAGTGGGAGATGTGATCACTCCATTCTGGATTTTATCATACCCATCCATATATCAGCTATGGCGGTCTGGACGCGGTGCAAGAGTCTTCGGATTCGTTTGAATTTACGGTATATGCAGGAATTTTAGGAATACCGGAGAATTTCATGGTACTGGGAAGTGATCCGGAGAAAGACAGCCTGATTTTTCACCGGGCAGAGTGGCTGCCGGAGAATATGGAAATGTGTCCGCGTTATGTGTATATACCATATTCAAATAATCGAGGTCGGGACGCATTTGGAACGTATACTGATTATAGGGAAACTACCGCTGGAAATCAGGTGATGGCGTCGGCACTTTTGCAGACCGATGCTGTGATTGAGGGAGATGGTACGATTGTTCCGAAGGAAAATGAGGTAAATGTCTATTACAAAACCGGGGAAATTCCGTATGATGCGGATGGGCAGCCGATCCAGGTAGTTGTTTACCGGGAAAAGACAGAAACACAGCAGCGGGAGGTAACGGAGACAAAATGGGTTCATCAGGCAGCAGCCCGGAATGCAGATGGGAGATACATACTGCGGGTTAACGCGAATTTTACCGACAGTTTTGGCGTGAAAAAAACAAATGCAGGCGTGCTGGAAGAGCTGGGATTTAAGGCGGTATAGAAAGAGAAGAAGGTTACACTGAACGAGGAAGAAGCCGCAATGCTGGGAAATGGTTTCTTTGCCGGCCACCGATGAACAGTTCCAGCTATTACACGTGGATAAAACAGGCGCGGGCAAAGGCATATGTCGATTCTGGAGGTTCCGGCCTGACAGGGGATGATTCCTATGTGGTCCCGGTGGCACTGGCGTACCCGGGGCAGGAGACCACCTATCAGGATGCCGGGACAAGGAAAGAACCGCTGGGTGTACTGGAGCGAGTGATCCGCCAGAAGATAAAAATCGTCAAAAATATAGCGACGACACCGGAGGGCACCTATGCACATAACACTTATGCGGAAAGTGGGCACACCGATCCGTTTACGGAAAAAGAGGGAGGAAACGAAAATGTCGCTTCAGCACTGCCAAATTTCCGCTTTAAGCTCTATTTGAAATCCAATCTGGAACGTCTGTACCGAAATACGGATGGCGAAATCGTGTGGATGAACCGGGATGGGGAAGTCGTCTCGTTGCCGGAGATAAAAAAGAATTTTCCACTGCTTAGAGAATCCTTTGCTCCGGTTCAGAAAATTTTCACGCAGGTAATTCATAAAAAAGATTCCCAGACGGCTGGTTCCGTCAATAACAATGTCTGGGGCAGCGCAGTGACGGCAAAGGAACGTCTGTATGAATATGGAAAAGACGGGCAGATCGCGGATTCGAAAGAGGTTAATCAGGGATATACAAGACTTCTTGAGACGGTCATGCGGACCAAGGAAGATGGAGCGGAGCGGTACGGGAAGTTTCCGGCTATCAGTATGAGAAATTTTTCGATGCGATGGCGGTGGCGAACCGGGATAAATGGCAGCGGGCAGATGCAGCAGATACATCCTTTAAGCCGTTTGCGTGGATCCGTACGGGCATTTTGGAACCGGTGGCGGAGAAATAAAGATCCGGCGCATCATAACAATGCGGCGATACAGAACCAGAGCCGTACGTCGGAAGCAGCCATAGAAAATGCAAAACGGTCGGATGCTGTCCGTCAGTTTGCGATGGACTGGTATTTGAAGGATGAGGTAAAGAAGCAGAACATTCAAGCATCGGGCGGACAGGAAGGCTACCCGGATTATATCTATGATGAAGCCTTGCATCAGGCAATTTTAAAAGCAGAGGAATATTTGAAGCCGTTTTTCTCCTATGATTTGGACGATTTATACGCGATTGAGTGGGACAGCGCGGAAAATGGAGGTTCCGATCGGGACAAAACAACGTTGTCAGCAGAAAAATTAAAAAAATCCGAGGAAGGTTATTATTATGGCGTTTCGAAATACCTTCCTTACGGAACCTATGTGGCAGTCGAGCAGCAGCCGTATTCGGGAGCACTGGAAGATTTCAAAAACCAGCATTATCGGATCGACCAGCCGAAAGAAATAGAAGTCCCGTCGGTTTATGAGGCAGGTGGAAACCTCGTATCTCCGGAAAAAAAGTCAGCGGATTATCAATATGACGCCTCGGCATCGCCGGAAACGCTGGCGGCGAACTATCAGATCCGGATGAATGAAGAGTGGGGAGATACAAATCAGGCGGATTTAAGGAAATATGTGATCCGCGCACATGGACAGGATGGAAATTATGAGATTTATAAGTATGGTCTGGATGCGGATAAACGGCAGGGAACGATCTCCTATCCAGGCGGAAGCTATGACTACAGCGGATTTTCGCCCGCTCAGAGGGAAATGGCGCCGTACAAGGACATTTATCGGTCTGAAAATGCAAACAGCCGGTACCGGAGCAACGAGAAGGTAGAAAGCTATTACCGTTATGGTTCGATCTCGAGCAGGCAGGGTGGGCAGATTCAGTGGAATATCCGAATGGAGAAGACGGATGATAACAATCCGGCGGGATTTTATCTGAAAGATCATGTCAGGACAATCACCGGGGCGCTGACCGGGTTTGACGGGCGGTATTTTCAGGGATTGGTGCCTTACAGTGTGACAGAACCGGCGGCGGAGTCCGCCTATGATGCGTTGGGATTTACCGGCTACGCGGATGGAAAATATCGGAATACGTTTTATGCTGCAAAGCTTCGGATTGAAAAACTAGATTCGGAGACGGGAGAGAATATTCTGCATGATGATGCAGTGTTCGCTATTTATGCCGCCAGCCGGGATACGTCGAAATACAGCGAGGGGAGGTGCAGTTTTATGAAAAGATACACAGGTGACAGCCAGCCGGGAATTTTGGAGGCAATGGGGGCAAAGAAAATCGCGCCGGTTGATTTGAAAACGCTAATTCCGTCAAAATACCCTGGAAAGCACCTTATACAGGAAAATATACAGGCATAATCCCGGCAGGAACTCCGATTTGCAGTGAAACCGATCAGGTGGTGATGCAGGATGCCTTTGGGACGCGGACGGGCACATTCCGGGTTTATTCGACGCTGCAGGATTTTGGTGGTTTGGGGGAAACTCTGCCGTCCAACAGAATACAGGATATCTGATCACGCCGCAGCCGCTGGGAGCAGGAGCCTATGTGTTGTGTGAATTATCTGCACCGGAAGGATACGTGAGAACGAAACCGATAGCGGTGGAAGTGTATTCGGATGAAGTGACGTATTATCGGGACGGAGAGCGCGGTCAGCGGGTGGCAGCTGCCGTGTATGAAGAAATGGTAACCCGGATAAGCAGCAACGGAGAAGCAGTCCAGAACCCGGATGGAACGAAGCCAAATGGCAATAAGCCGCAGGACCGGGGGGATGTGGCGCGGATTTATGTAGGAAATACGCCGATCCGGCTGGAAATCGCGAAAGTAAAACAGGAGGAAACGGAGATTTTGTTTGAGTTGAGCGATCGGCGAGAGGGAACTTTGACCGAGCTTTCGAACCGTTATGGTCTTGAAAATCTGGAACTGGCGTACAATGCGTCGGGAACGTTCCTTGGGTATGGGTGGTCAAAGGGCTGGCTGGATAGTCTGAGGGCAAAACAGGAAGCCGGGGAGTGGATTGACCTGATTTATGAGGATCAGGTTTTTACTGGAAAGGCGATCTGGCATCGGATTCCAGATACGGCGCACGCACTCAACCGCTATCTTCCAGGTGCATCGATGTTGCCTGTATGATGCGATCGAGGTAAAGAAGAACGGGGACAGTGAGGACCGGGCGTATGCCGGTGTCAATGTGGTGCGCGATTCGTTTGGAAATGTGATCCGGATGTATGTGCAGAAAGGTTATGCGGGAAACCGGCTTCTGTATGTGAAGGGTAAAGAACAAGAGGGGGAAAATAACAATTATACACGATATACGCAGGATGACTGGTTCAACGACCAGGGGAAAGGCAGATGGATTCTCAAGCGGGTTGAGCGCGAAGATACAGACATTTTATATTACGATCCGGGCACTGGAGGTGTTTACGACACTTCGGGGCGTGCGGTATGCCTATAACGAAAAGGGCGAACTGGTGCGTCCAAAAGACGGCGAACCGATCTATGCGATGAAAGACGGCGTTCCATTTCTGGAAATTGTAAGCCCCAGCTATGAAGAACTGGCGTACAGCCGGAAAGAAAGGCGGTTTGAATACGTTCCGTCCGGGACAAAATTCTATCATCTGGCATCGACGGAAGCCGGGACAGCGAGGTAGAACCGTACACGGAATGGCATATGTGACGGAGAAGAAAACCGGCAAAACATTGGTGTGGGTGGTCCGGGTATCGAAGGATCGCTATGAAAATGTGATTGCCAGGGATAAGATAAAGACTGGCCGCGTGGCAACGATGTATGCTGATACGGAACAGGAATACACGATCGGGACATATGACGGAGGTCTGCTGCAGCCCCATGTCAATCCGGTTTTGAATGAAAATGGGCTGCCGGTTTATTACCAGCGTTCCGATCAGACCTATATCAAAGGATATCCCGTTTATGATCGGGATGGCGATTATGTGCGTTACCGATACAGCGATCTTCTCAGAGCTTACAATGCCAATGCATGGGATCTGCAGTTGAAAGCAGCGCTCTATGATATTGGAAATGATCCGGAAAAACGGGAAGATGACCGACCACTGTACCATCGTCAGGGTGAGGCGTATCTGATGGAAAACAGCTGGATAACCGGGGATGAAATGCCAAACGATCCGTTCCATACACGGATCAGAGATGGGCAGGTGGACGTTTTAAAACGCGTCCCGGTGGGAACGTATATTTTAGAGGAGACGCGTGCCCCATCCGGCTATGCGAAACGGATGCCGGCAGGTCTTACGGTAGAGGAAACCTGTGAGGTACAGGAGCTGTACCTTACTAACCGCCCGATCACGGTGCAGATCGAAAAAATCGACGCGCCAGAACAATATCAGCAGCCAGTCCGGGACTATGATCGCATTTTGAACGAATCGGATTCTAAGACCTGGGAGGAAGGAAAAGGGGGGTATACGTTTTCAAGTGTGGAAGGAGCCGTGTTAGCGCTCTATCCGGCAAAAAGAGTTGCGAGTGATGATTTGGAAGCACATCCGTCCGGGTATTATCTGGAAAAGAAAGGGGAACTTCCGGCGAACTGGACGGTACTAGATGAGGGAAACCAGAAAAAGACAGTGACTGCCAAATGGACCGTCGGAAAGACGCCAATGGTATGGGAGGGGATGCCGGCAGGCGATTATATTCTCGAGGAGATAGAGACGCCTCCGGGATATCTGACAAATCAAATAGAGGTGGAAATCCAGGAAACTTCTAAGCTGCAGCTCATCACGATGCAGGAGGATCATATAAAAACCGCCTTTTTCAAATATGAGGAGAAGGATGGAAAAAAAGAATGTCTGCCGAATGCATATGCGGCGGAGCTGACCCTGTACAAGGCAGTGACAGATGAAAATGGAATTGTCATGGAAGCGGATGGAACACCGCGCTATGACCGGGAAAAACGGGTGACGAGCTGGAAGACCGAAGATGCGAAAGCCTACAGCCAAGGAAGCGACAGCTTTGCAGCCCGCTATCAGAAGCTGTATGCAGAATATCACACAAGGTTTAACACGGTTGCATGGTGTGGATATACCGCTGAAAAACAGGAAGAAACGGCGACAGAACAGGGCGAATCAGTGCGTCAGCTCTGGAATCTGGGAAATGGTTCGCAGGTGCTTGTTCAGGTAACGAAAATCTGCAGCCGGATGGAAAAGCAGGCTATAGCTATGATTTTCGCTGGAATTACCAGACGGAGGGGACTCTGGTTAGTTATGATACTCCGATGGGATTCACCTGGATTGATTATTTACCGCTGAATCCGACGAAAAAATGATTTGGCTTCGAACAGAAAGAAAGGCTATTACGTTCTGGTGGAGACGAAAACACCAAGCGGCTATCAGAAAGCAGCACTAAAGCCGGTGATTGTTGAAGAAACTGCTGAAATTCAGCTTTACGGGCTGGAAAACAGGGCAAAGTCTGTCTATATTTCCAAGCTGGGAAGCTCAGGAGAGGCATCCGAAGAGACAATTTATCTGGCAGGCGCAGAACTTGCTGTTTTCCGGGCGGCACAGGATGGAAGCCTGGTGCAGGAAAAAGAATATTTAGTGGAACGCTGGATTTCTGGATCGGATGGAAAATTTACAGAGGAAGAAGCAGAAAAACAGGAGATTCCGGCAGGCTGGAAGGCAGGGGACTGGAAGCCGCATCGGATTTCCGATTGCTTATGGAGTGTATTATCTGGTGGAACTTCGGCACCGGCAGGTTATCGCCCTCATGGAACCTAAGAAATTTACGGTGGCGGCTGCTTCGGGGGAGACAATCGAAGCGGTTAATACGTTGAAACAGGGACGGGTTCGGGTTGAAAAGGTGGATGAGAGAAAGCCAGAGGAAAAACTGGCAGGTGCGGTGTTTGAAGTGAAAAACAGAGAGACGGGAGAAAAGGTTCAGATGGAGACAGACGAGAGCGGTCAGGCGGAAAGCCCGTTTCTGCCAATCGGAACGATAGGGGAGAATGGAAGCTGGATTCCGTACCATTACGAAGTCCGTGAGACGATGCCGCCGGATGGATATCAACTTATTCCGCGCGTGTACGAGGTGCTGATAGAAGATCAGAAGGAAATGCGAGGTGCTAACGTATGATCTGACGGTGCCGAATGAAACAACGAAAATCAAAATTTCCAAGCTGGATTTCGATACGGGTCTCTTTGTGTCAGGAGCAAAGCTGGCAGTGTATGAAGCGGGTTTTGGATGATGTACACTGGAAGCGGGTGAGGCATTGGAAACCCTGGATCTGCGATGGGAAAACACACGTGATAGAAGGAAAGCTGATTGCCGGGCACACGTATCTTCTGAAAGAACTGGAAGCGCCGGATGGATACACTGTGCAGAAACCGATGATTTCACGGTGTCAGATACAGGCAGGTGGGATTAACGCAGCCAGAGATGGTGCAAATGCGCTGGAGACAGAGACAGCAGACGGTTTATTTGACAGCATAACGTCTCGCAGGTGCAGGGAAGAAAAGCGCTTCGTCTGGTGAGAACTCTGTGGGATTTGGACAGTGGGGAAGAACTTGTACTTTCTTCACTGATGGAAGCTTCTGTGCCTTATCTGGAACGAGAAAAATGTGAAAAAGAGGGGGTGGCGGAAGGACATCGTTTCGAACTGCGGAGATCATTGAGTTCAGTGACGGCAGCCGCCGGACGATAGGAAAAAATACATTCCGTCTGAATTGGGATGAGAACGGACATTATCCACTGACGCTTCGAACATTAAAAGGAACGAGGTATCGTCTGGAAGAATATCATCAGAAAGAGACAGATGGCAGGGAAGTGGAAAGCTGGATCCCGGAAAACAGAGATGGCCTGGGATATATCCATGAAATACGAAATCCGGAATACAGCGACCCATGTGGCATCCGCGCCGTTTCCCCGATTGGAAAAGACGGAGCAGCGGTGCTGCCGGGAAGTGTAATTGTATATGAAATTACATATCGGAACCAGTCAGATAAAAAAGAAAATATGAAGATTGGACTGGAAATTCCAGCTGGGTGTGAACTAATGACAGCGGCTTCGATGGGCGGAGCGGAACAAATAGGTGAATCCTGGTATTGGAATATAGAGAATGTGGCAGCCGGATCAGGAGGCATTTTGCGGGTGGCTGTTCTGGTTGGAGAGCATATAAATGAAAACGGACAGGAAAATCATTCTGGTATGACGGTAACGGCAACGATATGGGGAAAACAGGCAAAAGCTATGAATCCTTCCATCCATTCTATCTCCGGGCGCAATTGCTATCGCCGGCGGGTGACGGAACTGCCGCGGCGTTGTTAAGGAAGGTAGATATAACATATACGTTATACTTAAAGAATGCGGAGGGAAAAGAGCTTCCAGGCTTGATTTCGTACACAGGTTCTAAATCGGGAACGCTGCGAAGTGGAGGAAGCCTGACGCTTTCTTGTGGCGAATCGGTTGTTTTGACAGGAATGCCGTGGGGAACAAACTATGAGGTTCGGGCACGTTCCGGCACAGACCGGATGGACTGCCGATCGAGGGAAGAGTACAGGAAGCATCGGGACGACCCCGGCAGGGAAATACAGTGCCTGGGAATTTCATCAGAATGATCGGTCGGTGCGTGAAGTGCTCAAACGTGGAATAGATATCGCCTGGTTGAACTGCTGGAACTGGACGGTGGAAAAACGGAAGAGGTGGAGTCGAATCAGATGGTTTTTTCTCTGGGGACGATGCACAGATAGATGGAATAGGAATGATAGATTTCCCGACAAAGCTGGTCTTTTCAAAGACAGATCTGGGCGGAACGGAGCTTCCGGGTGCTCGATAGAGATTCTGGATCAGTCTGGAAATGTAATCGAATCATGGATTTCTGCGGATCATCCTCATGAGATAATTGGAACGTTGACACCGGGAAAGAGTTATATAATGCGCGAGACGGGAGCGCCGGATGGATTTGCGTATGCGGAAGAGATTCCATTTACTGTTTCCGAGGATGGAACGGTCGAGTGGATTTCCATGCAGGATAAGCCGACGCACGTGGAAATCACAAAATACAGTGTGACGGAGAAAGGAACTGCCGGGGCGCGGATGGAACTGGGAGGAGAAGGAAGGGGAACCTTGGTTGATTCGTGGGTATCTGATCGGGCGCCCATGTGATAAAAAGGAAAGTTAAAAGCTGGAAAAACTATGTGCTGGTAGAAAAAACAGCGCCGGATGGGTACTGGAAAGCAGAAAAAGTGACATTTACGGTATCACTGGACGGTCGAGTCGATCAGGTGAAGATGTACGACAGACCGACGGAAGTGAAGGTGGAGAAGCGGAAATGGAGGGAGCAGAAAGGAGATGGCGAATTTAAAAGGTGCCCACCTGAGGATTTGATGAGACTGGAAAGGTAATATTGGAATGGATTTCTGAAGAAAAGGAGAAATGCATACAGGGCATTTTAAAGGAGGGCTGCCGCTATATTCTGGAAGAGCTGGAAGCGCCGGAGGGCTACGAAAAAGCCGAACCAGTTTCATTTACGGTTTCAGAGGGCGGAACGGTGACGGTTGTGCGGATGTATGACCGTTTGAAGCCGGAGAAGCCGGGGCGACCGGGACACGGTCAGCCGGAACATCCAAAGAAAGTGATAGAAGAGCTGAAAGAGGGCTATTTAACAGTTCACGCCAGAGTCGATCTGTGGAGATGGGAAAATTGTTCTCGACGGCAGACAGATGAAGCCGCTTCCGAAGATGGGATATGGAGAATCAGCCACCTGGGAAGTAGAAGGTGCTTATCAGGTTGAGGACGAAAAAGAGCGTCTGAATGAAGCAATTTCACTGATTTGGAAGTGGAAACTGGTGATTGGATTGATATGTATGAGCACTGGGGCAGGACTGGCGCTCGCAGAACGGCGAAGAAAGGAGGAAAATATAAAAAAGAATATGGAGAGGAATGATAAAGGCAAGGAGGAGTAAAAAAATAAGAGAAAAATCAAAATCGCTCAGATGGCAGAAAAAGGGAAGGGAGGAATTTTATGGATCAGATGGCGAAAGGGCTGCTTCGGAGCAGCCGTACTGAGCCGCGGCTGCCCGCTGCCGCGGCATCCATCGATCGGGTCAGGATTCGGCTGGCAGCAGAAGAGCTGGATGAAATGGGAATGCCTGTTTTGGAGGCGGAAAGCCGGGACATATAGCGTCACTGGTGTGGAACGAATCTCCGGTGATCCGGCAAGCGGACCGGCGATGGATAGGGCAGAGGTGGGAAAAAAAGAAAATGAACAATATAAAGGGAGCATACAAGCCGATTCTGAAAATATAGGTACCAAAGAAGTGTCTTTAGAAGAACGAAAGATAGAAGAAATCCATGCAGAAGAACCTGCTCCGGAAATTCTGTACGAAATAGAACTGGAATCCGACGCAGATGATTCTTTTCCGTCCTTCGCCAGGAGGACATCCAGTTTTCAGGGCTTGGCGCGGTATGCAGCAAGGCAGTTCGAAAGATAATGGCACTACGTTGCTTTTGACGATCGAATTACAGGATGCCGGAGAGATAATAGGAACGGTGGATGCAGCAGTCCGGGCGGAAAGAGGAATTGGCAGGTGGAAGAAAGCGCCGGGGGCTTCGGCATATTTGGTGATGCTTTACCGGGATGCGAAGCGTGTCGGACATCCGCATCGGACGAGTGCTGAACAGTACGATTTTGTACCGTTGATGCAGACTGCGGGCGTATATCATTTTAAAGTGATTCCTCTGACAAAGCAGGGAAAACGTGGTCAGGCAGCAGAATCAGCATGGAGGAACGTGACGGAGGCAGAGGCAGCTCAAAACCGGGAAGAATGGGAGGAAAAAGCCGGATGGCAGCCAGAAGGGAAATTCCATCGTATATTTTAAAAGATGGTGCATACCCGCAGATGGATTCTCTTTGATTGGCGAAAAGTATGAGCAGTTTAATGAAAAGGGGAAAACGTGTCGCGAACCGTAATATTTTGAGGATTTTCGTATAATTTATAAAAATCAGTTGAAAAGCAGAAGAAATGTGATAGCATACCTCACATAAGTTCGTTCCTGTTTACTGAACCGTCCTGATGAGTGATCGAAGGTCAGTCGCAGGGACACTCTGGAGAGTCTCCAAGAAGGAGCGCCGAAGGTGTAAGACGGATGCACGTCCATGGTATTCGTTGATCTCTCAGGCAAAAGGACAGGGCATACAACCAATCACAATGGAACCAGGGGATGAGTTCTATTGTATGCATATGTTCTACTCTTTGGAGAGCTGATTTGTATCAGCTCTTATTTTATTACTCGATCCCGGATTTACAAAAGAGCCGGAATCGTAACGAAAACATAGAGGAGGATAAAAATGGACACGATTTTGACACTGGTAAACAAAGGCAATGATTTTCTGTGGAGTTTTCTTCTGCTGATTCTGCTGTGTGGAACGGGCATCTATTACACGATTCGTCTCAAATTCATCCAGGTAAGAAAATTTGGCGAGGGCTGCAAGCATGTGTTTGGACATTTCAGCCTGAACGGAGAAAACATGAAAAGGGGAAATGAGCCCGTTTCAGTCGATCATGACGGCGATCGCAGCACAGGTTGGTACTGGTAACCTGGCAGGTGCGGCGACAGCGCTGTTTGGCGGCGGTCCGGGTGCAATCTTCTGGATGTGGCTGAGCGCGTTCTTCGAATGGCGACCATTTACTCCGAGGCGGTTCTGGCACAGACCTACAAGACAGAGGTAAATGGTGAGGTGACAGGCGGACCTGTCTACTACATCAAGGCGGCATTTAAAGGTAATTTTGAAAGGTATTATCCACTCTGTTTGCTATCTTTATTGTTTTAGCACTTGGGTTTATGGGCAATATGGTACAGTCCAACTCGATCGGTGCTGCGTTTACAGAGGTATTTCAGGTATATGGAATCAATATTCCACCGATCACGATCGGCCTTGTGCTGGCAGTACTGGCAGGATTCATTTTCATTGGTGGAACCAAACGTCTGGCAGCTGTGGTAGAGAAGGTTGTGCCAGTTATGGCAGGCGTTTACATTGTAGGAAGCCTGATTCTGATTTGCCTTCATATTAATCACGTGCCGACAGCATTTATGATGATCATCAAGGGCGCGTTTGATCCGAAAGCGGTAATGGGCGCTGGTGCTGGTATCACCGTCCGCGAAGCAATCCGTTTTGGTGTAGCGAGAGGACTTTTCTCCAATGAGGCAGGTATGGGTTCCACACCGCATGCTCACGCACGTGCGAAAGCAGAAAGCCCGCATCATCAGGGCTTTGTGCGATGATCGTGTCTTTATTGATACATTTGTTATTTTAAATCTGACCGTATTTGCAGTCCTGACAACGGATGCGATGAGCTCCGGCAAGGATGGTACAGCGCTGACACAGGCGGCATTCATGCAGAGTTTTGGAAACTTTGGTTCTATTTTTATTGCGATCTGCCTGCTGTTCTTCGCATTTTCGACGATTCTGGGATGGCATTTCTTTGGCCTGACGAATGCGAAATATCTGTTCGGCGAGGGCGCGGCAAAGGTTTATTCCTTCATCGTTGTGATTTGTATTGTCATTGGTTCTATGTTAAAGGTAAATTTAGTATGGGCTTTGGCAGATTTCTTCAACGCGCTGATGGTTATTCCGAACGTTTTGGCATTACTTGCATTGAGTCATGTGGTTGTGGCGGCTGACCGGAAAGCGGAAGCGATCACGAAAAATGTGACACAGGCATATCAGGTTGCAGAAGAAAAGTAAGAGCAAATAAAGAGAAGATAAAAGGTAACTGTTCAGTAGGTCTGCGCATTTACTGCGCTGACCGTACGAAAACATGGACCAGCAGGCAAAAATCCCATTGCCGTAGGCAATTTTTAATGGATTTTTGCGCGTGACTGTGAAGGTACTAGAACAGTTACGATAAAAAGTGAATTGTAAGCGTAAAAGCGAGCGTTAAACAATCATTCAAAAAGACCTGCTTATGTAGTGAAATACATAGGCGGGTCTTTTTAAACATAGGAAACTTCGTTCTATGACAAAGAACGCCCGCGGGATACGCACTCGCGCGAAGAAAAATATGTCGCAAGCGACCGCGCGA
>SCPO01001365.1_pt1 | contig 25426 bp, 57 predicted proteins | sample 6106821 | NCBI WGS metagenome assembly SCPO01 (sample SAMN10720448, study PRJNA508395) | human gut metagenome | isolation source: Participant 2 stool, 0 month | host: Homo sapiens | collected 2017 | reverse complement strand
ACTTCAAAGCTGAACTGATACTTTGAAAAAGTTTTCAAAAAGAGCCGACCTAAGGGTTGGTTCTGCGAGTCAAATACATTGCACTTGCTTTAGCGGTAATTGCCTTTATGGCGGTATTTATATTAGAAGATAAAATTAAAAGGAGTTAGTATAAATGGAAGATGCAAAGAATATAGCAAAAATTATAATCCGGCTGAATTTGAGGATAAGCTGTATAATGAGTGGGTAGAAAAGGATATTTCCACGCAGAAGTGGATAAAACAAGAAACCTTTTACAATCGTTATCCCGCCTCCAAATGTAACAGGTCAACTTCATATGGGACACGCACTTGACGAAACACTTCAGGATATTCTTATCAGATACAAGAGAATGCAAGGTTACAGTGCGTTATGGATTCCGGGTACAGACCACGCCGGTATAGCAACACAAATTAAGGTTGAAGAAAATCTTCGCGTAAACGAAGGACTTACCCGTTACGATTTGGGACGTGAAAGTTCCTTTGAAAGAGTATGGGATTGGAAAAAGCAGTACGGCGGAAGAATTATAAATCAGTTGAAGAAAATCGGTTCTTCATGTGACTGGGACAGGGAACGTTTTACTCATGGACGAGGGCTGCAGTAAGGCGGTTAAAGAAGTATTCGTAAATCTATATAATAAGGGACTTATTTATCAAGGCTCAAGAATTATAAACTGGTGTCCGCATTGTATAACGGCTCTTTCTGATGCGGAAGTTGAACACGCCGAGCAGGCAGGTCACTTCTGGCACATCAAGTATCCTATAAAGGATAGTGACGATTACGTTATAATCGCAACAACACGTCCGGAAACATTGTTTGGCGATACAGCAGTTGCTGTAAACCCGGAGGATGAAAGATATAAGGATTTAGTAGGTAAAATGCTTGTTCTTCCGCTTGTCGGACGTGAAATTCTGTTATTGCGGACGAATATGTTGATAAAGAATTTGGTACAGGTTGTGTTAAAATCACTCCTGCACACGACCCTAACGACTTTGAAGTCGGTCAACGTCACAACCTTGCACAAATTAAGGTTATGAATGATGACGCAACGATGAATTCATATGCCGGCAAGTATGAGGGTATGGACAGATATGAGTGTCGTAAGGCAATGATTAAGGACCTTGAGGACGAAGGACTTCTTGTAAAGGTTGAGGATCACAGCCATAACGTAGGTCAGTGTTACCGTTGCGGTACAACTGTTGAGCCTATCGTTTCAAAGCAGTGGTTTGTAAAATGAAGCCTCTTGCACAGCCTGCTATTGATGCAGTTAAGAACGGCGATACACAGTTTGTTCCCGAACATTTTGAAAAGGTGTATTTCCACTGGCTTGAAAAATATTCGTGATTGGTGTATTTCCCGTCAGCTTTGGTGGGGACACAGAATACCTGCTTTCTATTGTGACGATTGCGGCGAAATTGTTGTTACAAAAGAGGACAGTGCAGTTTGCCCTAAGTGCGGCAAGGAAATGCGTCAAGACCCTGATACTCTTGATACTTGGTTCTCATCGGCATTGTGGCCGTTCTCAACACTTGGCTGGCCTGATAAGACAGAAGAACTTGATTACTTCTATCCGACAAGCGTGCTTGTAACGGGTTACGATATAATTCCGTTCTGGGTAATGAGAATGATGTTCTCGGCACTTGAACACACAGGTGAAGTACCGTTTAAGCATGTGTTCATTCACGGTCTTGTTCGTGACAGCCAGGGCAGAAAATGAGTAAGTCGCTTGGTAACGGTATCGATCCGCTTGAAATTGTTGACCAATACGGTGCGGACGCATTGCGTTTCACTCTTGCAACAGGTAATGCACCGGGTAACGATATGCGTTTCTATTGAACGTGTTGAGGCGAGCCGTAACTTTGCAAATAAGATTTGGAATGCGTCAAGATTTACTCTTATGAACCTTGATGTAACTGAAAATAAATTACCTGATTTGAACGATTTACAGCTTGAGGATAAATGGATACTTTCAAAGTATAATGACGTTGTTAAGTCGGTTACTGAAAATCTTGATAAGTTTGAACTTGGTATCGCACTTTCAAACTTGTACGATTTCATTTGGGAGAACTTCTGTGACTGGTATATCGAGCTTGTAAAGCCGAGATTGTTCGATAAGGAAAAATCCGACAGGTAAGACGGCGCAGTATGTATTGACATACGTACTTTCAAATACAATGAAGCTTTCACTTCGTTTATGCCGTTTATTACTGAAGAAATTTGGCAGCATCTACCTCATGAGGGCGAAAGCATTTATGATAAGTGAGTGGCCTGAATATGACGAAAAACTTAACTTCCCTAAGGACGTTGAGAGTATGGAACTTATTATGCAGTCAATCAGTGCTATCAGAAACAGAAGAGCTGAAATGAATGTTCCGCCGTAAAAGAAAGCAAAGGTTATTATCGTAACTGATAAAACTGACGTGTTCAAACAGGGTACAGCATTCTTGAAAACTTGCGTCTGCAAGCGAGGCTGTTGTTCAGACGGATAAGAGCGGTATCAGCGATAATGCAGTAAACGTGGTTGTTCCGTCAGCGGAAGTATTCTTGCCGCTTGATGAACTTGTTGATAAGACAAAGGAACTTGAAAGACTTAATGCGGAAAAGAAAAAGCTTGAGGGCGAAATTAAACGTGTAGAAGGCAAACTTAATAATGCCGGTTTCTGTTTCAAAAGCACTCAAAAGGTCGTTGACGAAGAAAAGCTAAGGGCGAAAAGTATAAAGAAATGCTTGAAAAGTCCTTGAAAATATTAAGTCAATGGAAAATATGTATTTAAAAGCAAGCCGATTTTCGGCTTGCTTTTGTATGTTTGTGAAATAGCGGGTAAATTTGGAGAAAGTGTGAAAAGAGCTTATTCATTTTGATGTGACCCCAAAAGTTAGACTTTTTATAGCGTAGTAGTTTTAACGACTGCTACGCTATTTTATCAGCCAAGGTGTTGAGCCGATACTCAACCGGACTCATCCACCCAAGTTTTCTTTTATTCTTTTCTCGTTGTAATATTTTATATATCTTTCAATAGCATCTTTAAGCTCTTCAAAGCTGTAATATGTAGTTCCATAATACATTTCCTGCTTTAATATTCCAAAGAAATTTTCCATCACAGAGTTATCATAACAATTTCCTTTCCGAGACATACTTTGAAATATTTTGTTTTCTTTAAGAACAGAGGAATATGCACCCATTTGATATGCCCAACCTCTGTCTGAATGGAATGTTCTTCTGTATGGGCAATCAGATGTTATTTCTATTGCTTGTTTCTGTGCCGATAAAACACTTGCCGCTGATGGAGTTTTGCTTATACCATAGCTTAACACTTCACCATTAAACATATCAAGAAATGGGTCTAAATACAATTTCTTAATTACCATTCTGCCTTTGTTGTCAATCTCATAATACTTAAATTCGGTCGTGTCAGTAGTTATCTTTTGATGCGGTACAGATGTATTAAATCGCCTGTTAATTCTGTTTGGTGCTATTTTACCAACATTGCCTTTGTACGAATTATATCTGCGACTTTTCGAGTAAATGATGTGACCTGGAAACATAAATTTTGCATGATTCTTTGAACTTTCTTTTTTATTCACAAAATCTTTCTGTTTCGTAATTCTCTATATACCCGTCTGTAACCGTAATCCTTGTTTTCTATATGGATTTTAGTGATTTCATCCTCCAACTGTTTATCAGGATTTTCTCTGTCAAATCGTTTTTGCCAATACATATATGTTGCCTTTGGAAAACCGACTACTGCGAGAATGTCTTTTAATTTGAACTGTCCTCGGAGACTGTGGACAATTCTCGCTGTTTTTCAGAAGAGTTTCCTCCTCTAAACGCAGCCTCCTCAATTCTTTTAAATATGCATTTTCTATTCTAAGTTTAAGTAGTTCGTCTTCAAGTTCTTTGACATGCTCGGCACTTGTATCCACGGGTTTTTCTCCGTCATATTTAGAAGGCTTTTACATTCTCTTATATCCAATGTTTTCTTACGACCTTTCTTTTAGGTCTCAAAGCATCAGGTCCGGCAATTCTGAAATCATTGACCCATTTTACAATCAATGATGGATTACTAATTCCTTGTGATAGTGCTAATTCCTGATATGAGACCTCACTTGATAGATACAATTCTACCATAGAAAGCTTAAATTGAAAGTATATTTTTATTTTGTCTCGAACGCATTAACCCTTCTTCACCAAATTCTCTGTATGCGTGTACCCATTCTTCAATTCTCCTCTTTGCAGGAATGTTATATTTACTTGCTAAATATCTATACCCACCTTCAGCATTTAGATATGCCTGCACAACCTCCATTTTAAATTCAAAACTATATTTTGCCATGAAAACCGACCTCCCAATAGTTAGATTTTGGTCTAACTTTGGGGGTCGGTTCATTTGAATAAGCTCTTTAAAATTACATTGTATTGGGCAGTCAACAAGCCTGTTTATTCTATGGTCAAATGACGTGGCAGACCGTCAACCATAAACGGTGTAAGTTCGCCGATAATAAGCGGACGTGCGTAGTCTATAAATTCTTGTGAAACATAGGTGCCGTTTTGGGTAATCCATTCCTAGGCACAGTCTTTTCTACATTTGCAATATCGCCGATGTCGTGAGTTTCGGTAAACACTTTATACGGATCATTTGATATACGTTTAAATATAACCATTTTACCCGTTTCGCCTCGCAAGCGCCGCCGCAACGGCTGTTGCACCTGCGTCGTATGCCTCTGTTATATCGCGTCTTGAAACGATATGTGACGCACATCTTTGAAGTGTTGAGAACACGATACCTCTTGACTCTTCATACCGGTATCTTTACCAACCATATCAGAAAGGAAAAGTGCGGTTTCGCCAAGCATTTTGTGACCGAATACGTCAAGTTTCATATCGCCCTTTGTGTTTCGCATATATATTGACCGTCGGCGGTATACCTTCCGACAATGCGATAATAGCAGACGACTTATGCTTTTAACCCTAAAATATCGCTTACAAATTTATCGTAGCTGAAAGGTGTTTCGGGAAGATAAACAAGGTCAGACCTGTACAGTCTTCCGTTCTGCGCGCCGCCGAGGCGGTAAGCCAACCTGCATTTCGCCCATAATTTGACTATTGTGATTTGAGTCGTGTAAGTGTCAGTGTCAAGAATGATTTTCATTGCGGACGCAACGTATTTTGCCGCACTTCCGTAACCCGGTGTATGGTCGGTTTTGTCAAGGTCGTTGTCGATTGTTTTCGGCACGCCCATAAATGTAATATCGCTGTTTATCTTGCTTGCGTATTCGGCAAGCTTTTTATCGTATCCATAGAATCGTTGCCGCCGATATAGAAGAAGTGCTTTAATATCGCTTTAAAGCACGTACCGCCTTTTCTACTTGTAATGTCATGTAACTACGGCGATATGCGCTAAAAATATCAAGATCGTTTTTAATACAGTCGTTAAGTTCGACATATCTCTCCTGCAAAAGTCCCTCAAGACCGTTTCGCATACCGTAAAATTTACCGCAGCCGGCACGCTTAGCACCTTGAAAACTCCGACAAGACTTGAATTGATTACAGATGTCGGTCCGCCCGATTGTCCTACAATTACATTACCGTTCATAATTATTTAGCCTTTCTGTGAGAAAATATATTTTAAAAATTACGCTAACATTATAACATTTTATCCGAATTTGGGCAATAGTAAAACGATAATATTTGAGATATGATGTTTTATGTAAAAGAAAGTTACAATAAACGATAATTTTGTATATTTTTTATTGATACAATGAAATTAATATGTTATAATGAAGATAATGAGCGGATTTTGCCGCATAAATCGAAAGGAGTAATAGTATGAAATATTCAGCAGAAGTAGAACATATGTGTCCTTTGACAAAAGGAGCATATCACGGTCCTGCTCCAATCCCTCAAGAGGGTAAATGGACACAGGCAAAGGAAATTAAAGATATTTCCGGTCTTACACACGGTGTTGGTTGTGCACCTCAACAGGGTACTTGTAAACTTACACTAAACGTAAAAGAAGGTATTATCCAAGAGGCATTGGTAGAAACAGTAGGATGTTCGGGCATGACACACTCAGCTGCTATGGCATCAGAAATTTTTGTAGGCAAGACATTTTGAGGCTCTTAATACAGACCTTGTTTGTGACGCTATCAACACCGCTATGCGCGAGTTGTTCTTGCAGATCGTTTACGTTCGTACACAAACAGCTTTTCAGAGGACGGTCTTCCAATCGGTGCAGGCCTTGAGGACCTTGGTAGGGATCAGATCACAGGTTGGTACAACTTATGCAACACTTGAAAAGGCCCAAGATACCTTGAACTTGCAGAAGGTTACATAACAAAGATTGCAGTTGATGATAACAACGAAATTATCGGTTATAAGTTTGTTCATCTTGGTAAGATGATGGAAATGATAGCTAAGGGTATGGACGCTAACGCTTTGGAAAGGCAAGCGGACAATACTGGAAGAGTTGACGATGCTGCAAACTTCTTGACCCAAGACACGAATAATCTGAAAAGGGAGGTAAATATATAATGGCTTTATTTGAGAGTTATGAAAGAAGAATAGATCAAATCAATGCTGAGCTTAAAAGCATGGCATTTCATCAATAGAAGAAGCAAAGAAAGTCTGTGATGACGCCGGTGTTGACGCATACAACATCACAAAGAGCATTCAGCCAATCTGCTTTGAAAACGCTTGTTGGGCTTACACAGTAGGTGCGGCTATCGCAATTAAAGACGGTGTTAAGACAGCTGCAGAGGCTGCTGAGAAAATCGGTCTTGGCTTGCAGTCATTCTGTATTCCTGGTTCTGTTGCCGATGACAGAAAGGTATCGGACACGGTAATCTTGGCGCAATGCTACTAAGAGAAGAAAAAAATGTTTCTGCATTCCTTGCAGGTCACGAATCATCAGCTGCTGAAGGTGCTATCGGTCTTGCAAGCGCAAACAAGGCTCGTAAGGAAGACCTAAGAGTTATCCTTAACGGTCTTGGTAAGGACGCCGCCAAATCATCTCAAGAATTAACGGCTTTACTTATGTACAGACTAAGTTTGATTACTATACAGGTAAGCTTGAAATCGTTAAGGAAACAGCTTACTCAAAGGGCGAAAGAGCAAACGTCGCTGCTACGGCGCAGACGATGTTCGTGAAGGTGTTGCTATAATGCACCACGAGGGTGTTGACGTTTCTATCACAGGTAACTCAACTAACCCAACAAGATTCCCAACACCCTGTTGCAGGTACATATAAGAAAGAATGTATCGAACAAGGTAAGAAGTATTTCAGTTGCATCAGGCGGCGGTACAGGTCGTACACTTCACCCCTGATAATATGGCTGCAGGTCCTGCTCATACGGTATGACAGATACAATGGGTCGTATGCACTCAGACGCTCAATTGCAGGTTCATCTTCAGTTCCTGCTCACGTTGAAATGATGGGTCTTATCGGTATGGGTAAACAACCCTATGGTTGGCGCAACAGTTGCTGCTGCTGTTGCCGTAGAGGAAGCTGCAAAGGCCGGTAAGTTCTAATTTAAAGAACGTAGCGAAAGACACTACATTTAGCAAATGCTAAATGGTGTCTTTTTGTACTATTCAAGTTCGATACAGTCGATTGATACAGCCGGACTAAGAATAATCTGACCAATGCGGAAACAGCTTATTTGTTATGTTTGCTTTGGATTAAAAATTTTCGTCAGTGTTGTTTAAGATATTCAATGTTTTTAAACTGTACACAGAAGACACTGCCCATGATGATATTTCGCTATTGTCGGCGTATGACATATCTACCTTGACAAGCGGAAGTTCAATGTCTAAGTAGTTTGCGGCACGGCAAAGAATTGTTGCGGCTTCACGCGTGAGTTTGTCGTTTGGTGAGAAGATATAATCGCCCTTACCCGATACTATTTAGCGGGAATATAATACGGTAATTTTGTCATTGCCGTTTGTGTCATCAAATGGAGCACGTTCATATTTGAATATGGGCAATTCTTTATCGGGTTTACCCAGTTGTACAAAATTACAGAATTGTTCACGTAATATCATCGTTAAAGTTGTAGTTTCGTTGTTGATAATGCCAAGGATACCGCTCTTGATATGTCGCTTTCAAATGCGGTGACTTCATTGTTTTGCTCAATTTGAGTTGCGTTGTTGCTTTCTTCTGTTTCATTGCTTGCAAATACAGATGTACCTGACATCATCGCCAATGCAAGAATAATTGTTATTGCTTTTTAACATTTTAATTCCTCCGTTCCATTTGCTTAAAATTCGGTAATTGCAAATACTTAAATTTGATTATTTAATTTTATCATATTGGTTAGTTAATTGCAATAAATGTTTACAGATGAATTTTAGTTAATATAAGTTAAATGAATATGCAAGAAATATTGACAACAGGGTCGATTTTGATACTATTATTATGTATTACTATAAGTAAATTTTAGGAAGGACAGGTGAGTTTTATGACTCCTAAAGTAGCATTAATAATGGGAAGTGACTCTGATTTTGAAAATTAAAGAGTTGCGCTGCAAAGCTTAAAGAATTTAAAATTGAGGTAGATGTGAATGTAATTTCTGCACACAGAACACCTGACAAAGCGGCAGAATTTGCCAAGAATGCCGAGAAAACGGTATTGAGGTTATAATTTGTGCGGCAGGTATGGCGGCACATCTCGGTGGAGTTATAGCGGCTCACACAACAGTACCTGTTATAGGTATTCCGATTAAGTCAACACTTGAGGGTATGGACGCACTTTGGCAACAGTCCAAATGCCTCCGGGTATCCCTGTTGGTGACGGTCGGTATAGATAACGGCACGAATGGGCGATTTTGGCTGCACAAATGCTTGCTATTAAATATGATTATTTGAAAGACGCCAAAGACGCAAAAGTTAAAATGGTTGGAGGGCTGAGAAAAAGACGAAAAAATTAAAAAGCAGTTGCAGAAATGTAATTTGATATTTAAGTGAAAACAATTTTAAAGGAGATAAAAATATGAGTGAAAATGCGTACAAACAAGCAGGTGTAGACGTTGAGGCGGGCTACGAATCAGTAAGACTAATCAAGGACGACGTTAAAAAGACAGCGATTGAGGGCGTAATTTGGCGGAATCGGCGGCTTCGGCGGACTTTTGAAATGCCGAAAACTACGAAAATCCTGTACTTGTTTCGGGTACTGACGGTGTAGGTACAAAATCAGAGTTGCTTCCTTATGGACAAGCATGATACTATCGGTCAAGACTGCGTTGTGTGTGTAAACGACATTGCTTGTTCGGGTGCAAAGCCGTTGTTCTTCCTTGACTATATCGCACCGGTAAGAATGTTCCGGAAAAGGTTGCACAAATCGTTAAAGGCGTTGCGGACGGCTGTGTTTTGTCGGGTTGCGCGCTTGTAGGCGGTGAAACTGCAGAACATCCGGGAATGATGCCGGAAGATGAATATGACGTTGCAGGATTTAGCGTTGGTGTTGTTGAAAAGAGCAAAATCACTGACGGTAAAATGCAAAAGCAGGTAACGTGCTTATCGGTATCGCATCAAGCGGTGTTCACCAAACGGCTATTCACTTGTAAGAAAAGTTTCGGTCTTAATGACGATAAGAAACCTTTAATACATATTCAAACGAACTTGGCAAGACAATCGGTGAGGAACTTTTTACACCGACAAGAATTTACGTTAAACCGCTTCTAAAGCTTATTGACGAAGTAGGTATTAATACCGTTTCTCATATCACAGGCGGCGGATTTATCGAAAATGTTCCTAGTGTTGCCTGATGGTTTGAAAGCCGTTATCAAAAAGGGTTCATGGGAGGTTCTTCCTATATTTAATCTTATGCAGAAAAAGGCTGATATTCCTGAAAGAGATATGTACAACACATTCAATATGGGTATCGGTATGATAGTAGCTGTTGATGCGGATAAGGCTGAAAAGGCTGTTAAGTGCCTTGAGGACGCAGGCGAAAAAGCTTATATTATCGGTGAACTTGTTGACGGCGAAAAAGGTGTGGAGATAGTCGGTAATAATGTTATCTCGTAAAATATGAGGCATCTTCGGGTTTAAAAGGAACTTTAAGTATAAACATACGTCATGCTCTTTGCCCTGATATATACACATCTTTTCACGAGGAGGTTTAATTTGAAAAGAATAGGTGTTCTTATTTCGGGCGGCGGCACGAATTTACAGGCTTTGATTGATAAACAGGGTACTGTTTTGAAAAGCGGTAAGATTGTGTGTGTATGCTCAAATAACAGTAAGGCGTACGGTCTTGAACGTGCAAAAAATGCAGGTATTGCGACTAAAGTAATCCGCAAAATGCCGATTGCGGCGGTGATAACGACGAATTTAACCGACAAATTTGTGCGTATATGAAAGAAATGGACGTTGATGTGATTGTCCTTGCAGGATTTTTGGGATTTTGGGCGGTGACTTGCTTTAAAGAATACGCAAATAAAATTGTCAATATCCACCCGTCACTTATACCGTCATTTGCGGTGACGGCTTTACGGATTGAAAGTACATCAGGCGGCACTTGATTACGGCGTTAAAGTGACCGGCGCAACGGCACATCTCGTAAAATGAAATCACAGACGGCGGTAGAATTTTATTACAAAAAGCGGTTTATATTGAGGATGGCGATACGCCTGAAATTTTGCAAAACGTGTTATGGAACAGGCAGAATGGATTATTTTACCTCGCCGTTGAATTGGTTTTGTGCCGATATGGTGTGATGAATAGCCGTAAAAATAATAGGTTGGAATTTTATGATTATTCACAAAACGGTGCGTATTTTGTGACTATATGCGCGAAAGACAAACAAAAAATATTTTGGAATAATCAACAATGTTCCGTAGGGCGTCAGCGGCCGCCCGCAAGACAAATTAAATCATTTAGGTTTGATTGTTAAAATCGGTATTGAAAAATTCCATTGTGTTATCAAAATATAACGGTTGACAAATACGTCATTATGCCGAATCATGTGCATTTGATAATACGCATAGATAACAATGATATTAACGGGCGGCCAATGACCGCCCCTACTCTCGCAAATAGTCAATCAATTTAAAGGGTATTGTTCAAAACAAATTGACACCCTGTATGGCAAAAGTCATTTCACGACCATATAATCCGAAATCAAGCGGATTACAATCGCATATGGGAGTATGTAGACACAAACGCAATAAAGGGAATCGGACTGCTATTACAACCAAAAAGGAGAAGTATAATGAAAAATTGATATATATGAAGAACTAAAAAGCAACGACTATCCGGGTCGTGGTATTGTAATCGGAAAAAGTGCTGACTGTAAAAAGTGCCGTTACGGCATATTTTATAATGGGCAGAAGTGTAAACAGCCGTAACCGTGTATTTATTGAGGACGGCGACGGTATTCGTACAACAAGCGTTTGACCGTCAAAGCTTGAAGACCCGCATCTTATCATATATGCACCTGTTCGCGTGCTTGGTGACAAGACTATCGTCACAAACGGTGACCAAACAGATACGATTTACGAACATATGGAAAACGGTCAGACATTTGAACAGTCATTAAGAACTCGTGAATTTGAGGACGATGACCCTAACTTTACACCGAGAATATCGGGTATTATTGAACCTAACAATGGCGGATTTGATTATTCAATGTCAATCCTAAAGAGTGCTGACGGCAATCCGCAGTCTTGTCAAAGATATACTTTTCGTATAACAATCCGCTTGACGGCGAGGGACACTTTATCCATACATATATGGGTGACGGCAGTCCGCTTCCGTCTTTGAGGGCGAGCCTAAAAAGGTTGCAATTCCAAACGATATTGATGAATTCACAGACGGTCTTTGGAATTCGCTTAATGCGGATAATAAAGTTTCGTTGTTCGTAAGATTTATCGACATTGCAACAGGCGAAACAAAACAAAGATTGTAAACAAAACAAATAATATTTACATAAATAAAACGAAAGGACGATAAAATAATGAATGAAATGCACTAAAGTACGGCTGTAACCCTAATCAAAAGCCGTCAAGAGTGTTTATGGAGAATGGAGATTTACCGTTTGAAGTAATTTGCGGAAGACCTGGTTATATTAACCTTTGACGCGCTTAACGGCTGGCAGCTTGTAAAGGAATTGAAGAAAGCAACAGGACTTCCTGCCGCAACTTCTTTAAACACGTTTCTCCTGCCGGTGCGGCTGTTGGACTTCCGTTGTCTGACACATTGAAGAAGATTTATTTCGTTGATGACGTTGAACTTACTCCGCTTGCCAACGCATATGCACGCGCAAGAGGTGCTGACAGAATGTCGTCATTCGGTGATTTTATCGCTCTTCGGATGTGTGTGATAAGGCTACCGCACTCTTATAAAGAAAGAAGTTTCAGACGGTGTTATTGCCCGGGTTATACAGACGAGGCACTTGAAATTTTAAAAGCAAAGAAAAGGCAATTACAACATCATAAAGATTGATGAAAATTATAAGCCTGCCGAAATCGAAAGAAAGCAAGTTTTCGGTGTCACATTTGAGCAAGGCAGAAATGAACTGGATATTAATGACGAATTGCTTGGAAATATAGTAACGAATAACAAGGAACTTCAGACGAGGCAAAGAGAGATCTAAAGATTGCGCTTATAACATTGAAGTATACACAGTCAAACAGTGTTTGCTACGTTAAGGACGGTCAGGCAATCGGTATCGGTGCAGGTCAGCAGTCAAGAATACATTGTACACGTCTTGCAGGCAATAAGGCTGATATATGGAGCTGAGACAAGCACCTAAAGTGCTTGGTTTGCAGTTTGTTGACGGAATTAAGAGAGCCGACAGAGATAATGCGATTGACGTGTATATTTCAGATGAATATATGGATGTAATTTGCAGACGGCGTATGGGAAAAGACATTTAAAGTAAAGCCGGAAGTGTTCACAAAGGAAGAACAAAGAGCATGGCTTGATAAGAATACAGATGTTGCACTTGGTTCAGACGCATTCTTCCCGTTCGGTGACAATATTGAAAGAGCCAAAAAGAGCGGTGTTACAGTAATTGCACAACCCGGTGGTTCAATTCGTGACGATAATGTTATTGAAACGTGCAACAAGTACAATATGTGTATGAGTTTCACAGGTATAAGATTGTTCCATCATTAATCTAAAGACGCATAATCAGTTCCATATGCACTTCAAAGCAATAGGACGGTACACGCGTACAGCACCCATTGCATTTTGGCACATCTGAAACTGATTCTGCGACTTTTACTGGTTTGGTATATTTCGTATTCAACGGCTCGGGGCAGTACCAACGTACAGCACCGCTCGCCGTCAAACGAACTGCACACAATTCTGCGATTTTAATTGGTGAGTATTTTAATTAAAAGGAGAACGAATTATGAAAATATTAGTAGTAGGCGGCGGCGGACGTGAGCATGCTATTGTTTGGAAAATAGCACAGTCGCCAAAGGTAGATAAAATTTATTGTGCACCGGGTAACGGCGGTATTGCGGAACTTGCGGAGTGTGTTGACATTGCCGCAACGGATATTGAAAATATGGTTAAGTTTGCAAAGGACAATGCGATTGATCTTGTTATGGTTGCACCTGACGATCCGCTTGTACTTGGTATGGTTGACGCAATGGAAAAGAGGGTATTCGTGCATTCGGACCTCGTGCAAATGCCGCTATAATAGAGGGAAGTAAGGCTTTTCAAAGGAACTTATGAAGAAGTACAATATTCCTACCGCAAATTATGAAGTGTTTACAGACAGTACGTCTGCGATTGATTATATCAAAGCGCAAAACACGTTTCCGACAGTTATAAAGCCGACGGACTTGCACTTGGCAAGGGTGTTATCATAGCACAAAACCTTGAGGAGGCTGAGCAAGCCGTTCACGAAATGATTGACGACGGAAAGTTCGGAAAGAGCGGAAGTCGTGTAGTAATCGAAGAATTTTGACAGGTCCTGAAGTCAGTGTACTTTGCATTTACCGACGGTAAGACTGTTAAACCTATGGTATCGGCACAAGACCACAAGAGAGTATATGATAATGACAAAGGTCTTAATACAGGCGGTATGGGTACATTCTCACCGAGTCGTTTGTATGATGACGCAAAAGCGGAAGAATGTATGAAAAATATTTTCGTTCCGACTATTAAGGCTATGAGCAGTGAAGGCAGACCTTCAAGGGCGTGCTTTATTTCGGCCTTATGATGACTGCGAACGGTGTTAAGGTTATTGAATATAACTGCCGTTTCGGTGACCCTGAAAACAAGTTGTTTTGCCGAGATTGAAAACTGACCTTGTTGAAATTATGGAGGCTGTTATTGATGAACGCCTTGATGAAATCAACATTGAATGGGAAGATAATGCGGCTGTATGCGTTGTTATGGCCGGGCGGTTACCCTGTAAGCTATAAAAAGGCTATGAAATCAGCGGTCTTGATAACGTAGGCGATTTGACTGTGTTCCACGCAGGAACAGCTGTAAAGGACGGTAAAATCGTTACTAATGGAGGACGTGTTCTTGGTGTTACGGCTGTCGGCAAAGACCTTGACGAGGCTATTAAGAATGCTTATGCAGGTGTTGCAAAAATTTCTTGGACAGATGAATTCCATAGAAGTGATATAGGTATAAAGAAATATTAATTCTGTAGGTGAATGGCGTTTTGATTGCTCTTTGCGGAGGGATAATTATGAATAAAACTAAAAGGATGTTGAAAAATGCGGCAATATCGGTTGGCATAGGTGCAGTACCGGCTTTTGTGGTATTGTGGCTTTGCAATTTATTTATGAAAGTAAATGAACTTACGTACATGGCAAGGATGACAATGTACAAAATACGCATAACTATGCCTTTGATGATAGGTATTACCGTAATGCTTTTGCAATGGTGTCTTTTATAAGCAGAGATGAGAAAAGAATTAACAAAGAGATTGAAAAAGAAAAGCGTTCACACACTTCAAGTATTACCAATGCTAATATGTTTGGACTTGTCGATGATGATTGGGATAAAGGATTTTTGTCAATATACGGTGAAGAAATTAAGCCCGGAAAAGACCACGGCACAGCATATATGGTTTTTAATCCTTTCGATTTTCTTTGTGGGCAACTGCCTTTATGGTTTTGGGTATGCTCTGCATGATGTTGTCGGCTGTAAGATAAGAGATACGGCAATTAAAGTCGTTCGATTGAAAAAATCGGACGGCTTTTTCTTGACTAATGATTTTAGGAATGTTAAAATTGTTATATGACGAAAGATTTCTTTGCTGGAGGATTGAAGATGAAAAGACAAGATTATATATCGTGGGACGAATATTTTATGGGGATTGCGTTACTGTCGGCACAGAGGAGCAAGGACTCGCATACACAGGTTGGTGCGTGTATTGTAAACCATGAAAATAAAATATTGTCGCTTGGGTATAACGGTATGCCGACAGGGTGTTGCGATGACGATATGCCTTGGGAAAGAAACGGTGAAAATCCTGTAAATACGAAATATATGTACGTTTGCCATGCCGAACTTAATGCGATTTTAAACAGAAGTTCAGGCTCGCTTGAGGGCGCTAAGCTGTATGTAACGCTGTTCCCTTGCAACGAATGTGCGAAGGCGATTATTCAAAGCGGTATCAAGGAAGTTGTGTATATGTCCGACAAATATGCCGATGAGGCTAACACTATTGCGTCAAAGAAAATGTTTGACATGGTAGGTATTAAATACAGAATATATGAAAAACGGGCAGAAAATTAACGATAGAATTATAAAGTGAGCCTGTCGACAAAGTGTCGACAGCTCCAAAAATCACATCTTTCAATGTGATTTTTGAGTGTTTTCAGAGAAAATCATAAAGTTCCTCCAAAGTCGAAACTTTAGATTTTAAGCCATTTCTGCCGCACAGGTTGCCAGAAATGATTATTAATTGAGGTTAGCTTTTCAGTAGTTTTGCCTACGGCAAACTGCTCTGCGAGCATCGGATGTCTTTCCGATACGCCATCAAACTCCCAAAAATAAAGTATACAAAACCATAATGGTTTTGTATATAATCTGTAAGAACGGCGTGACCGTTCTTTTTTATAAAATATTTTGAAAGTCAAAAAACTCTGTTTTTAATTGGTTTTATTGTATAATAAGAGTATATTAGGTATTTTATGCGAAAAATTAAGAAACGGAGATGAAGTCATGGCGGTGAACAGAGTTTCAATAACCATTAATTCACGTCAATATACAGTTGTTGCTGAGGAAAGCAGAGAGTATATCGAAAGATTGGGCGAACATATAAATGAAAAGGTTAAAAACGTTTTGAATGGCGGTCAAAATGTTCTTGGGGAACGTCCTATTGTTTTGGCGGCACTTAATATTTGTGACGAATATTTCAATTTGAATCGGACGATTCTGTAAAGATTGAAATGGAAAAATTAAATTCAAAAATCGATAATTAAAAAAAGAGAACGACTCGATAAAAAGAGAACTTGACGACGCAAAAAGCGGACAGGTTACGATTGATGAAACAGAATTGAATGCCGAATTAACATCAACAAAAAGACCTTGAAACAGCAAATAAAACAATAAAACACTTGAAGAAACTATTAAAAGTTTAAAAGAAAAACTAAAAGCATACGAAGAAAATACAGTTGTATCAGACGGCAAGAAGAAGGTTAAATGAGTATGGAACTTTTAGCACCTGCCGGCAGCAGACAGGCACTTACGGCGGCGGTACAATCGGGAGCGGACGCGGTATATCTCGGCGGCCCGCAGTTCGGCGCACGTTATAGTGCCGAAAACTTTACAATCGAAGAAATGAAAACGTGGGTGGATTACCGCCATTTATACGGCGTTGACGTTCACGTTACGGTAAATACGCTTGTTAAGGAAAAGGAAATTGAAAGCCTTTAAAGAATATTTGAAGCAACTTAATGAAATCGGCGTTGACGCACTTATTGTTCAGGATATGGGCGCTGTGGAGATTATCAAAAAGACTGTTCCGATATGACTTTGCACGCAAGCACACAGATGACCGTTACAAGTCTTGAGGGTGTAAAATATCTTGAGGATATGGGATTTTCAAGAGTGGTTTTGGCGCGTGAACTGTCGGAAAAAGAGATAGAGCATATTTGCAAAAATGCAAAAGCGGAAATTGAAGTTTTGTTCACGGTGCAATTTGTATGTGTTACTCCGACAGTGCCTTATGTCGAGTATTTTAGGGCGGCAGAAGCGGCAATCGCGGTCGCTGCGCTCAACCGTGTCGATTACCGTATGATTTTGCTTGAAAACGGCAAAACGGTTAAAAGCGGATATGTTTTAAGTCCTAAAGATATGGCACTTGTGAATGACTTGGGACACTAAAACGTATAGGAGTAACATCACTGAAAATTGAAGGACGCTTAAAAAGAGCGGAATATGTATCCGCGGTTGTGGGCGTGTACCGAAAGTATCTTGACAAGGGCGGAAACGTGTCAAAAGATATGCAGGAACTGCTTGACGCATTTTCAAGAACAGGTTTTACAGACGGATATTTTAAAGGCAATCTCGGTAAAATATGATGAGCCACGATAATTCGAGTAACAGCGCGGAAAATAAATTTACCGAAGAGGCGAAAACGCGCCGCAGAGGACTCAAATATCCGTAAATCAATACAGGTATTATGGGGACACTAAATATTGATGCCCCGCTTGAACTTACAATGTACGATAATGACGGACATTACGCGTATGCACAAGGGACACTAAAATCCGAAAAAGCACTCCATAAACCTATGGACGAAAAAGACTTCGCGACCAGCTTTTAAAACTCGGAAGTACACCGTTTGAATGTGACGATATAAATATTACGATAGACGAAGGAATTACAATTCCGATTAAGGAAATAAACAGCGTAAGACGTGAATGTTGCGAAAGCCTTATAAAGCAAAGACAAATGCGTGAAAAAAGGCAGAGAACTTGACTTTGAAATTGAGCATATCAACCGTAAAAAACGGATATAATACTCACTTGTGAAGTTAGTGATGAAGAACAGTTCAAAGCTGCCGTTAAAAATAATATAAAGAATATATGTCCCCAATGATTTGGTGGGGACACTAAAAGATGCCTGACGATGTTGAAATAATATCAAAATCGGCGGATATATTTTGTGAAGAAAACATAAAGACGGACGGTGTACTTGTTTCGTCACCGGCGGCAATTTACAAGTATAAAGATAAAGAGATATACGGCGATTTCAGATTGAATGTTTTTAATTCGCAAACGGCACAGCATTACGGCCATTTGAAAACGGTTACATTATCTCCTGAACTTAATTTACATGAAATTGCCGATTTATGTGAAAATACAAACGCTAATCTTGAAGTTATAGGCTACGGACATATTCCGCTTATGATGATGAAAACTGTCCGATAAAAGCTATGGGAAAATGCCAAAGGGCAAAATGATATACAAGCTGAAAGACAGAAAAGAGAGGAATTTCCGATTGTCTGTTCAAAAGGCTGTATAGCAAAAATTTTAAATTCAAAGCCTATATTTATGGCGGATAAAATCGCGGATTTAAAAAACTTAAAATAAACAGTATCAGATTGATATTTACTGTTGAAAATTCGCTCAATGTGATAAAATAATAGATATGTATAAGAGAGCTTTTAAACGGCGAAAAAATGTGCAGAGTATGACGGAAAACACATACACAAGAGGACATTTTATCGCGGTGTGCTTTAAGAAAGGTTATAATGCAATGATAGATTTTATACTTGCGTCGGGTTCACCGGAGAAGAAAAGAACTTTGGAGCTTATGGGACTTGAATTTAAGGTGATTGTTTCGCAAGCGGACGAAGATTCCGTTTCAAAAGATTTGAAACCCGAGCTTTATGTGCGGAGCTTGCACTTTTAAAGGCGAGCGCAACCGCGAAAGAGGTTTTACGCAATAAAAATGGTTATAATTTCAGCAGACACAATCGTAACGCTTGACGGACAATACTCGGTAAGCCAAAGACGAAGATGACGCATTTAATATGCTTTCAAAACTTTCGACGTGAACATGAAGTATATACGGATATTGCGTTATGCGAATAAGCGACGGAAAAGCCGTTTGCGGGAAAAGTTAGGACAAAAGTAAAGTTTAAAGATTTGAGCGATGACAAAATTCGCGGATATATAAATTCGGGCGAGCCTATGGATAAGGCAGGTGCATACGGAATACAGGGACTCGGTTCAATTTTTGATTGAAAAGATTGACGGCGATTATTTTAATGTTGTCGGTCTGCCGATAAGTGCACTTGCGGACACGCTTGAGGACGAAATGGATATAAAGATATTATAAAAGGAGAACAACGAAAATGGGGATATTTTCAAAAGATATAGGATTGGATCTTGGTACAGCAAACACACTTGTGTATGTAAAGGGCAAGGGAATAGTGGTAAGAGAGCCGTCTGTTGTGGCGATTGACAAGTACGAAGGTAAGGTGCTTGCGGTCGGTAATGCGGCAAATGAGATGATAGGCAGAACGCCTGAAAACATTGTTGCGGTACGTCCGATGAAAGACGGTGTTATTGCGGATTTTGACATAACTCAAGCTATGATAAGAGCGTTTATAAAAGAGGCTGACGTGAGCAACGTATTTAAGCCGAGAGTTGTTGTTTGCATACCGTCGGGCATAACGGAAGTTGAAAGACGTGCAGTTGAAGAGGCGGTTATTCAAGCAGGCGCAAAGGCAGTTGCACTTATCGAAGAACCTATGGCGGCTGCTATGGGTGCCGGACTTCCTGTGAATGATGCAACAGGTAATATGGTTGTCGACATCGGCGGCGGTACAACAGAAGTTGCGGTTATTTCGCTGGGCGGTATCGTTTCGTCAAGATCAATCAGAATTGCGGGAAATGCTTTGACAGTGCTATTATCAATTATTTGAAGAAAGAAAATCAAATCAATATAGGTGACAAAATGGCTGAAGATATTAAGGTAGCCATTGCATCTGCATATGAAGATGACGAAGAAGGCGTTTACGAAGTAAGAGGTCGTGACGTTGCGACAGGCTTGCCGAAAACGGCACAAATCAAGGAAAGTGAAATCAGAGCCGCTATAAGCGAGAATGTGGACGAAATGATTGAAGCTATAAAGCTGACATTGAAAACACCCTCCGGAACTTGCGGCAGACGTTATGGAACGCGGAATAGTGCTTACAGGCGGCGGTGCGTTGATTAAAGGACTTGACAAACTTATCACCGAAACCACAAAAATTCCTACACACGTTGCCGAATATCCGCTTGACTGTGTTGCAATAGGAACAGGCAAGGCTCTTGATAATATAAAAGAACTTATCGAATCATCAAAATAATTTTGGATTGTATAACGGAAGGTTAGAAAATATGTCATCATTTTTAAAAGAAAAGGCGTGATTGCGGCGGCGATTATAACCGCCGTAGTGCTTGTATGTGCCGCTATTGCTCATTTCGGCGGTGCAAATCCCGTATCCAAAGTGCTTAGAACTGTATTTTCACCGTTTCAGAACGGTTTTTCGTATATAGTGAACAAGGTTACGGATACGACTGATTTTATTCGTGAAATGAACGGCTACAAGGAAGAAAACGCAAGACTTGTGGGCGAAATTAATGAGCTGAAAAACAAAATAAAGATGTTGCAAATTACAGAGAAGAAAACGAACGTTTAAAAGAAACGCTTGAACTTCAAAACAGTCTTGAAAATTATTCAACCGTTGCCGCGTCTGTTATTGCGTATTCGTCAAATAACTGGTACGACACAATACAGATAAGCAAAGGCTCGCTTGCGGGTGTGGCTGTCGGAAACGCGGTTATAACACCTGACGGAGAGTAGGAAAAGTTGTTGAAACAGGTCCTACATGGTCGATTGTTTCGACAATATTGAATCCGATAACGCAATGGGCGTAAAGGTTTCAAGAACAAGCGATGTTGCGGTTGTTGAAGGCGACAGTGAATTGTACAGCCAAAACTACTGTAAAATGACGTTTATTGACAAAGGCTCAAACCTTATAATAGGCGATATTCTTGAAACATCGGGTTCAGGCGGAATTTATCCGGCAGGACTTTCTGTCGGCGTAATTCGTGAGATAAATTCGGACGCTATGGGTAATTTGAATTATGCAACAGTAGAACTGCTTGTTGATTTCAACAAGCTTTATGAAGTGCTTGTTATAAACGGAACATATTGATTGGAGAGGAAAAGTGAGAAATTTTAAGATTTTTCTGTGGATTTTGTGATTTTTCTTGTTCAGACGGTAGTGCTTTCACCCATCCATATATTCGGTGCGGTACCGTCTGCGGTATTGGCGTTTGTGATGTGTGTGGCAATTCTTGAAAATGAATTTCGCACTGCTGTTATAATAAGCGGAATATGTGCCGTTGTTATGGGCGCAATCGGAGGAAGAAATTTTACGGAGATTACGTTGTTTTATGCGTACAGTTCGATAATCGTATTCGCGGCAAGAAAACGTCCGAGATATGTCGGTAATTTTCCGAAAACGATTGTATGGACCTTTATTATGTCGGCAATACTTGAAATATTGTTGTTCGTCATAAGAGAAATGACGCTTGATGTGTCGGTAATTTTCAGTGATGCATTGCCGACGGCGGTATTTAATACGGTTATTGCAGTTATATTATATCCGATACTAAAAAGACATTGTATAAAGAAGAAAAGAAGAAAAAGCTTTGATAGCTTAAGGAGAATGTATATAAATGCCAAACAGTAAAGCGAGATTTATTATATTAAAAATAGTTATAGCTGTTATGTTTGCGGCGGTGATATGGAAGCTTTTGATTTACAGGTATTAAAGGGCGAACAGTATTATGAAATCGCTAATGACAGAATGACTACCAATATAGTCGAAAAGCGCCGCGAGGTGAAATTTTGACAGATACGGAACAACTCTTGTATCCAACAAAGTCGGTTATTCTGTTGTTATGCAGAAAACCGATGTTAAAGACGAAGAATTTAACGATATTATAAAAAACTTGTGGATATATTCTATTCGACTCAATGTGAATATTATGACGATTTACCAATTTCTGTTCGCACCGTATCAGTTTAAGTTTGAGGACGAAAACGAGGACGGCTCCGTGGAGGACGAACGTGAAGCGTGGTTTAAGAATAATTCACATCTTGGCAAGGGTATAGAAGAAAATATGTCTGCCGACCAAATAATGCAGGCATACAAGGAGATATATAAAGTCAGTGACGTTTACAGCGAGGACGAGCAAAGACGTATCGTGGGTATCCGATACGCTGCGGAGGCAAGCGGTTTGTCGCAGACAACATTGTTTACAGTTGCGGACGATATATCCGTCGATGCGGTAACACAGATAAAGGAACGTCAGGACGAATTTAAAGGCATAGCCGTTATAAACGACTATATCCGTCAATATGACGCCCCGGACTTGCAACGCATATTTTAGGTCGTACAGGTAAAATCAATGCCGAAGAATACGAGGCAAAACAAAGATTTGGGTTACGGCTATAATGACATTATCGGTAAACAGGGCATTGAAAAATGGGGCGAACAGTATTTAAGAGGTATTGACGGCACTACAGGTACAACTAAGGAAGTAAACGGTAAAGAGATTACCGTTATGAACGATGCAGAGCCTGTTCCGGGCGATTATATCGTGCTTACATTGATCTGGATTTGCAGAAAGTGGCGGAAAAATCGCTTGCAGATACAATACAAAATATTCGTGCGTCAAGCGGTGTGAAAGCAAAGGACGGTGCAGACTGTGACGCAGGTTCTGTTGCTGTCATTGACGTAAAGACAGGAGATTTGCTTGCAGGTGCATCGTATCCGACGTACGATATGTCGAGGTTTAACGAGGATTATGAAACTTTGATTAATAATGACGCAAAGCCTATGTGGAACAGACTTGTAAGCGGACTTTACAGCCCGGGTTCGACATTTAAAACCTTTGACGGCGATTGCGGCACTTGAAACGGGTAATTTGAATGTAAACGAAATTATCGAGGACGAGGGTATTTATAAATTCTATGCCGACTATCAGCCGACTTGCTGGATTTGGGGCGAATATAAATTGACTCACGGTAAGCAAAACGTCAGTGCGGCACTTGAAAATTCGTGTAACTATTTCTTCTATGAAGTCGGCAGACGTATGGAATAGATAAACTTGACGAGTACGCAAAGAAGTTCGGTCTTGGTGAAAAGACGGGTATCGAGCTTGACGAAGAAGTGGCAGGTCATATGGCAAGCCCGGAATATAAAAAGAGGTAGTTGCAAGTGCTACCGATCGGGAATGGTTTGGCGGTGACACTCTTCAAGCGGCAATCGGTCAGTCATACAGTTTGTTTACACCTATTCAGCTTTAAATTATGCCGCAACAATCGCAAACGGCGGTACAAGATATAAAGTAAATCTTATAAAAAGCGTTCGTTCATCGGTTGACGGCGGTGTTGTAAAAAGAATTTAATCCGGAAGTTGTCGAAAAAGTCGATATGGACGATGAAGTTATCAATGCCGTAAAACAAGGTATGAAACGAGTTGTTGACGAAGGTAGTGCGAGTGAAATTTTCGCGAATTACGGTATAGCGGTCGGCGGTAAAACAGGTACGGCACAGGTCGGAAACGGTTCAAATAACGCTGTGTTTATTGCTTTTGCACCGTTTGACGATCCGCAAATCGCGGTATCGGTTGTGCTTGAACACGGTGTTCGTGGTACAAATGCCGCGCAGGTAGCAAAAGATATTTTGATAAATATTTCGATCTTGACAGTGCAGACACAACCGCAGAGCCTACAACCGCAACAGATGTGCAAGGCGGATTATTGAGATAGTTTATAATATGGGGAGGTTTGATTGAATGGAAAAAGAGCTTATAAAGCTGAAAGGTACGGCTGACGGGTAAAGATATATCTTGACAGTGAATGTGAATTTTCTAAGTTGATGAACTCCCTGTATGAAAAAATAAGACAGTTCAGAAAGTTTTCGGCGGCGGACGTTGTAATATATACGTTGTCGGCAGGAACTTTCAACGAGTGATAAAATGCGTCTTGACGCGGTTATTACGGCTATGTTGCCGGAATGTGAGATAAATTACGGTGAAAGAAAAGTGATAAAAGCCGAAGATTCGTTTGAAGAAACTCTTGAACTGCCTAAGGAACTTCTTCAGGAAAACACTGAAGAAATACATAATGAGAGTGAAGAAGTCCGTGAAATCGCTGAGGAAGAAACGGAGCTTGAGGAGATAAAGGAAGTCGTAACGACTAATTTTAAAAGCAGTCGTGCGAGGTTTTACGAAGGCGTTGTTAAAGCAGGCAAAACAGTTTTGCGGACGGACACCTTACCCTTTCGGTGACGTTGAAGAGGGTGGAATGATAACGGCGGTCGGTAACGTTATCGTTATCGGAAGTATAAAAGGCAGCGTTGAGGCAGGGTGTATGGGTAATGACAATGCCGATATATTTGCGCTTGACTTTGCCGACAGATGTAAGAATTTCAAAACTCACTGCAATTTTGATGAATTTGATACGCCGAATACCGAAAATCCTAAAAAGGCATATTTAATAAATAATCAAATTTGTGTAGATGATTTTTGGTAAAAATATAGACAAAGAGAAAAAATGTGATATAATTACGCAGAAAAGAGTTTTGGGTAATTTTACTACGCATAAATTCATATTGAAAGGATAAGGAAAATGGGAAAAATCATCATAGTTGCATCCGAAAAGGCGGTACGGGAAAGACAACTGTAACTGCAAATATAGGTGCGGCATTGGCTATGAGGGGTAATCTTGTTGCACTTGTCGATATGGATATGGGTTGTCGAAATCTGGATATTACACTCGGGCTTGAAAGCAGTATCGTTTACGATATATTTGACGTAATCGAAGAAAATTGTGACTTGACGAGGCTTTGATTAAGGATACAAGATATGAAAACTTGTATTTTATACCCGCTCCGCAAACGCGTGACACTTCATCTGTCGAAGATGAGGCGGTAAAGGGATATGGGAAAACTTTCTTCAAGGTTTGATTATTGCCTTGTAGACGCTCCGGCAGGAATTGACGGCGGTTTTTATATGCGGCTATGGGTGCGACGTGCCATATTGGTCACAATGCCAGAAGTTACGGCACTTCGTGACGGTGACAGAGCAATATCCGTACTTGAAGATATGGGTGTGGAAGATGTCAAGGTTGTCATTAATCGCGTAAGATCGGATATGATTGATAAGGGAATAATGATGAATATGGACGATTGCGTAGATATGTTGGGCGTACCTGTGCTTGGAATTGTTCCTGATGACGAGGAACTTATGGTTGCCGCCTTAAAGGCACTTTGGCGGTTTCGGCTGAAAATTCAAGGGCAGGACAAGCATTTTTAAATATTGCCGCAAGACTTATGGGCGAAGAAGTGCCTATTATGGAATTTGAAAAGGAAAGCTTTTGATAAGGTTAAAGCTTTTCGGAAAATAGAGGAATGAGGAGG
>SCPO01000362.1_pt1 | contig 25545 bp, 28 predicted proteins | sample 6106821 | NCBI WGS metagenome assembly SCPO01 (sample SAMN10720448, study PRJNA508395) | human gut metagenome | isolation source: Participant 2 stool, 0 month | host: Homo sapiens | collected 2017 | reverse complement strand
TCTTCTCATTTGATTGAAAGATTGATATTATTTGTAGGCGGCTTCAAAATCCTTTTCGAATTGTTGGAAGCCTCCGGGATAAACTAAGGTGTTGTGTCATATAAATAATAAAATGTTTGTTGATGTGATTGAGATAATAATCTGCAAATATAGAAAGATTATGCAATATTCATATTTAATCCTTTTAATTTAATCACCATAGACACTATATTTTGGGGGGGGAGACAAAATGTGTTATCTGTTTTATTATTAAGTACTTATTTCGTTTTTGAATCTGTATTCCTCTATATTTTCTTTATAAAGAAAAACACTACTTGGATTTCCGGTCTATCTTTGCCATACGATTATTAACTAACTCATTTATATCATGAAGAACATGAAAATAGGAACTGCAATGTGGGTCTGCCTGTTGCTCTCTTTTTTCTTCGGCACATCAGCAAAGGCCGAAAGTATCACTTCTCCTGACGGACAATTAAAACTTAATTTCTCTGTCAACATGCAAGGAGAACCGGTGTATGAACTCTCTTATAAAGGAAAAGAGGTGATTAAACCTTCGAAACTGGGACTGGAATTGAAAAATGATCCCGGACTGATGAATGGATTCACTCTGGCCGATATTAAAACTTCTGCTTTTGATGAAACATGGGAACCGGTGTGGGGAGAGGTGAAATCGATCCGCAACCATTATAATGAAATGGCTGTTACCCTGAATCAAAAGGCGCAAGATCGTAATCTGATTATTTGTTTTCGTCTTTATAATGATGGCTTGGGGTTCCGCTATGAGTTCCCGCAGCAAAAGAATCTGAATTACTTCGTTATAAAAGAAGAACATTCGCAGTTTGCTATGGCCGGCGATCATACGGCATTCTGGATTCCAGGCGATTATGATACGCAGGAATATGACTATACCGAATCCAAGCTTTCAGAGATTCGCGGATTGTTGCAAGGGGCAATTACTCCAAATGCTTCTCAAACTCCTTTTTCACCAACAGGTGTGCAGACATCTTTGCAAATGAAGACAGCCGACGGGTTGTATATCAATCTGCATGAAGCGGCTTTGGTTGATTATTCTTGTATGCATCTGAACCTTGACGATCAGAACCTGATTTTTGAATCATGGCTGACTCCTGATGCAAAAGGGGATAAAGGTTATATGCAAACGCCTTGCCGTTCACCCTGGCGCACGGTGATTGTCAGTGATGATGCTCGTGATATTCTGGCTTCCAAATTGACTTTGAACTTGAATGAACCTTGTGCCTACGAAGATGTTTCCTGGATTAAGCCGGTGAAATACATCGGTGTGTGGTGGGAAATGATTACCGGAAAAAGTTCCTGGTCGTACACGGATGATGTTTATTCTGTGAAACTGGGACAGACGGATTATTCCCAAACAAAACCGAGCGGACGTCATGCGGCCAATAATGACAAAGTGAAGCGTTACATTGACTTTGCTTCGGAACATGGATTCGACCAGATCTTAGTGGAAGGCTGGAATGAAGGCTGGGAAGACTGGTTCGGAAATTCGAAGGATTATGTCTTTGATTTCGTAACTCCGTATCCTGATTTTGACGTGAAGATGCTCAATGCGTATGCAAAGGAAAAAGGAGTGAAGCTGATGATGCATCACGAGACTTCCGCTTCTGTACGTAACTACGAGCGTCATCTTGATAAAGCCTATCAGTTTATGATAGATAACGGATACAATGCTGTGAAGAGTGGGTATGTAGGTAATATTATTCCGCGTGGAGAACATCATTACGGACAGTGGATGAACAATCATTATTTATATGCGGTGGAAAAAGCGGCCGAATATAAGATCTGTGTAAATGCTCACGAAGCAACTCGTCCGACAGGATTATGTCGCACATATCCGAATCTGATCGGTAATGAATCGGCTCGTGGCACGGAATATGAAGCCTTTGCAGGGAATAAGCCGTTCCATACCACCTTGCTTCCTTTCACCCGTCAGATTGGTGGACCGATGGATTATACACCGGGTATCTTTGATACAAAACTTTCTTTCCTGTCAGGCGACCACAGTTTTGTACGTACAACTTTGGCAAAACAGTTGGCACTTTATGTAACCATGTACAGTCCTTTGCAAATGGCTGCCGACCTTCCGGAGAGTTACGAACGTCACATGGATGCATTTCAATTTATCAAGGATGTAGCCGTTGATTGGGATGACAGCAAGTATCTGGAAGCGGAACCGGGAGATTATATTACCGTAGCACGTAAGGCAAAAGGTACTGATAACTGGTTTGTAGGTGGTATCACCGATGAGAATCCCCGCACTTCTGCTTTTACACTTGATTTTCTCGAACCGGGAAAACAATATGTAGCTACTCTTTATGCTGACGGAAAGGAGGCGGATTTTGAAAAGAATCCTACTTCTTACCAGATAAAAAAAGGGCTTGTTACAAACAAGAATAAGATGTCTGTGAAGCTGGCACGTAGCGGAGGATTTGCAGTAAGTTTGATTGAAGCAACTCCCGCTGACTTGAAAACGATCAAGAAATGGAAATAAGATTCCGGTAAAAAGATTGTTTCCGGATTCCCCGCTTTTTAATAAATATTAGTTGTGCTTCGCAAAGAAAACTAAAACTTTGCGGAGCGCTTTTTTTATAGGACGAATTCTTTTTTGTACTTTTGCGCCATCTTTTTTAAAACATCATCAATAAAGAGAACAACATGGGAGGTTTTTTCGGAACAGTCTCGAAAACTAGCTGCGTGACTGATTTATTCTACGGCACAGATTATAACTCACATCTGGGTACCAAGCGAGGAGGACTCGCAACATATAGTGAGGAAAAAGGTTTTATACGCTCCATTCACAATTTGGAAAGTACTTATTTCCGAACCAAGTTTGAAGGAGAACTGGACAAATTCAAAGGAAACGCCGGCATCGGCATCATTAGCGACACAGACGCACAACCTATCATCATCAATTCCCACCTCGGCCGCTTCGCCATCGTCACAGTTGCTAAAATATCGAATATCCAGGAACTGGAAGAAGACCTTCTCAACCAAAATATGCACTTCGCCGAACTTAGTTCGAGCAACACCAACCAGACGGAACTTATCGCATTACTTATTATACAAGGCAGAACTTTTGTGGAAGGTATCGAAAATGTGTTTAAGCACATTAAGGGTTCTTGTTCGATGTTGCTTCTGACGGAAGATGGTAGTATCATCGCTGCCCGTGACCGATGGGGACGTACTCCGGTGGTGATTGGAAGGAAAGACGGTGCTTATGCTGCAACGAGCGAATCGTCCAGTTTGCCGAATCTGGATTATGAGATTGAGAGATATTTAGGTCCCGGTGAGATTGTCCGTATGTATGACGATCATGTTGACCAGCTTCGCAAGCCCAATGAGGATATGCAGATTTGCTCGTTTTTGTGGGTGTACTACGGTTTCCCGACTTCTTGTTATGAAGGAAAGAATGTAGAGGAAGTGCGTTTCACCAGCGGATTGAAAATGGGACAGACAGATGAATCGGAAGTTGATTGTGCCTGCGGTATTCCTGATTCGGGAGTAGGTATGGCTTTAGGATATGCCGAAGGAAAGGGGGTTCCTTACCATCGTGCTATTTCAAAATATACACCGACATGGCCTCGTAGCTTCACTCCGAGCAATCAGGAGATGCGTTCGCTTGTTGCTAAGATGAAGTTGATTCCCAACCGTGCCATGCTGCAAAATAAACGTTTGTTGTTCTGTGACGATTCAATCGTGCGGGGAACTCAATTACGTGACAATGTGAAGATTCTGTATGATTACGGAGCAAAGGAGGTGCACATGCGCATTGCTTGTCCGCCATTGATTTATGCTTGTCCGTTTGTTGGTTTTTCGGCTTCTAAAAATGCATTGGAGTTGATTACCCGTCGTATTATCAAGGAACTGGAAGGGGATGAGAATAAGAACCTGGAGAAATATGCTACTACCGGTTCTCCGGAATACGATAAGATGGTTAGTATTATTGCAGAGCGTTTCGGTCTCAGTTCATTGAAGTTTAATACACTGGAAACGCTGATTGAGGCTATCGGATTACCTAAATGCAAGGTTTGTACACATTGCTTTGATGGTAGCAGCCATTTTTAAAGTAGTCAAATAGGATATTTAAGTATCCGGATAAAAGTATACAATAAAAGAGCCGTGATTTGTTTGGCAATTCACGGCTCTTTTACCTTTACGGCACTATAAACTATCAATTTGTAAATTGTAATTAGTAACTTGTAATTAAAACAATATGACTTTAGTAGACAGATTTTTAAAGTATGTAAGCTTCGATACACAATCTGATGAATCGACAGGGCTTACTCCAAGTACTCCGAAGCAGATGATTTTTGCTGAATACTTGAAAAAAGAGTTGGAATCTTTGGGATTGGAAGATATTACTTTGGATGAGCATGGCTATCTTTTTGCCACGCTTCCTGCTAATATAGATAAAGAAAGTACCCACTATCGGGTTTATCGCTCATATGGATACAAGTCCTGATATGACGGGTAAAGATGTCACTCCGCGCATTGTGGAAAAGTATGACGGTTCGGATATTGTGCTTTGTGCTGAAGAGAATGTAGTCCTTTCTCCATCACAATTCCCGGAATTGCTGGATCATAAGGGAGAAGACTTGATTGTAACCAACGGAAAAACGTTGCTCGGTGCCGACGACAAAGCCGGTATCGCGGAAATTGTATCAGCGATGGTTTATCTGAAGGAACATCCCGAAATCAAACACGGTAAAATCCGTATCGGCTTCAATCCTGACGAAGAAATCGGTGAAGGTGCACATAAATTTGATGTGGAGAGATTCGGATGCGAGTGGGCATATACGATGGATGGTGGTGAAGTAGGGGAGTTGGAGTTTGAAAACTTTAATGCTGCTGCCGCAAAAATAACCTTTAAAGGACGTAATGTGCATCCGGGATATGCCAAGGATAAGATGATTAACTCTATCTATCTTGCCAATCAGTTTATTACGATGCTTCCCTCACAGGAAAGACCGGAACATACGACCGGCTATGAAGGATTCTATCATTTGATTGGTATTCAGGGGGATGTGGAGCAAAGCACTGTGTCTTATATAATCCGTGATCATGACCGTGCAAAATTTGAGAACCGTAAAAAAGAGATAGAACGTCTGGTAGCTCAAATGAACGCTGAATATGGAGCTGGTACTGCGACACTCGAACTGCGCGATCAGTATTACAATATGCGTGAGAAAATTGAGCCGGTGATGCATATCATCGATACTGCTTTTGCAGCTATGGAAGCCGTGGGTGTGAAACCGAATGTAAAACCGATTCGTGGAGGTACGGATGGTGCGCAGCTTTCTTTTAAGGGATTGCCTTGTCCCAATATTTTTGCCGGTGGTCTGAATTTCCACGGTCGTTACGAATTTGTGCCTATCCAGAATATGGAGAAAGCAATGAAAGTGATCGTAAAAATAGCAGAACTGGTGGCTTCCAAATAAAAAGACGGTAAGCTCCGGTAATACTTAATACCTGATACTTAAAACTTAATACACAAATAATGAAAACCACTCCGTTTACAGAGAAACATATAGCACTTGGTGCTAAAATGCACGAATTTGCAGGTTATAATATGCCTATTGAATATTCGGGAATTATTGATGAACACATAACTGTTTGTCAAGGTGTCGGTGTATTTGATGTATCGCACATGGGAGAATTTTGGGTGAAAGGACCGCAAGCGTTGGCCTTTCTGCAGAAAATAACATCTAACAATGTGGCGGCACTGGCTCCGGGTAAAATACAATATACTTGTTTTCCGAATGAGGATGGGGGGATTGTAGATGATTTGCTGGTTTATCAGTATGAACCGGAAAAATACTTGTTGGTGGTAAATGCGGCCAATATTGAGAAAGACTGGAACTGGTGTGTTTCTCACAATACGGAGGGAGCCGAGTTGGAAAATTCGTCGGATAACATAGCTCAACTTGCTATACAGGGTCCGAAGGCTATTTCGGTTCTGCAAAAGTTGACGGATATTGATCTTGCTACTATTCCTTATTATACATTTAAGGTTGGAACGTTTGCAAGTGAAGAGAATGTGATTATTTCGAATACCGGTTATACCGGTGCAGGTGGTTTCGAGCTTTATTTTTATCCGTCTGCGGCTGATTCTATATGGAAGGCTATTTTTGAAGCTGGTGAAGAGTATGGCATTAAACCTATCGGTTTGGGTGCCCGTGATACGCTCCGGTTGGAAATGGGCTTTTGCCTGTATGGTAATGATTTGAGTGATACCACTTCTCCGTTGGAAGCAGGATTGGGCTGGATTACCAAGTTTGTGGAGGGCAAGGATTTTGTCAACCGTCCGATGCTGGAAAAACAGAAAGCGGAAGGTGTTACCCGTAAACTGGTTGGCTTTGAAATGGTTGATCGCGGAATTCCCCGTCATGGCTATGAACTGGTGAATGATGAAGGCGAGAAAGTGGGAGTGGTGACCTCCGGTACGATGTCGCCTACCCGTAAGATTGGTATCGGTATGGGATATGTGAAACCGGAATATAGTAAGGTGGGTACGGAAATCTGTATCGATATGCGTGGTCGGAAATTGAAAGCTGTGGTAGTGAAACCGCCTTTTAGAAAGTAAAAAATAAGCTTGTTATTGTGTATAGCCCCGGATAAGTTACGACTCTATCCGGGGCTAACTTATTTTATGATGGTTATTGCAAAACATATCCGTAAATATGTTGTTTATCCCATAGAAATAATATAATTTTGTCATCAAATACGATAAAATAATGTCTCAATTACCTACTCTTATAGCTGACCTCGCACTTATATTGATTTGTGCCGGCGTCATGACTTTGTTGTTTAAGAAGTTGAAACAACCTCTGGTCTTGGGATATGTAGTTGCCGGATTTCTGGCAAGTCCGCATATGCCGTATACTCCTTCAGTGATGGATACTGCCAATATTAAGACTTGGGCGGATATTGGTGTTATTTTCTTGCTGTTTGCTCTTGGTTTGGAATTTAGTTTTAAGAAGATTGTCAAGGTGGGTGGTTCTGCCATCATTGCTGCCTGTACCATCATCTTTTGTATGATTTTGTTGGGAATAGGAGTCGGCATGGGTTTCGGCTGGCACAGGATGGACAGCCTGTTTCTAGGTGGTATGATTGCGATGTCTTCTACTACTATTATTTATAAGGCGTTCGATGACTTGGGACTGAGGAAGAAGCAGTTCACCGGACTTGTGTTGAGTATCTTGATTTTGGAAGATATTTTGGCTATTGTATTAATGGTGATGCTTTCCACTATGGCGGTAAGCCAACATTTTGAAGGTACCGAGATGTTGGAGAGTATCGGGAAATTATTGTTTTTCCTTATTCTGTGGTTTGTTGTCGGTATCTATCTGATTCCTGAATTCTTGAAACGCTGCCGGAAATTGATGGGAGAGGAGACTCTGCTTATTGTGTCGTTGGCACTTTGTTTCGGTATGGTAGTGATGGCAGCCAATACAGGGTTTTCTGCTGCATTTGGTGCATTTATAATGGGATCTATTCTGGCGGAAACAATTGAGGCGGAATCTATAGACCGACTGGTGAAACCGGTAAAGGATCTTTTTGGAGCTATCTTTTTCGTATCGGTCGGTATGATGGTGGATCCTGCAATGATTGTAGAATATGCCGTACCTATTATAGTTATTACTTTGGCTGTTATCTTGGGACAGGCCGTTTTTGGTACATTCGGTGTTATTCTCTCCGGAAAGCCTTTAAAGACGGCTATGCAATGCGGCTTTAGTTTAACGCAGATCGGCGAATTTGCGTTTATTATTGCTTCTTTGGGAGTCTCTTTGCATGTAACGAGTGATTTTCTGTATCCGATAGTGGTAGCGGTTTCTGTGATTACTACTTTCCTGACTCCTTATATGATTCGTTTTGCCGAGCCGGCTTCTACTTTTGTGGATGCTCATCTTCCGGAATCATGGAAAAAAATAATGATGCGTTATTCTTCCGGTTCGCAAACAGCTCTGAATCACGAGAATTTGTGGAAGAAGCTAATCTTGTCAATGGTACGTATAACAGTTGTTTATTCAATTGTCAGTATGTCGATTATTGCACTTTCTTTTCGTTTTGTTGTGCCATTCTTTAAAGAGAATCTGCCTCATTTCTGGGCATCGTTGTTGGGAGCGGTATTTATGATTCTGTGTATTGCTCCTTTCTTGCGTGCCAAAGAAAAATCATTCGGTTGAGTTTATGACCTTATGGCATGATAGCCGTGCCAACCGCGCGCCGCTGGTATCGACAATCGTGATTCGTATTATGATAGCGGCACTTTTTGTCATCTTTGTTATTTCCGGATTGTTTAAGGCATCTATTGGATTGATTATTGGAGTGGCTGTGCTTGCAGTCTTGTTGATGGTATGGTCGCGTCGTTTGAAAAAGCAATCTATATTGATTGAACGTCGTTTCTTCCAGAATCTCCGTTCCAGAGATGTACGTGCAGAGTATTTGGGAGAGAAAAAGCCGGAGTATGCCGGTCGTTTGTTGTCGCATGATTTGCATCTTGCCGATATGGAAATTCCGGGTGAATCCAGTTGGGCGGGAAAGACATTGATGGAGCTGAATCTGGGGAAGAAGTTTGGAGTTCATGTTGCTTCTATTCTTCGTGGAAAGAGGAGGATTAATATCCCCGGTGGTTCTGTCCGCCTGTTTCCGATGGATAAGATACAGGTGATAGGGACGGATGAACAATTAAGTGTGTTTAATGAGGCGATGCAAAACGGAGCGAATATAGACTGGGAGGTCTATGAAAAGAGCGAGATGGCTTTGAAGCAGTTTATCATTGACAGTGATTCTGTTTTTCTGGGTAAAACGATTCGTGAATCGGGTATCCGCGACAAATATCATTGTATGATAGCCGGTGTTGAAAGTGAAGACGGTACACTGATGGTTCCTGATGTAAATGCTCCGCTCGAAGAAGGCGATGTTGTTTGGGTGGTAGGCGAAAAAGAGGATGTGTACCAATTAGTCGATCAAAAAAACGAAAAAGTACAAGCCGGATAAGGATGGAATAGTTATTTTTGCAACGATAAAAACTTAAAATAATAATATCATGAAGAGTGATCCGAAAGAATGTCTGTATTGCCAGAACAATGAAACGTTGCATAATCTGATGATTGAGATTGCGCAATTGAGTGTGTCACGTGTGTTTTTGTTTAAGGAACAAACCTACCGTGGACGTTGTCTTGTTTCTTATAAAGACCATGTGAACGATTTGAATGAATTGAGTGATGAAGACCGTAATGCTTTTATGGCAGATGTAGCGCGTGTCACTCGTGCCATGCAGAAAGCTTTCCAGCCGGAAAAGATCAACTATGGTGCTTACTCAGATAAATTATCTCATTTGCATTTTCATTTAGCACCTAAATATGTGGATGGACCTGATTATGGAGGTATATTCCAAATGAATCCGGGAAAGGTTTATTTGACTGACGCAGAATATCAGGAGCTGATTGATGCTGTTAAAGCGAATCTGTAAAAAGAAAGTGAACTGCAACTCTATAAGTGGAGCTATGCTTAATCGAAGAAGAAATAATGAACGGTGAACAAGCCTGCGTTATTTCACCGTTCATTATTTACGATTCATCGTTTATTTATCTTTTTCTATTTATCCTATTCTTCAAAATCGAAATCAAAGTCAAAATCATCCATAAACTCTGGAGTTGTAAATTCTTCCAGTTCCCGGCGATCTTTCTTGGTCGGGCGTCCGGTTCCACGTGCCCGGTCTACGAATCCGCTGATTCTGCTCATTTCCAGTAATTCATATTGCTCCGGAGTCGTTACATTTTCCATCATTTCCGATACAAGTTTAGCTCCTACCACGTTTCTCAATCGGTTGTAATACTTTGAATGAGTATGTGATAGGTGGTTTCTTCACTTGAATAACGTCACCCGGTTTTATCATACGGGCAGCTTTGACCAGCGAACCGTTGATGGTAATGCGTCCTTTTTTGCAGGCTTCTGCTGCAATCGTCCGTGTCTTGAAGATGCGGACAGCCCACATCCATTTATCTATTCTTGCTTCAGCCATTTTAGTTAGTTATTTAGTTATAAATAATTAGTCGGTTAGTGGACGTTATCATTGATCGCTAACCGTTCATTGCTATCTTTATTTTTTATAGAACAGGTTCATCATTTCTTGTTGAACTGGTTCATTGTGATGTCGATACCGGCAAGACAGAAACTTTTGATAATTTCCCCTGCCATCTCCAGTCTTTCATCCATTGTCTTCAAATCTTCATCAGTGAAGTGACCGAGTACGTAATCGATTTGTCCGCCACGTGGAAAATCACTCCCGATTCCAAAACGCAGACGGGCATAGTTTTGAGTGCCCAGAATGGCGGCAATATGCTTCAATCCGTTATGGCCTGCATCACTTCCTTTTCCTTTTAGGCGTAACGTTCCGAAAGGAAGAGCCAGATCATCTACTACGATCAGCACATTTTCCAACGGAATGTTTTCTTTCTGCATCCAGTAGCGAACGGCCAATCCACTCAGGTTCATAAAAGTCGATGGCTTGAGCAGGATCAACTGACGTCCTTTGATGGAAAAGCTGGTGGTGAATCCATAGCGTCCATCCATAAAAGGAGGAGCATTGTTAATTCTGGCCAATGCTTCTACTGTCATGAATCCGATATTATGTCGGGTTTCATGATACTCGGGACCAATGTTTCCCAGTCCGACAACTAAATATTTTATCATCGTTTTTCCGTAAAACAGTTCATTAATATAGAAGAGCAGATTGGAATACAGATTAATGCAGACTGAACATCTGCTTTAATCTGCATTAATCTGCGTTTTGCGTATATCTCTTTACAGGGATAATCTCAAATTACTTTCCAGCGGCTGCTGCTGCACCTCTTGCTGCACGAGTCAATTTAACTGCACAAACAACGGCTTCTTTAGCGCTAATCAGTTCAAGACCTTCGAAGCTCAGTTCGCCAACTTTAACAGTCTTGCCCAATCCCAGGTGAGAAACGTTAACGATCAGTTTCTCAGGAATTACATTGTATAAAGCTTTCACTTTGATCTTACGCATCTGCAGTGCAAGCTTACCACCGGCTTTCACACCTTCTGCCAAACCTTCCAATTGAACAGGAACTTCCATAACGATGGGTTTAGCTTCATCAATCTGATAGAAGTCAACGTGAAGGATTGCATCCGTTACAGGATGGAACTGGATATCTTTCAAAATAGCGTTTACTTTTTTGCCATCGATAACCAAGTCTACAACGTAGATGTGCGGAGTATAAACTAAGTTACGAAGTCCTTCGTTAGTCACTGTAAAGTGAACTACTTCATTACCTCCGTAAAGTACACAAGGTACACCACCGTTCTTACGAATTTCTTTCAAAGCTCTTGCTTGTTCCGAAGAGCGTTCTGCAATAGTTCTTGCAGTTCCTTTTACTTCAATTGATTTCATTTCTTTAAAAATTTGTGTTACTCTAAATTAAGTTAGCTTGCTTAATTCGCCATCACACGATGTGGTATATCACACGATGTTGCAAAAAAGCGGTGCAAAAGTACGTCTTTTTTTTGAAATATCAAAGAGTTACTTTCTTAAAAGTCAATATCGATCTTAATTTCGTTCTCTAACTTGTTTTCCCGGGCTTCTTCGATTGCTTTCTGTTCACTTTCTTCATCCGCTTCGGTGTTCAGGCGGGCGATGTATTCGTTCGCATCACTGCACTCAATGAAGTTGACTGCTTCTTCGAGTCCTGCCATAAACTTCTGAAAGTCCTCCCTATATAGGAAGATTTTGTGTTTTTCGAAACTAACCTGAGAATCGTCACCTTCTCCCGTTATCACTTTCTTACTCTCCGTAATAGCTAAAAACATTTCATCTTTACGATTCTTCTTCACATCAAGGTAATAGATGCGTTTACCTGCTTTAATGGACTTGGAGAATACAATCTCCTTATCATTCATGTCTGCGTTCATTTTCTTTTTTAAATCTTCCATATCATTGGGTCCGTTAATAATCGGCCTCAAAATTGGATATTTTTTTTAAACTGTCAAAAGAAAAAGCGCAGAGAATCAAATACTGCATTAAAAAATGTGATTTATTAGTGGAAACTCATTAAAAATATCTACTTTTGCAGTTCGATAATAACAGTATTAATTTGAATTATGATCAACAGAGTTCTTATTCGTCTTAAGATTATACAAATAGTGTATGCCTATTACCAAAATGGCAGCAAAAATCTAGACTCAGCGGAGAAAGAGTTATTCTTTAGTCTTTCAAAGGCGTATGACCTTTATAATTATTTGTTAATGCTGATGATGGCATTAACAGAGTATGCACAAAAACGCATTGATGCGGCAAAAGCAAAACTGGCTCCTACTAAAGAAGAGTTGTATCCCAACAGGAAGTTCGTAGATAACAAGTTTATTGCTCAATTGGAAGTCAATAAGCAATTGGTAGAGTTTATAGCCAATCAAAAAAGAACCTGGGCAAACGACCAGGACTTCATCAAGGAACTTTATGAGAAAATTGTAGAAACCGATATCTATAAAGATTATATGGCTTCTGACGACCACTCATACGAGGCCGATCGTGAATTGTGGAGAAAACTCTATAAAACATATATCTTTAATAATGATTCTCTTGATCAGGTGCTGGAAGACCAGAGTCTGTATTGGAATGACGACAAAGAAATTGTAGATACATTCGTCCTGAAAACGATCAAACGTTTTGATGAAAAGAAGGGTGCCAACCAGGAACTGCTTCCGGAATTTAAGGATGACGAAGATCAAGAGTTTGCACGTCGTCTGTTCCGTCGTACTATTTTGAATTCCGACTATTACCGTCATTTGGTTAGTGAGAATACAAAAAATTGGGATCTGGACCGTATTGCATTTATGGACGTTATCATTATGCAGACTGCTTTAGCCGAAATTTTAAGTTTCCCGAACATTCCGGTAAGTGTTTCGTTAAATGAATATGTAGAGATAGCGAAGTTGTATAGCACAGCTAAAAGCGGTAGCTTTATCAACGGTACGCTGGATGGAATAGTTAATCAATTAAAAAAAGAAGGTAAGTTGACTAAAAACTGATACCTTTGTCCATATAGTAGAAACTAAAACAGATTATTTATGAACGTATTGACTGTATTATTGCAAGCTCCTGCCGGTGCTGCCGGAGGTGGAAGTATGATGTGGATCATGCTGATAGCTATGTTTGTTATCATGTATTTCTTTATGATCCGTCCTCAGAATAAGAAGCAAAAAGAAATAGCAAATTTCCGTAAATCTCTTCAGGTAAATCAGAATGTGATTACTGCAGGTGGTATCCATGGTACAATCAAAGGAGATTACTGATGATTATATAGTACTTGAAATCGCTTCTAACGTGAAGATTAAAATAGATAAGAATTCTATTTTCGCTGATGCGTCAGCTGCTAGCAATCAATCTAAATAATAGTTGATAAATAAGTGCCTATGTTTGATCGTAGGAAAATAGAATATACATATTTAAAACTATCAAAGAAAATTAAGGATTTTCTGCTCAGTGATAAGAGCAGAGAGTTCTTAATTTTTTTATTTTTCTTCTTGATAGCCGGTGGATTTTGGCTGCTTCAGACTTTGAATAGTGACTATGAAGCGGAGTTTTCCATTCCGGTGCGAATGAAAGATGTTCCCAATAATGTAGTGCTGACTTCGGAACCGCCTTCCGAACTTCGCGTCAGAGTGAAAGATAAAGGTACGGTGCTGCTCAATTATATGCTGGGGAAAAGTTTTTTCCCGGTAAATCTAGGTTTTCTTGATTATAAAGGAAAAGATAATCATGTGAAGATTTACGCATCTGATTTTGAGAAAAAGATATTGAGTCAATTGAATGTGTCTTCCAAAATTCTTTCAATCAAGCCGGATACATTAGAGTATATCTATTCTGAAGGAAAGTCTAAGTTAGTACCTGTCCGCTTTCAGGGAAAAGTGACAGCCGGACTTCAATATTATGTATCAGATACGATTTGTAATCCGGACTCTGTATTAGTTTATGCTCCGGAAGGAATTCTGGATACTATTACCACCGCATATACTCAAAAGATAAACCTGGAGAATATTTCAGATACAACCCGGCGACGAATTCCGCTGAATTCTGAAAGAGGAGTGAAGTTTGTTCCGGCTTCGGTAGAAATGACCTTTCCGGTAGATATTTATACGGAGAAAACAGTAGAGGTGCCATTACACGGAGTTAATTTCCCGGCTGATAAGGCATTACGTACCTTCCCTTCCAAAGTTCAGATTACTTTCCAGGTGGGATTGAAGCGGTTCCGCAGCATAAAAGCAAGCGATTTTATCATCAATATTTCTTACGAAGAGTTGTTGAAGCTCGGTTCTGATAAATATACGGTTAAATTGAAGTCGTTTCCGAGCGGAATCAATCAAATCCGTATTGTTCCTGAGCAAGTAGACTTCTTGATAGAACAAATTACTTCTAATGTCGATTAAGATTGGTATAACCGGTGGTATCGGTAGCGGGAAAAGTGTGGTTTCCAGATTATTTGGAATAATGGGAATTCCTGTTTATATTTCAGATATAGAAGCAAAGCGTATCACGCAGACAGATCCGGTGATTTGTCAGGAACTTTGTGCGCTGGTCGGTCAGGATGTGTTTCAAAATGGTGTGTTGAATCGTTCTTTGCTGGCATCCTATATGTTCGGTCATCCGAATCGTGTGCAGAAAGTGAATGAAATTATTCATCCACAGGTGAAAGAAGATTTTCGTCGGTGGGCTGCCCGGTTTGGTGGTGAACAATTGGTAGGTATGGAGTCTGCCATACTTGTGGAAGCCGGTTTTAGGAGTGAAGTTGATTTTCTGGTTATGGTGTATGCGCCGCTGGAAGTGAGAGTGGAGCGCGCCATAAAACGGGATTGTTCATCGAGAGAACAGGTGATGAAGCGTATTGAGGCACAAATGAGTGATGAAGTTAAGAGAAGTCATGCTGATTTCGTGATAGTCAATGATGATGAAACACCGTTAATTCCGCAGGTTTTGGAGCTTATTTCTTTGCTATCTAAAAATAATCATTACCTTTGCTCCGCAAAAAATAATTAATAAATAAAAGGATATATACTATGTTGAAGACTATCTTGTCTATCTCAGGTAAACCGGGATTATACAAACTTATTTCGCAAGGAAAAAATATGTTGATTGTTGAATCAGTCAATGCTGAGAAGAAACGTTTCCCCGCTTATGGTAATGAAAAAATTATTTCTTTGGCCGATATAGCAATGTATACGGACGATGCAGAAGTGCCTTTGTATGATGTGCTGGAAGCTATAAAAGAGAAAGAGAAATCAGCGCAGGCTTCTATCGACCCGAAAAAGGCTACTCCTGAACAATTGCGTGAATACTTGGCTGAAGTATTACCAAACTTTGATCGTGAACGCGTATATGTAGCAGATATCAAGAAATTGGTAGCTTGGTATAACATCTTGATTTCTAATGGAATCACAGAATTTAAACCGGAAGGTGAAGTTAAGGAAGAAGCAGCTGCAGAATAATCTGTACCGTTTATTTAATCAAAAATAGAGAACATGATAAGCATTTTAAATGCTTATCATGTTTTTTCGTATAAACACTTGTATGTTCAGAAAAAAATTAGTATTATTTGGGTAATCTTTTACTAAAATAAATATCTTCTACTTATATTATAAATAATGATGCTTTTTTATGTATCTTTGTCGCTGTTCACTATTCTTGGGAATAGCAGTAGTGAACGGTTAATAACAATAGAGAACAAAAGCGTTATAAAGATATTATTCAAGACTTGAGATCTGGACAATATTGAACTACTTAGGAATAATGTTTAAACGCTCGTGTTCTGCCATGTATGTAAATATGTGGTTGAACATTAGTTGTTTTGCATGATTTAGCTAGTAGATGTCTAAAGCGTCAAGGGGGGGATAATTGTAGTAAGTTCCCACGCTTTTTATTTTTAATAGCCTTCTAGGGGAGCAGACGGTTTTTGATATAGGGTATGGAGACAATAACAAATAAAGAAGTAAACGTCCGTTTGGACAATGAAAAAGGGACATTATGCCTGACAGGTTTGTTGGCAGGTACAATGGTATTCCTTTACGATTCACAGGGAGAATTAAAAGGCAAACATAAATTTGCTTTGCCTTCATTGACTATGGAAATCCCTCAACAGGGTACCTATGTTTTGGTAATGAGCCATCCGAATTGCCAACCGGAAGTCCGGAGATTTACATATTCAGGGATATAAATAATACCGGTATGCTTCTTATCAAGCATACCGGCATTCTATTTAAATGGAAACTCTTAATTTCTGAATACCAATCCGTCTCCACCAGCGTCAACGGTAATTGCTTTGCTGCGGTCGACTTCTTGGGAAAGTAACTTTTTGGATAGATCGTTCAATAGATAACGTTGAATAGCCCTCTTTACCGGACGAGCTCCAAATTCTGGATCATATCCCACTTGAGATAAGAAGTCCAATGCTCCTTCCGTCAGTTTCAGTTCCACTCCGTTTTCGGCAAGCATTTTCTGAACTCCCTTGATTTGTAAGAGTACGATCTGCTTGATTTCCTTTTCATTCAATGGTAAGAACATGATCGTTTCATCAATACGGTTCAGGAATTCCGGGCGAATCGTCTTCTTTCAACATATTCATCACTTCCTTCTTCGTTTCTTCGATAACTTCTTCTTTATTGGAACCGTGCAACTTCTCCATCTGACTTTGTATATAAGAACTACCCATATTCGAAGTCATGATGATGATTGTATTTTTGAAGTTGACCACCCTTCCTTTATTGTCAGTCAGTCGTCCGTCATCCAATACCTGTAACAGGATATTGAAAACATCCGGATGAGCTTTTTCTATCTCGTCAAACAGGACAACAGAGTAAGGTTTCCGACGTATAGCTTCTGTCAGCTGACCGCCTTCATCATATCCTACGTATCCCGGAGGCGCTCCGACCAAACGGGAAACACTGTGCTTTTCCTGATACTCGCTCATGTCGATACGAGTCATCATCGTTTCGTCATCGAACAGGAATTCTGCCAATGCCTTCGCCAGTTCGGTCTTACCTACACCGGTTGTTCCGAGGAAAATGAACGAGCCAATCGGACGTTTCGGATCCTGTAATCCGGCACGACTACGGCGCACGGCATCTGCCACGGCTTCAATCGCTTCATCCTGACCGATTACACGTTGATGAAGTTCCTCTTCCAAGTGCAATAGTTTATCCTTTTCACTTTGCAGCATCTTGCTGACAGGAATACCTGTCCAACGGGAAACAACATCGGCAATGTCCTCAGCATCTACCTCTTCCTTAATCATGGCTTTATCGCCTTGCATATCACGTAGCTGCTTTTGAGTATCTTCTATCTCTTTGTCCAGAGCCTGAAGCTTTCCGTAACGGATTTCGGCGACTTTTCCATAGTCTCCTTCACGTTCAGCTTTTTCTGCTTCAAATTTAAGATTCTCTATCTCAACCTTATTCTGCTGGATTTTATCCATCAGCGTTTTTTCACTTTGCCATTTGGCTTTAAAGGACTTTTCCTGTTCTTTAAGTTCGGCAAGCTCCTTACCGATGATTTCCAGTTTCGGTTTATCGTTTTCACGTTTAATAGCTTCCCGCTCGATTTCCAGCTGCTTGATTTTGCGGGAGATTTCATCCAGTTCTTCAGGAACAGAATCTACCTCCATACGCAGTTTGGCTGCAGCTTCATCCATCAGGTCAATGGCTTTATCCGGCAGGAAACGATCGGTAATATAACGGCTACTCAATTCGACGGCTGCTATGATGGCATCATCTTTGATACGCACATGATGATGGTTCTCGTAGCGTTCTTTCAGTCCACGAAGGATAGAAATAGTACTCAAGTTGTCCGGTTCATCCACTTGTACGATTTGGAAACGACGCTCCAAAGCTTTGTCCTTTTCGAAGTACTTTTGATATTCGTCGAGGGTTGTTGCTCCGATAGAACGTAATTCTCCACGAGCTAAGGCAGGTTTTAGAATGTTTGCAGCATCCATGGCGCCTTCACCCTTTCCGGCTCCTACCAGTGTATGGATTTCATCAATAAACAAGATTATATCACCTTCTGATTTCTTAACCTCATTGACAACTGATTTCAGTCGTTCTTCGAACTCACCTTTATACTTTGCACCGGCAACCAGTGCTCCCATATCCAATGAATAGACCTGTTTGTTTTTCAGGTTTTCAGGTACATCTCCTCGAAGGATACGATGTGCCAAGCCTTCTACGATTGCTGTCTTACCAGTTCCCGGTTCACCGATTAGAATCGGATTATTCTTTGTACGGCGGCTCAATATCTGGAGTACCCGGCGGATTTCTTCATCACGTCCAATTACAGGATCCAGTTTTCCGCTACGGGCAGCTTCGTTCAGGTTGATAGCGTACTTTTCCAATGATTGATAAGTATCTTCACTAGATTGTGACGTTACTTTTTCTCCTTTCCTCAACTCGCTGATGGCATTGCGTAATTCTTTTTCCGTCATACCGGCATCTTTCAAGATAGTGGAGACGGTACTTTTCACAGTCAGCAATGCTAGTATGATATGCTCTAATGAAACAAATTCATCGCCCATTTCTTTAGAATACTGTGTTGCTTTCTGCAATACTTCATTAGATTCACGACTCAGATACGGTTCTCCGCCGGATACTTTTGGCAGGGAGTCGATCTGTTTGTCGACAACAAGAGCTACCTGCTGTCCGTTCATGCCAAGTTTCTGGAAGATGAAGTTAGTGACATTTTCACCCACCTTCATTACTCCCTGCATGATGTGGACAGGTTCAATGGCTTGTTGTCCCCGGCTTTGTACCAGGTTCACGGCCTCCTGTACCGCTTCTTGAGATTTGATGGTAAAATTGTTAAAGTTCATATGGTTGTTCTCCTTTCTTTTTTCATGATTTTAATAACACTTGAAAGGGCTCAAAAGATTTGCCAAGTATAAAAATATGACAAAATAGCATGAGTATTAAGGAGTTAAAGGACAAAATGACCTTTTTATCTGGGAGTAACTGACGAATTTGCTATAAAATATCATTTGTTACCTGATACGCTTGTTTGTGTAATCTTAGCCTGTGATGAAAGAAAATAAATATTGAAAAGTGGATAAATAAAAGTATTGTAGTATCTTTATCCGCTGTAATAATATAGATGGTATATGAGTGATAAGCCCCAAATAAAACTTGCTGAAGCAGTGGTGTTGATTGACGCTGCTTTTTTGAATTTTGTAATAACAGATATAAAAGGATATTTTGAAGAAACTTTGCATCGTTCTTTACAAGAGATAGACCTTTCGATGTTGACCACCTATATAACCTTGGATGCAGGGATTACAGAAGGGAAGAACGAGGTGCAATTTCTTTTTGTGTATGATAAAGAATCCAGTCGATTGCAATATTGCCAACCTTCCGATTTGCAGGAAGAATTGAATGGAGTTGCGTTTCAGAGCCCTTATGGTGAATATTCTTTTGCCAGCGTTCCGTCGGAAGGAATGGTGTCAAGAGAAGATTTGTTTTTGGATTTACTCTCTATCGTTTCCGATTCGGCAGACGTGAAAAGGATGATCGTTATTTCTTTCAATGAGGAGTATGGAAAGAAAGTGACTGATGCTTTGCATGAAGTGAAAGGCAAAGAGGTCATTCAATTCCGTATGAATGAGCCCGAACTTCCGGTGGATTATAAATGGGATATGCTGGCTTTCCCTGTCATGCAGGCGTTGGGGATAAAAGCGGAAGAATTGCAATAACTATTGTGCTTTTATTCTTTCTGTAATTCATTATTCGTCATTGATTTCTTAACTGTTAATCATAATTGCCGTGTCCGATTTTCGTTTAAAAGTATTTCAGAGCGTAGCGAAGAATCTAAGCTTTACGAAGGCTTCGCAAGAATTGTTTGTCAGCCAGCCTGCTATCACTAAGCATATTCAGGAGCTGGAGACTTACTATCAAGCTCGTTTATTCGACCGTCAAGGGAGCAAAATCTCACTGACTAAGGCCGGAGAATTGCTGCTGAAACATAGCGAGAAAATCCTGGACGATTATAAACAATTAGAATATGAGATGCATCTGTTGCATAATGAATATATCGGCGAACTGAAATTGGGGGCCAGTACTACGATTGCGCAATATGTACTTCCTCCTCTGTTAGCGAACTTTATAGCCAAGTTTCCGCAAATCAATCTTTCTTTGATTAATGGAAATTCCCGGGGAGTGGAAGCTGCCTTGCAAGAGCATCGGATTGATTTGGGACTGGTCGAAGGGATCTTCCGCTTACCTAATCTGAAATATACTCCATTTTTGCAAGACGAACTGGTTGCCGTGGTGCATACACAGAGTAAATTAGCTGTCACGGATGAGATTACTCCGGAAGATTTGCTGAATATTCCTTTGGTTTTGCGGGAGAGGGGCTCCGGTACATTAGATGTGTTTGAACGTGCCTTATTGCAACATAATCTCAAACTTTCTTCTTTTAATGTATTGATGTATCTCGGTAGTACAGAGAGTATCAAGCTTTTTTTGGAACATACGGACTGTATGGGAATTGTTTCTATCCGTTCGGTGCATAAAGAGCTTGTAGCTGGCAATCTCCGTGTAGTCGAAATAAAAGGAATGCCGATGCTGCGCGAATTTAACTTTGTACAGCTGCAAGGGCAGGAGGGAGGATTGTCACAGGTGTTTATGCGTTTCGCCGGACATCATAGTAAAAGCCTGTAAGTTTGTCTTTTTCTCTCGTGCAATCGCTTCTCCAGAATAAGAAAAATGGTTCTTCGTCAAATTTGGTGGTACTTCTTCTATTGTGAATAAATAATCTTCGCTCTCAGTAGTTTAATTCCTGCCCTATTGTACATCTGTCTTTTTACCGCTTTAATTTTATTCACTGTCCCCTCCAGTAATCCGTTACTGAAGGGGATATCAATAGCTGCCTGTACTGCCTCCCAGTCTTTTTCAATACCATATGCAAAGTTCGTCAGTGCCATATTCCGTGTTGCCTTCGCTTTTTCAATCCACTTTCTAATATCCTTATCATAAGTGTTCCCATTAATCATATCTCTGAAATTCTGACACACGCTTAAAAGTTCTTTAATCTGCGGTGAGGACTTATACAGTTCCGCTAGTTTAGGATTATCCGATTCTCCCTTTAGAATGTATTTGCGTATCTGATTCTGTGAAACTCTCTGTATTTTACTTCTGTTTTCAATGCTCTCATTATGCTCCTTGACTTCCTTCCTCTTTTGTTGATACCTTTTTCGCAAGCTGGATGTTATCCTTCCAATAAGTGCGCCACTGATTTTACTCCCCATTTTTGTGCCAATATTTTCGAGTAATACAGCCCGCACTAATGATTGTAGCCAGTTCGGATACATATTTAAGAGCTGTCTTCTGTTGCTCATTCAAGTATGCCCCTATTCTTCTGTTGTGAATAATCTTATAAATGTAGCGACTTTTCTTACCCAAATGTGTGGCTGTCTGCTCAATGGTCATCCCCTGCATTTTTAAGTTCAAGCTTTCCCTGTATATCTTCAATTTTTCTCTGTGTCGGACATCTCCCATGTTAAATATGTCCCTAAGAATTAACGAAGAAGCCGTGTCTCTGTCGATATTCGTATTTGAGCTTTTTCTTGGTCTGACGGATTATTTTCTCTATTTCCGGTATCATCGTGTCCGTCATATTCTTGATTAGATGGAATCGGTCGCAGATTTGTGTAACACCAGGAATTATTCTGTTTATAGCCTCTGTGAAACATCTTCCACGGTCTCTCGTTATATATTGTATTTGAGGATTCCGGATGAGCCAGTTATCAAGTGCTTCTCCGTTTCTATCCTCTAACAAAGCAATAGGTATGTGTGTCATCTGGTCTACGACCACACTCATATAATCCTTACCTTTTTTATAGGCAAAATCATCAATACCTACATAAATACTTTTATTATGCATAGGATTGTGTTGTCCGCACTGTTGTAGGATGCGTAAGCAGGAAGAACTACTGGCTGTTATATGGAACAGTTGCAAAAGAGAAGAGGCCTTTCGGGAAGTAAGTTCCAAACTTATCGATCTGATGCGTTCCTCAACAAGATAGCTCCGTCTACCATACCGACGAGCCAGAAAAGACAACGGTTCGCAGAATATTTTTTGTGGACAAGAAACATTGTCACAATAATATTTGCCAACCTTGATGACTAACTCCAAAGTATGACCGTAAACTTCAAGATCCTCAATATGACGGGAGTAGTAACTGTGCAATCGGTGACTGAAATGTCCGCAATAAGGACAGGAAGCCCCTTTGCCAGCCGTATGTAGAAAGACCGTCAATGAGCCAACAGCTTCAGAGATACCATCTTGTTGCAGATTATTGTAGCCAAGACTGAATCTGAAATCATGGAATAATCCCCTATTTGTAGGAGCATTTTCTTTTTTTGATGTATATTTGTACGTTGTAGATATGACTTGTTGCATTGTAACTCTTAATGATGTGGTGTCTTTAAAGTTACTAAAAAGCAAACATATCTACAACTTTTTATAGGATTAAGAAAGAAGAAGAGGGAAACCGTCGAAATAAAAAAGAGATTACCACCAAATTTGACGAAGAACCAGAAAAATGATTTTCATTTCTCATATTCTCATAATTATTTTATAATAATCTTATAACCAGATAATTACTGAATGGGAAACGTTTTGAGAAAGCCTATTTCTCATAGTTTCTTTAGTGAAATAGGCCTCAAAACAGTTATTTCTCATCTATTTTCGGGGTATTTCTCATACTGTTATCCTCTTCGTTCGACTATTTTTTCTTTATATATACCCTGTGTGCTCCTCTTCCTGTGATTTCTATTCCAGAATCCGGTTGATGTCCCCACTGTCTTAGTTCGTTGGTTGCTGCTGTTTGCAACAATCCTGTTAGTTTGCGATATTCCCAAACGGTCAGGAAGGGATGTTCATCCAGATACTTTAGAGCTAATGCCAGTCGTTGTTCCGATGTGAATTTATTAGAGGATCGTTGCTTTTTCCAGGGTGCTCTTTCCAGTTGGCATCTTTCGCTGATATTTCTCACCATTTCTCGGTCTACCCGGAAATTTACACCTCCTATAAAAATACTTTGTGCGTTGCGATGACTCCCCCCTTCTTCCGGATCTTCCCGCTCCTTGTCTCTGCCTAAAGTAAGAGAGGGAGTAAACGTTCCTATTCCGTCTATCTTTACCGAGCGTCCTTCTGCCATCAAATGCGCCATTTCAATGGCGGTCTGAAGTAGTACGCCTTCTATGTCTCCTGCACTGAATCCACTGACGTCACCTACTCGTTGCGCCAACTCTTTTATGCTTGTATTATCTATCCGCGCAAATTTAGGATAAGTAATTCTTTTGCCTGTTTTCTGAAGATCGGGCATCTCCTCTATGATATATCTTGCCATATCATCTATTGTTTAAAGTATTAATAGATAAGTTCTTTTGTATTAGAGGCAAACTTCCTTTCTTCTAATAGTAAAGTTCCTTTTGATTAATTATAAACTATAAATGCAACTTTTGTTTTTATAATTGAAGCTTGCGTTTATAAAAACAAAGCTTTCATTTTTATAATCAAAGCTTGCATTTATAGTTTACTCTTATACAAAGATAAGTTTTCTATTTGACAAAAAGAAGTTTATCCTTAATAAAGAAGAAGTTTTCTATTAATAGTTTGGGAGGGAATGAAGATGATTAAAGAGAAAGGATATAACGGGATTTAATGCTTAATATATTATTTCCTAAAAAGTGGATGCAATGCTTCTGTTAGTTTTTAGAAAAGTGTATATTTGTAATATTATGAGTCATACTAATATCATGCAAGCTGAAGAAAATGATTTGGTAAACATTTTATCTTTGCAAAAGAAATCTTTTATGGTGGTGGCCGAACGAATGAATAAATTCGATCTTCCCCCTTTGTTGCAAAATCAGGATGAGATTTGTGATGAGTATCAGACAGGCATTATTCTAAAATACGTATCAGATGATGGACAGATTGTAGGTTCTGTCAGGGGACGTATGGATGAAAATAGAGTATGTCATATTGGTAAATTGATAGTGCATCCCGATTTTCAGAATAAAGGTATAGGTAGAGAACTTATGACTGAAATAGAACGGTTATTTCCCCACTGTCATACGTTTTCTCTTTTTACAGGCGAAGAGACACCCAATACTTTGCATCTATATAGCAAAGTCGGTTATAATATTGTATGTAGAAAAGAAATGGAGGGTATCAGCATGATTATTATGGAAAAAGAAAAACTTACTTATAGAGATTTTACGTTTGACGATTTAGAAACTGTTTGTAAATTACCTCGAAACAAGCAGGAACTGTTTTTTATGTTTCCTAAAGCTGATTTTCCTTTAACAATCGATCAATTAAAGAATACAATAAAAGATAGATTTGATTCGACTGTTGTTTTATTTAATAATGAAGTAGTAGGGTTTGCAAATTTCTATGAGGTAAGAGAATCTCAATATTGTGCTATTGGAAATGTAATAGTAAGTCCTTGTTTTCGTAATCGTGGCGTTGGCACATTTCTGATAAATGCTATGGAAGATATTGGGAAAAAGAAATATAATGTATCGGAGCTTCATTTGTCTTGTTTTGATGCTAATACGAGTGGGCTTCTGTTATATACTAAATTAGGATATAAACCCTATGAAATAGAGAAGTACATTAATAAGGAAAACGAAGTCTCGGCTTTAATAGAATTGAAAAAAGTGCTGTGATTCGAAATAAATCACTTATTTGATTCTGTTATCTCCTGAAAGTATGATAACTTAAAAAAATGCGAGAAGTATCTATGACTGACTATAACTTACAACGATTTTTAGATGCCCAGCGAGGTGATTATGAACAAGCCCTTGCAGAAGTTAGAAACGGGCGGAAATATTCCCATTGGATTTGGTATATATTTCCTCAACTGAAAGGATTGGGCATGAGTTATAATTCACAGTATTATGGCCTTAGCGGCAAAGAAGAGGCTGAAGCATATCTTGCCCATCCAATTTTGGGAGAAAGACTTCGTGAAATAACGTCTGTTTTTCTTCATTTGAAAAATAAAACGGCGCAGGAAGTTTTCGGTTCGTTAGATGCGATGAAAGTATTGTCATGCATGACGCTTTTTAATGAAGTTGCTTCGGATGATTTATTTCAGCAAGTGATCGACCATTATTATCAGGGTAAAGTGGATGAGACAACAAAAAGAAAATTGGAATAATAACTAATACTATTTTATATGTGCTGTTTAATGAATCTATTGTGGTTGCTGCTTGGTGGTATCTTTACTGCTGTCGAATATACCTCATTTCGAGTTTATTGATGATGCTGACCATTATCGGCATTCCTTTTGGGATGCAAACATTGAAGTTGGCGACTTGCTTTATGCTTTCGGTAAAGAAGTCAGAAGTGGGAACCGTTCCGGTGGCTGCCTCTATATATTGATGAATATCCTGTGGATATTTCTGGGTGGCATTTGGATCTGTCTGTCACATTTGGTTTTC
>SCPO01001289.1_pt1 | contig 25561 bp, 39 predicted proteins | sample 6106821 | NCBI WGS metagenome assembly SCPO01 (sample SAMN10720448, study PRJNA508395) | human gut metagenome | isolation source: Participant 2 stool, 0 month | host: Homo sapiens | collected 2017 | reverse complement strand
CGGGCGTTTGAGTTCTGAAAGTAAGTTGCAAATTCGTGCTATGCTTCGTGAAGTGACTGAAATAGAAAGTATCGGGGACAGCTGTTATAATTTGGTACTATCAATCGTAAACATCGCAGTGATATGGATTTTACTCCGAAACATAGGATGATCATATTCATCAGATGTTCCAGTTGACTGATGATGCTTTGTCTCAGATGATTTCGTTGGTGGAAGATGAGCATCATGTGGTAGATGTGAATAAATCGTTTAATATAGAGAATGAAATAAATAACTATCGTAATCAGCTAAAGAACCAAAATGTGCTGGATGTGAATAATAAGGAGTATGATTATCAGATGGGGGTGCACTATATGGATATTATTGGAGAATGTGAAAACTGGGCGATTATGTAGTAAATGTGGTGGAAGCCAGTAGCAATGTGAAGGAAAAGAAATCCTGACCTGAAAGGGCTATGGTGAACAGAATAGGTGCAGAGGTGCAAGGTTTAACCTATGATGGGTTAAATACTTTGTGCCTCTGTGTTTTTTAATAAAGTGTAAGAAAGAAGAGAGTCTAAATAAAAGAGAATCTACATGTCAATATTTGTTTTTTTTGAAACTGATAGGCTCACTGGTACTTCTGATATATGGTATGAAAACCGTGAGTGAGGCTTTGCAAAAACTGACAGGTGGGCATTTGCGCCATATTTTGGGTGCTATGACCACGAATCGCTTCACCGGATTGTTGACAGGTGCATTGTACAGCCTTCCACTGCAACAAATAGTATCTTTGGAAGAAGACGAATATCATTTGGTTGATCCTAACAAATCATTTAATATAGAGAATGAGAGAAACAATTACCGCAACCAGTTGAAGGATCAGAATGTATTGGATGTGAATAATAAGGAATATAATTATCAGACGGGGGATCATTATATGGATATTATCAGCGAATGCGAAAAATTAGGCGATTATGTAGTAAATGTTGTTGAGGCACGTACAGATATAAAGGAAAAGAAAATTTGATTTGTAGAAGGACAAGTTAAAAGAAAAGCGTGAGACACGAATGTTCCACGCTTTTTTGTAAATCGTATTAAAATGAGGTTATTTTTCGATTCCAACCAGTTCTACTTCGAAAATCAAAGTAGAGAAAGGTTTAATCTGACCGGCTTCACGTGCACCATAAGCCAAGTCTTGAGGGATGTAAAGTTCCCATTTAGAACCTACTGGCATCATTGTCAGTGCTTCAGTCCATCCTTTGATTACTTGATTAGCACGGAAAGTAGTCGGTTCTTTACGATCATATGAACTGTCGAACTGAGTTCCGTCAATTAAAGTACCTTTATAGTTTACTTTTACTTTAGAAGAATCGGTAGGAACAGCGCCGTTACCTTCTTTAATTATCTTATATTGCAATCCGCTTGATGTAGTTTTAACACCCTCTTTCTTTGCATTTTCAGCTAGGAATTTTTCACCGGCAGCCTTATTTTCAGCGAACTGGGCTTCAGTAGCTTTTGTTTTGATTGCTTCTGCTTTAGACTGAACGTAGGCGTTGGCTTCTTCCATAGTAACATTCATGCCTTTTTTCTGCAAAGCAGCCATGAAACCTGCCAGGAAGTTTTCTTTACTTAAACTTTGAGTAGAGTCATTTCCGAAAATACGTTGGCTCATCATATCGAACATACGTCCACCAACTTGTTGACCAATCTGAAGACCTGCCATATAAGCAACATCTTTAGGACTTGTCTTGCTGCTACCTTCTTTAACACCTCTGATGAAGTCGGCCATATAGGTTGTGTCAACGCCCAGTTGTTGGCTCCATATCCAGACCTTGCGTGTTGGTGATACCCATCATGTAAGAAAGTGAGTCTACGTCATTCTTCATGTTTGCTTTCGGTGCTTGGGCTGTACAAGACGCCAAGCTGGCTGCAGCAGCGATTGCTACAAAAAAACTAATTTTTTTCATTTGCCTTAAATGCTTTAATAATTATAATACTTCGATTAATTCTACTTCAAAATCAATGTGCTGTGAGGAGGAATCATTTCTCCTGCCTGTTGTGCTCCATAGGCTAGTTCTGAAGGAATGAAAAGTTTCCATTTAGCACCTTCAGTCATCAGTTGGAGTGCTTCCACCCATCCTTTGATTACTTGGTTCACACCAAAGATAGCCGGTTCGCCGCGTTTGATAGAGCTGTCAAACAAAGTCCCATCAATCAAGGTACCTTCATAATGGCATTTTACACGGTCGGTTGCACTCGGTTTTTTTCCGTTACCTTCTGTGATAACTTCGTACTGTAAGCCGCTGGGAAGTGTCACGACCCCGGTCTTTTGCGTTTTCCTTCAAAATGATTTTCCTTTTCAATATTCTCTGCATTCAATTTGGTTTCCAGCTCTTCAAAGTACTTGTTTACGATTTCACGTGCTTCGTTGTGGCTGATAGCCGTTTCTTTTCTATCTAATACGTCTTTGATTGCTTGAGCAAAGTCTTCAACATTAATACTTTGAGCACCCATGCTCAATAAATTTCTGGCCAATACCAAGGCCGATGGCGTAACTGAATTTATCCATAACTATTTATTTTATAAGATGTTTTATACAAAACGCACAAAGGTAGGTGTTTTATTTGAATGAATCTGTTTTAACAATTTAATTTTTCTTATTTTGTGTGTTTAGTTAAAAGAGGAGGACTAGAAATGAAGAATTTAGTAGTTTTAACAGGTGCTGGAATGAGTGCAGAAAGCGGTATCAGTACATTTCGTGATGCAGGTGGTTTATGGGATCAGTATCCGGTGGAACAAGTGGCTACTCCGGAAGGGTATGCGGCAAACCCTAAATTGGTGATTGATTTTATAATGAGCGTCGTAAACAGTTGCTTGCTGTAAAGCCTAACGGGGGCATGAACTGGTTTCTGAGATGGAAAAGTTCTTTAATGTGACTGTTATCACTCAAAATATTGATAATTTGCATGAGCGTGCCGGAAGTTCGCATATTATTCATTTACATGGCGAACTGACCAAGGTGACATCTAGTTGGCAACCTAATAATCCAGCTTATATTAAAGAATTAAAGCCGGAAGAATATGAGATACATTTGGGAGACTTGGCCGGAGACGGTTCCCAGTTTCGTCCGTTCATTGTATGGTTTGGTGAATCTGTTCCTATGATTGAAACTGCAATTGAATATGCTGAAACAGCTGATATCTTTTTAATTATAGGAACTTCGCTTAATGTATATCCTGCTGCCGGTTTGTTGAATTATGTGCCTGCCCGCACTCCTGTTTATATTTAGATAAGCAGGTGCCCATTGCATCGGGACGTAAAGTGCATGTAATTCAGAAAGGTGCGTCCGAAGGAATGGAAGAGCTTAAAAAAATATTAGTGGGATAGTTTGCAAGTAAACAATTTTTGTATATTTGTTATGTATTTAAAGAATATTTAAAACATAAAACAGAGACAATTATGAAAAAGTACGTTTGCACAGTATGTGGTTGGGTTTATGACCCGGCAGAAGGAGATCCTGAAGGTGGAATCGCTCCGGGAACAGCATTTGAAGATATTCCAGATGATTGGGTTTGCCCTCTTTGCGGAGTAGGTAAAGATGATTTCGAAGTTCAAGAAGATTGATCCTACCTTATAACCGGATATCATATAAAGCGGAGGAATTTCTTTTGTATGATATATCAGATAGCGCGACTAATTATTATTTAGTTGCTTTTTTATTTTACATTATTATTAATGGCTTGCCTTAAAAAAAAGAGCGTAACCTATAACAAGTTGCGCTCTTTATGGTATAAAAAAGAATGTTCTTATTTCTGTTTCTTGCTTTTCAGGACGAGGCAGTAATACTTTGTGAGAGCTTGAATTTACCTGTCTTGGGATCAATATCAAGTAACTTCACTTCTATTTCATCCCCTTCTTTTAAACCGGCCTCTTCTATTGTTTCAAGACGTTTCCAGTCAATTTCAGAGATGTGTAACAATCCGTCTTTACCAGGCAAGAATTCTACGAACACGCCATATGGCATTACTGAACGGACTTTACCTACATAGACTTCACCGACTTCGGGAACGGCAACGATACCCTTGATAATGCGCATAGCATCGTCAATACATTTCTTGTTTGTTCCCGCAATCTCAATGCGACCTACTCCATCAGTTTCTTCAATCGTGATGGTTGCTCCGGTTTCTTCCTGCATACCTTGGATAATCTTTCCGCCCGGACCGATGATAGCCCCAATGAACTCTTTAGGAATAGTCATCGTTTCAATACGAGGAGCATGCGGTTTCAAATCTTTACGAGGTTCGGCTATACATTCGGTTAACTTGTTAAGAATATGTTCGCGACCTTCTTTGCTTGCAGTAACGCTTTTTCCAAGATTTCGAATGATAGACCATCTACCTTGATGTCCATCTGTGTAGCAGTGATACCATCACGAGTACCTGTAACCTTGAAGTCCATATCACCCAAGTGATCCTCATCTCCAAGAATATCAGACAATACGGCATATTTTTCTTCACCTGCATTCTTAATCAAGCCCATGGCAATACCTGAAACTGGTTTTTTCATGGCAACACCGGCATCCATTAATGCAAGCGTTCCTGCACAGACAGTAGCCATTGAAGAAGAACCATTTGATTCCATGATGTCAGATACTACACGTACTGTGTATGGGTAGCCTGCAGGAATTTGTCCTTTCAAAGCACGCCATGCCAGTGCCCGTGACCGATTTCACGACGACCTACACCACGTTGTGCTTTGCTTCACCGGTAGAATAAGGGGGGAAGTTGTAGTGTAACAAGAATCGTTCTCTGTGTTGATCCAGAACATCGTCTACGATTTTCTCATCTAGCTTGGTGCCTAATGTGACAGAAGTTAAAGACTGAGTTTCACCACGGGTGAAAATGGCAGAACCGTGAGGGCGGGCAGATAACCTACTTCGCACCAGATAGGGCGAATTTCAGTTGTCTTACGTCCGTCCAGACGCTTGCCTTCATCAAGAATACAACGACGCATGGCTTCCTTTTCCACATCGTGGTAGTAACGGTCGATTAATGCACCTTTTTCTTCCAGTTCTTCTTCTGTATATTGAGTTTTGAATTCATCGCGGATGGCATCAAAAGCATCTTGACGTTCATGCTTGTTTCTGTTTCCTGAAGCAGCGATGGCGTATGCTTTATCATAACAAGCTTCGCGTACAGCTTTGCGTAAATCTTCATCGTTTTCTTCGTGGCAGTATTCACGTTTTACTGTAGACCCGACCTCTTCCATCAGTTCCATCTGCGCTTTACAATGAACTTTGATTGCTTCGTGAGCAGCCTTCATGGCAGCCAGTAAGTCTTGTTCGCTGACTTCCTGCATTTCGCCTTCTACCATCATGATGTTGTCATATGTGGCTGCAACCATCAGGTCCATATCAGCTTTTCAAGTTGTTCGAAAGGGGTTGATAACGAACTGGCCATCGATACGTGCTACGCGTACTTCAGAAATCGGTCCGCCGAAAGGAATGTCGGAAACGGCTAATGCTGCTGAAGCGGCCAATCCTGCCAATGCATCAGGCATATCTATTCCATCAGCTGAGAAAAGAACAATGTTTACGTAAACCTCTGCATGGAAATTATCGGGGAATAAAGGACGCAATGCGCGGTCTACCAGTCGGCAAGTCAGGATTTCATAATCTGAAGCTTTGCCTTCTCTTTTGGTAAAGCCACCGGGAAAACGTCCGAATGCTGAATATTTTTCTTTGTACTCTACCTGAAGGGGCATAAAATCTGTACCGGGAACTGCATCTTTTGCTGCACAAACAGTAGCTAGCAACATGGTGTTACCCATGCGGAGCATTACAGAACCGTCTGCCTGTTTTGCCAGCTTTCCCGTTTCGAGTGTGATGGTTCTACCATCAGGAAGCTCGATCGTCTTAACAATTGGATTGATCATAAAAAATGTTTTAATATATTTTTCGTCTAAAATTCGTGCAAAGATAGGCATTTATTCTTCTAATTTGGTGAGAATGAGATAAAAAGTTACTATGATTACTGTTTTTTTTCATTTTAATGTGTAAGAAGGTGGATAAATGCTTTGACAAACCACGAAAAGACGTATCTTTGCATCCAAAATTATTAAGAGAACACACATTTATATTAATTTTAGCGATGAAAAAGAATGTATATTTTTTGCTCGCACTTCTGTTGATAGGGTTGAGCGCCTGCGATAATGCACCGAAGTTCAAAGTTCAAGGTGAAATTAATGGTGCTGAAGATAAGATGCTTTATTTGGAAGCGTCGGGATTGGATGGCATAGTAGCGCTTGATTCGGCAAAATTGGGCAGTAGCGGAAGTTTTAGTTTTGCACAGAAGCGCCGGAATCTCCTGAATTCTATCGTTTGCGTTTAGATAATAAAGTGATAAACTTTGCTGTAGACTCTACGGAAACAGTATCAGTTAAGGCTGAGATAAATGATTTTGCGACTGCCTATCGTATTGAAGGTTCGGAAAACAATTTGAAAATAAAGGAATTGGTGTTGTTGCAAGCTGATTTGCAGAAGAATGTGGACAAACTCGGTCAGAACCGTAATATCCCTGCGGGCATCGCACAAGACAGCCTTTGGCTATGGTAAACAATTATAAGAATAAAGTGAAACGAGAATATATTTTTGCGGCTCCAAATATGCCATATGCTTATTTCGCTTTATTCCAGTCGTTGAATGGGTATATGATTTTGATCCTTTGACAAATAAGGAGGATGTGAAGTGTTTCGCTGCGGTGGCTACGAGTCTGAATAATGCTTATCCACATGCCGACCGTTCACGCAACTTGTACAATATGGTTAAAAAGGAATGAAGAATACCCGTACCCCCGTCAGCAGACCATGGAAATTCCTGAAGATAAAATCAAGGAAGCCAGCATTATTGATATTCAGCTGAAAGACTTGAAAGGCAATACACGCAGTCTGACCGATTTGAAGGGTAAAGTGGTGCTGATCGATTTTACTGTATATAACAATGCAATGTCTGCTGCACATAATTTGGCGTTACGTGAACTTTATAATAAGTATGCTTCTCAAGGGTTCGAGATTTACCAGATTTCACTGGATGGTGATGAACACTTTTGGAAAACATCTGCAGATAATCTGCCTTGGGTCTGTGTACGTGACGCTAATGGCGCTTATTCTTCATACATTTCATTATATAATGTAACTAATCTGCCTTCGGTATTTTTGGTAAATCGTAATAATGAATTAAGCGCCCGTGGTGAGAATATTAAAGATTTGGATGAAGCCATTAAAAAACTCTTGTAAAAAATTATGAGTTGAATTTGTTTAAATATGTTACATAGCATCTTTTTTCACTTGACACGTATCACTTAAAAGTCTATCTTTGCAAGACTTGAAATAAAAGAGGGTTCCGACATTTCCATGTCGGAATTCTTTTTGTTTTTATAGGCATAACTGGAACAATGAATAATTATATAATTTAAAAGGAGGAAAACATTATGGCTTATATGTCAGAAGAAGGTTACAAGCAACTGATTGAGGAACTGAAATATCTGGAATCAGTAGAACGTCCTAAAATTGTGTCGGCTATTGCCGAAGCGCGTGATAAGGGAGACTTGTCAGAAAATGCCGAATATGATGCTGCCAAAGAGGCGCAAGGTCTATTGAGATGAAGATCAGCCAGCTGAAATCAACTATTGGTGATGCTAAAATTATTGATACTTCAAAAATGAATGCAGATACAGTGCAAATTTTGACGAAAGTAGAATTGAAGAATGCCAAGACCGGAATGAAGATGGTTTATACTATCGTAGCCGAAAGCGAAGCGAATTTAAAATTGGGCAAGATTTCGGTAAACACTCCGATAGCACAGGGTTTGTTAGGAAAAAAAGTGGGTGATGTGGCTGAAATCACTATTCCGCAAGGTAAAATCAGCTTAGAAGTTGTGAATATTTCATTTTAATATATAAGGCAGGTCCGCTATGCGGGGCTGCCTTATTTAATACTTATAGATATGGCAACAATATTTAGTAGAATTATTACAGGTGAGATTCCTAGCTATAAAGTGGCTGAAAATGACCAGTTCTATGCTTTTCTGGATATCAATCCGTTAGCCAAAGGGCATACGTTGGTTGTTCCGAAATGTGAGGTGGACTATATCTTTGATTTGGAGGATAATGAACTGGCTGCTATGCATGTTTTGCAAAGAGTGTGGCGCTTGCTATTCAAAAGGTTTTTCCGTGCAAGAAAGTAGGTGAGGCAGTAATCGGATTAGAGGTTCCTCATGCACATATTCATCTGATTCCTATTCAGAAAGAGTCGGATATGATTTTTTCTAATCCGAAGTTGAAACTGACAAATGAAGAATTTGTGGAGGTGGCAACAGCAATCAATCAAGCCTGGGAAGGTGGTGACAAGTAATCTTTTTCTTTCTTAGTAATATAAGAGAGGGAAACGGATATTCTGTTTCCCGCTTTCCTTATGATTAAACTCCGGTTACCTGTTTTTATACAAACTGATCTCCTAGTTTGATTTGTACGTCATTTACGAATTTTCGGATAGCGCTTTCGTCATCTTTTGCATATGAGTAATACATTGTCTCTTGCGGCTACTAAATAACCTTCTAGATCCTGTATTACGGCTAATTTCCCTTCTGGCACTACTATTACATTATTATAGCTGTTATATAATAAGGAGTTTCCGTTTACTACGACGTTACCTTCTTGGTCCTTGGATGATATATCATACAAGGAGTCCCATGTACCTAAATCTGCCCATCCGAAGTCGCACAATTGGACGAAAACATTGTTGGCTTTCTCCATGATTCCATAGTCAATGGAGATATTGGGACAGGAGGCAAAATCTTCTTCTCCGTTAGTCAGTTTGGTACAAACTTCGGGCATAATCTCATTGAAGGCTTCTAAAATTGTATTGATATTCCATAAGAATATTCCTGAGTTCCAATAGAATTCTCCACTTTCTACGAATACTTTGGCAAATTCCATTGGGGCTTTTCAATGAATGTTTTTACTTTAAAGAATTCTCCTTGTTTTTCTTCCTCAATCTGAATATAGCCATAGCCGGTTTCCGGTCTGTTAGGTTTGATACCTAATGTTAGTAATTGAGGAGAGTTTGAAACAAATTCCAGACCTTTCAAAATTGCAGCTTTGAACTCATCTTCTTTTAAAATCAGGTGGTCGGACGGTGCGACAATGACATTGGCATTTGGATTGAGTTTTTTTATATGATAGGAAGCCCAAGCTATACATGGAGCAGTGTTTCTGCGGGTGGGTTCCAATAAAATTTGTGATTTGTCCAATTCTGGGAGTTGTTCTTGGATCAGTTCTTTATACAATACATTGGTTGTAATAAAAATGTTTTCTATAGGGACTATTTTTTTATAACGATCAAACGTTTGCTGTATTAGAGAACGTCCGGTCCCGAAGAAATCAAGGAATTGTTTAGGAAGGTTTTTGCGGCTATATGGCCAGAACCGACTACCTATACCTCCCCCCATGATGACACAATAATTATTGCTGTTTGTCATGACAATACTTCGGTAAATTTTTACCGAAAAATTAAAAGTTAAACAATAGAACCGGCAAAAGTCAGTTCGAAAACACTAAAGAGGTCATTGAAATGTTGTCAAAACGAATGGTTATGAAGAAATGTACTGAAAAAAGTGTACTAACCTGCTGATAATAAAGATAAAAAGTATTGCATAATCGTTGGTTTTGAAAAATTAGAAGTCTCAACTCTTCTGATTATGACTAAAGAAACACTCCATGCAATAACCGAGTGCCTGTCGGCTCTCAAATCAATTGCGAATATACACAAACCTTTTGAAAAGACCTTTATGGATGCAATGAAATTATTCATGGCCATTCCAGATCGTATAAACTTCCTCCAATTGGGCAGATATGGCTGTTTCTCAGAACAGACTTATCGTAACCTTTTTGAGCATGAAACTTTCGACTGGTTTGCGTTCAACGGCTCTATCATCAGCAAGTATCTCACAGGCAAAGAAAAGCCATCGCCCGATCCTTCCTATATCCCCAAATCAGGCAGGAAGACACCTTGGATAGGTTATTTCTGGTCTGGTTGTGCAGGAGAGTACAAGCGCGGACTGGAAATCATGGGCATCGGTGTCATTGACATCGACAACCATGAATGCATGACTTTAGGTTCCATTCAGACGCCGGATTGCAAGACCTTGGATAATATGGGCAAGAACCTCGTTGACTGGTACAGCAACTATCTTATCAGTAGAAAAGACAAGATACAGAGCATTTCCAGAACGGTGGTTGCAGACGCATTCTTTTCTAAGGAAACATTCATAACGCCTATGTGTGAGAACGATTTCCATGTCATCAGCCGCTTTCGGAATGACGTAATCCTGTACTATCCGACATTGAAAAGAAAACAGGAAAACGTGGCCATCCAGTGGTTTGAAATCAACTTTGCCAAATTGATTTGACCCGGTGCAAGGAATACGAGGTGAACAAAGGAAAGCTATACGGATTGAGGGTGTATGCAAAAGCTCTCAAAAGGTATGTTTCCTTAGCCATCTGGTATCCGATGGACGGGAGAACAGACAAGTGGCAACTTTATTTCTCTACAGACGATTCCATGGATGGACGCGAGGTGCTGGATTATTACAGAACAAGATTCCAGCTGAGTTTTGCTTTAGAGATGGAAGCAGCATGCAGGAATCACAACTGTCAGTCTACCGACTTCAGGAAGTTGGATTTTCACTTCAATGCGTCGCTCGCAGCTATCAACTTGGCCAAAGCGGCATGTAAGAGGCGCGGAATAACCTATGCCATATCCTCCTGCCTCACACAATGCTTATATGCTTGAACGATTTATTTGCGTGTTTGGAATTAACCCAGACCCGCAAGTTATTGACAAACTTTTCAAAGAACTCATTTTATTTACTGCCAGAGCCGCTTAGGCTTGCTATTTTTAACGAACTATTATCATGATATAAAATCGTTTTAAAGTTTCCGCTAATATAGGGCTTATTTTTAGAAAACCATTGTCCGTTATCCCATAAATCGTAGTATATTTATCTTTTTTTGAAAAAAAATGCCGAAAAGTTTGTAGGTATGAAAAAGTCGTACCTTTGCAACCGCAATCGAGAAACAAACAATGTTTCAAGAGATGCCCAGATGGCGGAATCGGTAGACGCTGGTCTCAAACACCAGTGGATTCACTTCCACCGGTTCGACCCGGTCTGGGTACTAAAGATAAAAGCTAAGTAATTGATAATTCAATACTTAGCTTTTTCTTTTTATCGGAGATGTTCCCAAATTGTTCCCAATCATGAGTCAACGTAACAACCTGAGGGATTTTGTATTTAAGCATATAATTTAGCAAGTCTATATAAGGAAAAAGTTTCCCCCTTGCCGTTCTATCAACGGATTTATAACAAGGTTACTTCGGGTCAACGTAACAATCTGAGGGATTTTATATTTAAGCATATAATTTAGCAAGTCTATATAAGAAAAAAGGCTCTATCTCTTACTCCTCTGAACTGTGCTCTAAATGCTTTGATTTTAGCATTGAATGACTCAGCTGCGGCATTGGTTGCCCTCCTTTCAAAAAAATTGATTATATCCAGATAATGTGTTTGTATAGAACGTGCGACCCTTCCAAAGGTGAGGAACCCTGATTTATCTACTTCATCATACCCCTTGCCAGCCTTGTCAAAGCAATATCCTTAAACTTACACTGATGATAGATTAAGCCTAACCGCATAGACAGATAATATCCTTTCTTTATATCGGGATATTCCTTGAAAAGAATTTCAGCCCGTATTCTTTGAGACTGAGTCCATGATTCCTTCTTGTAAAGCAGATAAATACTTCTCGCTAACAACTGCTTTCTTGTATCTCCATTAGCGAAAACAGGTGCATGATACATCTTTCCACAGGCCTTTGCATAAGCAAGCTGAGTGGACTCTTCATCCAAAGCCTCCCAGCGAGCTTTTACACGCATCTCCTGCACGCTTCATAAGCTAACTTCTGTACGTGAAAGCGATCGGTAACACGTTTGGCCGCAGGAAAGCAGATGCGTGCAATCTGCTCCATGTTAGAGCCATATCCAAAGTAATCTCGCGCACTTGGTAACGGCGGCGACGGGATAGCTTAAGCAGGACAGAAGTGACCGTATGAACGTCCGTACCTTTAATGATGGCAATCATACTACCTTTACCACCGTGAGCTTCTTTATTGGTCAGTACAGTATAGAGTTCTCCACGCGAGAGGGCTACCTCATCAATACAGATATAAGCACCGATATTCTTTTCGAATAGTAGCCAATCTCTGCATGAACAAGTTGGTCCCAATGGAGATAACCACTTAGATGGTTACGGTATTGACGCTCCAATAAATCCCCGTCAACTCCAGATAAAACACCTAAGAGCTTGCAACTGATCGGATAGCTATCAATATAGTTCTTTTAAAAAAGACGCAAAATCCTGCGTCATACGAGTACCTTCAGCCACCATACGCCAGTTACGAGAGATATACTCATTATGCTTCTTTAAGAGCCAGCGACGACGACGAATATTAAGGAAGACCTTCTTGCCACGAAGAGGAAAATCCTGAACAATAACAGGATCATAAAAGCCTTTACTCTCAGTATCCTGATCTGTATACTTCTCAGGAACGATATTTTTCTCCTCAAGATAGATCACAACTTCATTTACGCTTTCCTTCACATCAACAAGATCAAAGTAATCTAAAGTGCCTTCAGGAAGAAGAAGGCGATAACCGTTTAACTCCATAAGCTATGAATTTGGAAACAAAGATAACAATTTATAAATTTACCCCTCAGCTTTTTACATTGACCCAAGAAAAGGTGTACTTTAATAGTTTTCTTCCCCATATCTTTATGATTTCTTAACGCTTATCCTATCTTTATCTACCTTATTATTGCCGATGTTTTCGGGAAAAGTGAGATTCTTACCTTATATTTGTAGTAAGAACGTTTAAAGGCGCACGATTATGGAAAATCATATGGAAAACAATTTCAGAGAAATACAGAAGATATTAGATAGTTGTATAGTTCATGACTATAAAACTAAAGTAGATGCACTATTTTTAAAACGTGAATATTTGACGCAAGTTCAGCTAAAGGATTATTTGCGGCAAGAAATTTTCCGTGTGACTGAAAATATTGTAGCCATCCAACAAAAATACCGTGTCGTGCGTAACATTGTATTGGATATGGATATTCCCGATTTTTTGTGGGAAAGCGGTTATTGGAAAGGCTTTGTTTTTCAATCCGCTGTTTGAGTTGTTCCGTATTTGATGCGCCATTCAATAAGGCGTATTTCTGTGTTTAAAAGTCCTATCGCTTCATCAATTAGATGCAAATAGGGCATTTTTTTCTTGCTCAAACCGTACACGGTATGACTTAAGACGATATAAAAAAAATAGCGGAGTAATACACTATAATCTTGCTCGTTAATACTGAAATTGGCTACTAGCTAATTCTTCAACAGCTTTTGTTAGTTCAGATGCAGAAACTTTGCGCTGTGAGTATTCCGATAGTAATCGAAAAAAACTCTGTTGTAATAATGCTTTCATCTATTAATATTTTTAATTTCATAATTAGTTAGTTCGTCTTTTATAGAATTTTACTTATATCATTGGGTGTCTTAAAATAATAGTCTGCACGTATAGGATTAGATACATTATTGCTCCATAAAACCAATCCGGAATCAACACCGGCATTGTTGGCACATTGAATATCATAAATACTATCACCAATATAGAGAGCGTTTTCGGGGCTTACATGGGCTTTAGCCAAATATGCTACTAAGGGTGCTGCTTGGGGCTTATGTTCATCAGTATCATCGGCACATACAATTGTGGAAAAATAGTCCGCTAACCCTAATGGCTCAAAATCAGAATAATATTCTTGATATGTTTTGGAGGTTACAATGCCTAAAATATAGCCTCTTGATAAAAGGGATTGCAAGCATTCTTTGATACCTTGAAAAGGTTGAATAGTGTGCTGGAGCAATTTCATATTCTTATCCCATCGTTTCAATGCATCTTCTATGTCAGGTATTTTGAGTAATTCCAACGCATTTCTTCCGGTAATGCCTAAAGCAAATTTCAGACTTTCATATTGAGGTGCGTCCTGTTATTTCTGTAATTGTTTTTATTAAAGAGTTGATGACTGCATATTCCGTATCTATCAATGTACCGTCTATGTCGAATACGATATGTTTATATTTCATGTGTTTGATTTATTAGTCAAATAATACTTGCCAGTTTCTATCGTAGTAAGCTGAAAAGCACATTTTTATTTGTTCTTCGTTATTTTTCTCTTTTGCAAGAATAGGTAATTCTTCCAATCCGAAATAGGCACTCTCATCCGCTTCAATATTGGGTCGGAAATATCCGCTTTCAATCTCACAAAGAACAAAAACTTTACAAACATTGTAGGCATAGAGGGGGGAATATTATGCAAATTTCTATCTTGTATAGCTATTATCCGGATAGCTTTTACATTTAATCCTGCTTCTTCTTTTACTTCTTTTTCTGTATTAGTCTTGATACTCTGATTTATATCGACCCAACCACCGGGCAAAGACCAAGTCCCATTTTTCTCTTTCACAAGCAGTATTTTATCATCTTTGAATATAGCAGCTCGTGTATCTAATTTAGGAGTTTGAAATCCTGTTTCATTGCAAAACAGATTCTTTACTTTTTCTATGGGTATTTCACTTTGCAGACTAAGCATTTCTGCTGCAATTTCTCTAATGCGTTCAAAGCGTTCTATATCAAATACATCTTTGGAGTATGTCAATCCCCTTGGGCAATGAATTGTAGTTCTTTGCCCATTCAAGCCATTGTGGTTGTACTGTTTTATTCATATAGTGAATGTTAGTATCGTTATATTGATTTACAAAGGTATGGAAAATGAAATTCTTTTATTTTGTCCTATGTTAAAAAATCATCGGCTTGACCGGATTCTGCTAAGAGAAGGTTGTGTTATTCCTAAAAAAGAGGCAATATGTCCTAAAGTCACTCGGTGGAAAATGCTGGGATATTCTTTTATCAACTTTTCATAACGTTCTTGGGCAGACAAGTTCAGCCGGGAAATATGAATGTCCTGTAAAAGTAGAAAATTTTCTTGCTGTAACACTCTCATCCAATTGGCAATGTCAATACGGGATTTATATAAATCATTCAACTTGTCTATAGAAATGGAGTAGGTTAAAGTTTCTTCTAAGGTTTCTACATATTCAAATCCTGCTTTGTGTCGATATAAATCCCATGAACCACAAGTCGCATCGCCTTCCATAGAAAACCATGTTGTTATTTCTTTTCCATTATGCAGGATATATGAACGTGTTATTCCTTTTCTATGAGATAGACTTGATTGTCAAAACGACCAGCTTGTATGATGATAGTTTTAGCCGGAAAAGTCTGTTGTTTAAAACAGTACTTTAGCAGATGCAATGAATCATCCGAAACAGGATAGAGTTCTTGTATCTTTCTTATTATATTATCCATTATCAATGTTTTTGCTCTTTCTACAAAAATAATAAAACAGAAAGGGATAATATTGTTGCATTCATAGTTTAAAAAGGAATTTGACTATTTTTAGCAAGGTGGGATGAAAAGAGAACCACGTGGATATGTGATATAGGCAAAAGAAATAGGTGGTGCTAAACTATGTTTAGTTTATCCCTTGTCTATATAGCCAAAACGAACTAAACCAATTTCTATTGACAGCTAGAAACGATACTGGCGAAAAAAGAAATAGTATTACCTTTTTCGCCAGTATCGTTTTTAGCAATCTTTTTCAGTCTTGATTTATCCTTAATAGTTTGAAGAAATGAACTCTTTTATTTCTTCCTCGGTTGGAAGTTCTATCATGTACTTCTGTACAAAGATATTCGGGTCTAATCCGGCAGTGGCATACTTTACTAATGTATCTCCCTTTTCCGTACAAAGTAGAATACCGATAGGTGGATTATCGTCCGGCTGCATTACTTCCGCTTTAAAGTAGTTAAGGTACATATTTAGTTGCGAGGCGTATTCATGGCGAAATTTGTCTATCTTCAATTCCACAATGATATGGCACTTCAAAATGCGGTGATAGAATACGAGGTCGGCAAAGAAATAATCTTCATCAATCAAGATACGTTTTTGCCGGGCTTCAAAGCAGAAACCATGTCCCATTTCCAACAGGAAGTGTTGCAGGTTATCAAGAATGGATTGTTCCAAATCGTTTTCCGTCACTAATGCACGTTCATTCAATCCTAAGAACTCTAAAGTAACAGGAGTGTTGATAACATCTTTGGGTTGCAATAAGGTTACTTGTTGCTGGACTAAAGCGGAGAGGGCTTCTTTGTTTTTGGATAGTCCGCTACGTTCGTAATATAAAGATGCGATTTGCCGCTCTAACTCTTTTACAGACCAGCATCCACGAATAGTTTCCATTTCATAGAAAGCACGTTTTATCGGGTTCTCAATTCCTGATATAGTATTTAAATGGGTGGAAGATAATCTGTTGAATAATCTATCAGCTGGAATCATCCATGTTTCGGTTTGTGGGTATTTTGTTGATAGCTTCCAAACGCCATTTTCAGATCCGGCGGTCACCAACCGCCGAATTGGTTCAGTGAATTCGGCGGTCAATGACTGCCGAATTTGTATTTGTGATGCAATATATTGTGTGACAGACTCTTTTAGCTGTGGATAAACAAGGTACAGCCGTCTAAACTCTCGGAATCTTCGTTCATTCAGACCTTTTGTTTTCAGCCGTTGTTCCAGCTTTTTCAACAATTGTTCACCGTAGGCGGCACGGTCTTCTCCGTTCTGTTCGAACTCCACGATATAGCAACCCATAAGCCAGTTACGGGAAGTAAGGGCAAGGTTTACAGCATGTGCGGCTTGTGCCTGCAACGTGTTCTGTATCGTGCTGATATGTTTTACTAATGCTTCAAAGTTCATAGTTACAAAGATAAGTCTTTTGTGGTTAAAACTTTAGTTCGGACAGGCTATTTATAGCTTCCTCTTTCAATTTATCCACCGCACGGGTGTATTTCTCCGTATGCTTCAATCCGCTATGCCCTAAAAGGCTGGCTATGGTTTTGATATTTGTCCCATTGTTCAAAATGTTCACGGCAAACGAATGCCGAGCACAATGCCAGCTCATATGTTTGTCTATCCCAGCTCTTTTTACCCAACGCTTTACTGATTTATAGCAACTTTCGTATGTAGACAAATCGAATATCAAACAGTTCTTATCTGTCGGAGCTTCACCAATGATAGACAATAGACCGTCATTCAAAGGAATAACCACACCACTACTGGCAGAATGTCCCTTGGCCTTGCTTTGCTCGAACTTCAATAATCGGTTAGCATAATCCACATTTTTAAAAGTAAGATCTTTTACATTGCAGAGGTGCAGACCGCAATATAGGCAAAAGATAAACGCTTGTCTGACTGTAGGGTTTTCGTTGTCATAATGACAAGCCATCAGCTTTTGTACTTCTTCGGGCGAAAGCACATCTTTCCGAAGCATCTGACTATCCACTTTGTAGGTAATATCTTTACAAGGGTCTTTCGATTCTTCCAAAGGAGAATTTCGCTTATGTGGTGTTACGGCTGATGTTGGCGGACATTCTTACATGAACTATCTGAAAGTTCCTGCTAAGGTGGATGAACTTTGTGCGATTCTGCAAAAGAAGCAAAAGAAAATGGGAACATTTCGGGAACAATACGAATTGAGCTTTAATGCTCACCTTAATTTAGTAACTATTCATCCGTGGGTGGACGGCGACGGAAGAACGGCTCGATTACTGATGAACTACATCCAGTTTTGTTATCACCTTTTTCCTACTAAGATATTCAAAGAGGATAGGGAAGAATATATCCTTTCTCTACGCCAATGTCAGGACGAAGAAACCAACCAGCCGTTTTTGTCGTTTATGGCAGGGCAGTTGAAGAAATCGCTTTCTTTGGAGATTGAAAGGTTTAAAGTTTCGCAAAAGAAAGTGTTCAGTTTTATGTTTTAAGTATCATATAAATGGAGACACCAGTGTTGATAATAGCAGCTGTTCTGTATTGGGAATGCTCGTAAGGAAATATCCCAACCTCATAGCGGGCTATAACACAATGACTGCTGAGCAAAAAAAGAATGTGGATGTCAAAGGACTGTCTAACTTCATGTGTCGCTCGCTTTGCGTGATTGCTGTGCTTATGATTGTGTCATATTTCGTAATGGTTGCAAGGTCAGTAAACGAAAAAGCGGTGTCAGTTGTGTCGACAACGCTCATACCAATCATCGGTTCAATATATATGGTGGTAAAGGCGCAGCGATACGATAGAAACGGTAAATGAATAAAACGGGAATCGGGTCGGTATGGGAAATCTGATATTCGTCTTTTGAGGTAAAAGGAACGACGGCATACCTGTCCTTCCGCCTGCAAGGGTGTAAATCAAGCATTGGGTTTATACCTTTTTTTACGTTCCAAAAATCAACTACAGGTTTAGTCTTTACTATGGGTAAACCTATTCACTCTTATGTATTATATCTCCTCTTTTTAGCTCCTGTAATCAAAACTACTCTACAGGGTAGTGGAGAAGTCTTCGTGGAACTTTGCTGCAGAAATCAAAACATCGTACAATGAAAAATGTATTTTATATTGTAACAGTAATTTTCTTGACTGTCATAGGTTTGACAGTTAATGCAAAGCCACGTTGTCAAGGTTTCAACAATTACGACAACAAAGTAACCATCGTTTTCACGGACAATCAAGCCAAAGACAAATACACGGTTTCTGATGTAAAACTCATTCCGTCATCATGGAGTGAAAAAGAATATCCGGCAACATCCGTAGTAGTAACAGTAAAGGGGTGGCCACTGTCACACCTTTTCACGCAATTTCCTCATGTCAAGCAAATTCAAACCATGAAAATGTATTTGGTCATGCTTGTCGTGAGCATGTTGCTGCCGATGAGACACAAACCGTGAAGGGGAAACTTGTAGATGAAAGTAACCATCCGTTGCCATATGCCAATGTGGTGCTGCTGTTTCTGCCGGATTCGGCATTTGTAAGTGGAACCATCAGTGGTGAAGATGGTTTGTTTAAGCTGGAAGCTACATCGGTAAACCAGATAGTGAAAATATCCTCTATCGGATATAAGACAGTGTATAAACCGACTACTCCTGCCAATATGGGTATCGTGCAGCTCGTATCGGATGCACGGATGCTTGGAGAAGTGGTAGTAAAGCCAATTTGCCTGTGACACGCATAAAGAATGATGCTCTGGAAACCAATGTGCAGGGTACAGTTCTCTCGAAAGCCGGAACAGCTGAAGATGTATTGGCGCATATACCCGGTTTACAAAAAAAGGCTGATGGATTTGAGGTGTTGGGTAAAGGTTCACCGCTTATCTATATCAACGGTAGAAAATTACGTGATATCGCTGAACTGGACCAACTGACATCGGAGGAAATTAAAAGCGTAGAAGTTGTTCGTAATCCCGGTGCCCGTTATGATGCAACGGTAGGGGCAGTTGTTCGTATCCGTACTGTCAAACGACAAGGAGATGGATTTGGAGTGAGTTTGCGAAGTTCCTATGATCAATCTCAAAATTCAGACTTTGTAGAGCAAGCCGATGTAAACTATCGGCATAACGGTCTTGATGTTTTCGCTATGGTCCGTTTTGATAAAACTACCTCCTTGCAAAACGATATTCTGGAGCAAACGGCCTTTACCGATACCATATGGACGCAAAAGAATTATCAGCACTCTAATACCGATTCTCGCAGTATAGACGGACGCATCGGATTCAATTATGATTTTAATGAGTATCATTCCATAGGTGTACGTTATGATTTGAGCAATGCCCTGCATACAGATATGTTTACCGCCTTCGATAGCGAGATTCAGGCAGATGGATTGCCTTACGATATTTTATATAGTACCATTGCTGCCGATGCAAAATCACAACCGGAACATCAGCTTAATATTTACTATGCAGGACAAATAGGCAAAGGAGAACTTACCTGGGATGCAGGCTATTACAGCAATACATACACGCAATATACCATTAATATGGAGAATAGTCAGGACCATGAAGACCGTACTGTCACTTCTGATAACAGGGTGGAAAATCAACTTACTGCCACCAAAGTACACTCATCCCTTATGGGGAGGAAGTATCTCTGTGGGAGGAGAATATACCTATACCAACCGGCATGATGATTATGTAAATCAGGAAGGATATGTACCTACAACCTATACCCGCATCCGTGAACAGAATCTTGCCGGCTATGCACAGTACAGCCATCCTTTACCATTCGGTCAGGCAAACATTGGCTTGCGATATGAGCATGTGGATTTTGATTATTTTGAAAATGCTACATTTGTACCCGGACAAAGCCGTGTATATGATAATATCTTTCCAAATATTTCTGTGAACGGGCAATTGGGAAAGTAATTCCAAGTCAGCTATGCTGCAAAACACAGCGTCCCAACTACAGTCAGTTAAGAAATAATATCACTTATGCCAATAGGTTTACATGGCAAACGGAAATCCACTCTAAAACCAAGTGTTACGCATGATATAACCGCTGTTGGTGTATGGCGGTTCTTTCAGGCAATGGTAAGCTACAAAGTGGTTCGGGACTATATCCTTTATTGGGGAACACAGGTGGAAAATCAGTCGGCTACTACTTTAATAAACTATATCAATCACGACCGTTTACCGAGTCTGACAGTAATGCTGGCAGCTTCGCCTACTATTGGTATATGGAATCTTAATGCCAGCGCAATTGTGATGAAGCAGTGGTTCTCGTTGGATGCCGCCGGTCAGAGAAGGACCTATAACAATCCACTTTTTGTAGGTTCCTTAAACAATACTTTTACTCTTCCTGCAGGATTCCTCTCTGCTGATTTTAATTATCAAAGTCGTGGTCAGGTTCAGAATATCACCCTTAAACGTCCACAATATACTTTGAACATAGGCTTACGCAAATCCCTTTTTAATGATGCCCTAAGTATAGAAGCGCGTGCAAATGACTTGTTGTTAGGTTGTAAGCAGGAAGCACTTCTTTATATGGAGAGTGCACAAATGAAGGATTTGTCTTGGAGTGATACACGCTCGTTCAGTCTTACAGTGCGCTACAAGTTTAATGCAGCCAAAAGCAAGTATAAAGGTACGGGAGCAGGACAGGATACAATAAACCGTATGTAAATTATGACAGCATCAATTTCCTATATAAATCTCTCATGGGCAGTTGTGGGCATCATCGACAAGGACGTCCGCAACGGCCTTCAATCCATGAAGCGTCCGGACGAACCGATAGAAGTTACCATCGAAAGGTATGTAATCGGTTATCTGGTCTTCTGGCATATTGCCTTTATTGATAAAGAAAAGATGAACAGATGTAACGATGAAAAGGTCATCGAACTTGACGGAAGAAAATGGAGGAATACATATTCTCACATCCTCCTATAGCTACTTTGCCAAAGTTCTACATTGTGTTCCTAAATCAACCTCAGATTGGCTGCGATACCCACGGTGATGTTTTCTGCGTGTAGTTTCTCGAAGATTCTTCTTGTGAAACTTGACGGTATTGGCATCAATAAAGAGAGTTTCTCCAATCTCAGTGTTCGACAGTCCTTTGACGGAGAGCTGGAGAATCTCTTTTTCACGGTCGGAAAGAATTAGTTACGGCTGTTTTCCATCGTCTGCCCTCGAATGAATAGATATAGTGGTCAGTACATGTATGGTCTGATATGACTACATCTCCGATGTTTTTCTCCGGTGAAAGTGAAACTGTACATAGAGCCAGCCATATATCTCCCTTGCCACTTAGCAAAACGGGTGTTAGTTTGTGGTGGAGGTGCGGATGCTTTTCTGATGTGTGGATATGGAAGTTATATTCGATAGACAAGTCGCCTTTTTTCTATAGGCTGGTCATAGTAGAACCGGAATCCAGCTTCGTTGATTTCCATAAGACGGTTTATCTCGTCAGACGGAACAACCTCAAAGTAGAAAGCATAACCTTTTTGTTGCACTTCTTCCGGTGAATGACCGCAGAGAAAAAGCGGGTTGGACGATACGTAAAGGAAATTCTTGCGGTGATAGTCTATGATATATAGGCTATGATTGGTATTGCGGGCCAAAGCATCAGCCATGACAATACATACATCGGTTTTTGCATACTCGCTATCTGGTATTTGTATGTCCGTATTTATAGGGCGAAAGAAATTGCTTATAATATTTTGTTGCATAATTGATGTTCTGATTTAGTATTGCAAAGTTATAAAAAGTACAGACCATAATAAAAATGGTCTGTACTTTTTAGTTTATATTCTGAGCCCTCTATTTTTTCTTGGCTCCTCCTCTGACTGTCGTAAACTTCGTCTTAACTTTTCCCATTGTTTAGAGGTTTTATCCCGATTTAGGTACTGTAGCCAGGTAATTATACTAAATAGTTGATTTTCTTTTATTTCCTGATATTACAAAGGTACAAAAGAAAATGAGATTTCAAAGTGTACTAAAAACGTACTGAATAATAGGAAACGGGCAAAATAGGGAAAAATGGAGAATATAGGAAATATGCAAATAGTTGATAATAAGGGAAATAAATACTTTTGTTATCCTATGATTTCTATGGCTTGTACCCGATATTTCACTTGGGTGAAAAGGGCTTTTCATCTGTGTGAATATCCGTTGTCACTAAAGTGGAATCACTGCTTCACATAGGTGAGGCAACAGTATATATTGGAAGTTAACGCAATGACATCCTATTAAATTAAATGAAAGCACGGCATGTCCTGTCAGATCCAATCTGATATCTGCGGCTCTTATACAAATAATGGGCGAATGTTTCCATCTCCATTGCCTACATACCGATTCAGGGACATTATGGATGTTTTTACACGGTAAATCGCTGGTAATGAGAGAGATGGTGTGATAGAAGAATTTTATGTTTTACATAAGACGAAATCACCTTTTCCTTTGGTTCTTATCCGGATTACTCTTGTTGGGCTCTTTCAGCCGCTTGGCTTCACTTCTATAAAGTAATACTAAATCAAAATCGAGCATTACTTTTTGAAACCAACAGCTTCTCCTGATGTAGTAACGTTTTACGTTCTTGCCTTGAATACAGGACTTGCTTTTTGTATCTCCGACTCAAAGCCGAACCAGTAGCCATGTTCCCCTTTTCATCGGCAGGAAGGAAACACAGACGAAGGCTTTCTTTGTATTCTCCATAAATGATATTCCAAGTGGCAGGAGGGATTTGTCGTTTGGTCCATACTTTCTCGGCAGGGAGTTTTTCAGTGACATGCCTGCTTCTATCCAGGCAATAGTAGCCTGTATCTGGTATTCGGGGTAGTTTTGTTTGCAGAACTCATACAGTATCAAGCCTCGTTTCTCCAGACTCATGGGCTGGTCTATCAGATTGACTTTTGTTAAATATGCAAGAAAACGATGGAGGAATTGTTTGTCATTCAAAATGAGTTCACGTGTCAGTGTCTGCCATGCCGGTGTGTTGTAAAATCCGTCCAACAAGCGTGAAAGTTGGCGGGCTGTCTGCAATTCACTGACACTGATCTCGTGGGTTTGTAGCACTTCGTATGGCGGCAGAGGGGAATATTTGATTCCTAACTCTTCCGCCCTCCGGCGCATTTCGGTTCCGGGAAGCAGCTTGAGTGACTCCAGTTGGATTTCTCCCGCAGCATATCCGGCAAGGGTACGGACATCTTCAAATATCTCATGAAGGTGATAAAGAGGCAGGCCGGCAATAAGGTCGGCGTGGGTTTCCATGTTGGGCAAGGCGCATAGGAATCTCAGACCATCCAGTGCATCAGATAGTTTGCCCATCCGGCGGCTTTTCTCAAGTACAGGTTCGCGCAGGCTCTGGATGCCGGCTTCCAGATGAAGCAGTCCTTTGGGCAGCAGGCTGAGTTCTTCTTTCAGCTCTTCTGACAACAGGGCGGGATGTATTTCCAGATGGAAGCGGATATCGGGATGGAATTCCAGAAAGAGCCGGAGTAGTTCTTTGGCTCTTCGAGGGTTGTAATTAAAAGTACGGTCTAATACGCGTACATTTTTGATGCCATGTGCATGGATGAGTTGTAGCCTTCGCGGATGCTTTCGATGGAAAGGGTGCGTACCGGTTTTTCACCGCCGCTGACACAGAAGGCGCAGGTGTTGAAACATCCGCGTGTTGTTTCCAGTTGGACAAAGGGCTTGCTCCAGTTAAAGAAACGGCTTTGTTCTGGCGGGACGAGTCCGGCGAAATTCAGTACGCGGGCTATGCCGTTGTCTTTATATTCTTTGTTAGGAGTGAGGTAACAGAGTCCGGGCACGGTGTGCCATTGTTCCGGATGGTTCCAGCAGGTCAACCATTGTGGAAAGACTTCTTCTCCTTCTCCTCTGAAAACACAATCCACAAATGGATTTTGCGGAGGAACTCTTCATTGTCTCCCAGAAATTCCGGACCGCCCAGCACCAGGCAGGCTTGGGAGCAATGCTTTTACTCTGGAAGCGACATGCATCAGTTGCTCATGGTTGAAAAGCCAGGTGGTTGCGGCAAGGATGTCGGGTCGGTGGCGGTAGATCTCATCGACAATCATTCCTGTATTTTCGTTGATGGTGGCAGATACGATTTCCCATTCTATAGAAGGGTCTGTCATGATTTGTGCATGTAGGCTGGCAGTGCCAATGAGGAATGGGCATATGAACTGTTCAGGTCTATCCAGAGAATCTTCATTCTTTTCTTGTTTATTCGGTCGGCAAAGATAACTCTTTTCGGTTAATGTCCGCTGGTGATGTGCCATTGTGGGTATAAATGATGCCACAACGCCGGAAACCGTACTTTTTCAGGATATTCTGCATCACAAGGTTGTCGTGGTGGGTATCTACCCGGATATTGTTGCAATGTTCGAAACACCATTTGAGGCAGGCGTCAGCTACTCCCTTCTGTTTGCCGTTGGTAGCCATGCGGTGAATGACGTAATATGGTTCGTTGTTCAGCCAGTTGCCGTCATCAATGCGGGCATACGTGGGTCCTCTCCGGGAATAAAACAGAATGTGCCTATTATTTCTCCGTTTTCATTTTCGCAAACATAGTTGGTTCCGTTGGTTATTTCTCGCAGAATCAATTCAGCGGAAGGATAACCGTTTATCCATTGGTTGGGGTTGCCATGCTCTTTCATGAACTGACGGGCATAGTGGAATATTTCTATAATTGCATCCAAATCTTTGGGCAATGAATGTCTGATTGTTATCATATTGAAATAGGAATGGGTTATTCTAAATTCATTCTGTACACATTGGTCTGCTTTTGTTCGAAGCCTAATTTTGATATAGCTTGTTGGCTATCCGTGTGGGGTTTGAAGTAAGCATAAGAGGTATGCCTTGTTCCTTCACAAACCGGACAGCGTGGGTGACCAGCTGTTTGCTGAGTCCTTGTCCCTGGTATTTTCATCCACTACCATTATTCTCAATCCACGCTTTGCCGCCTGTGGGGCTGTGATAGATACAGTCAGCATTCCCGCAATTTCTTGATCAGCCAGTAAGAAAACAGATGGGTGT
>SCPO01000160.1_pt1 | contig 25635 bp, 36 predicted proteins | sample 6106821 | NCBI WGS metagenome assembly SCPO01 (sample SAMN10720448, study PRJNA508395) | human gut metagenome | isolation source: Participant 2 stool, 0 month | host: Homo sapiens | collected 2017 | reverse complement strand
GCAACACTGCTGAATTTAGGGGACAATGCCAATGCCGCTGCACGACCTGCACCCCAGAAAATAAATTGTTCAACTTGATAGTCACGATCTTGAGAACCATCCATAAGTGGCTCAAGTGTTACGCCATTATATTCTGCCATAAGTATTCTCCTTTGTTGTGAACCAACTATAGGTCATATTATTAGTATTATTATACCATTCTATTGCTAGAAGTGAAATGAATTTTTCTAATTATCTATAGATTTAAAAAATAAAATAACTTCCAATATTTTCTATCTTACCAACTAGTGAGACCACCATCGATAGTCCATGCTGCCCCCGTTACAAAGGAAGCTTTATTGCTCAATAAAAATACAATAACCTCTCCCAATTTCATGAGGTTGACCAATGCGTCCCAAGGGATAATGTTGGCCCATTTCAGCCTTAGCAGCCTCTGCATTTTGCTGAGCATTTGCAATTTGTTTATCTACTAAAGAGGTATCCACATCCCCAGGACAAACACAGTTAACGCGCACATTATGTGGTGCCATTTCAAGGGATAGTGATTTCGTAAAACTCACTACTGCACCTTTTGAAGCACCGTATACAGAGCAAGCCACATTGCCTTGTAAGCCTGCATCACTAGCTACCGTTACAATACTGCCCTTTGTAGCGCGCAAATAGGGCAATGCCGCTTGGCACAAGAAAACCGTACCTTCACATTGAAAACATTTTCATCAAATGCTGCTTCTGTAACATCTGCTAGAAGCTCTTCTTCATAATAGCCTGCTGCTGTTACGAGAGCAGAAACACCGCCAAATAATTTCACGGTTTCTTTTACAATACGCTGACAATCTTCAATCTTCGATACATCCCCTTGGATGTACTGCACTGAAGAATAGCGGCGCAATTTCATCTTAGCCTTTTGTCCTGATTTTTCATCACGACCGTTAATGACAACACACCAGCCTTCTTTAAGAAGCAATTTTGCCGTAGCAAATCCGATGCCCGATGTGCCGCCACTAATCAATGCCACTTGAACATCACTTTTATGAGGCATACCTTGCCCTCCTATAATGTGGAAACATAGTCATAGACTAATTTCAACAACATAACTGTCGTTACCGACAAGAATACAACACGTACCAACGACGAACCCTTAGCAATAGCTAAATGAGATCCTAAGTAAGCACCTATAATTTGGCCTACCCCTGTAGCTAAGCCGTACTTAATATTGACGTGACCTAAACAGAAAAATACGATTAAGGATGCTAAATTACTGGTAAAATTCAATATTTTTGCATTCGCAGAAGCATGCAGAAAATCAAAGCCAGTAAAAATAAAGCCCATAATCAAAAATGTACCTGTACCAGGGCCAATAAAACCATCATAAACACCAATGCCAAGAGCAAAAGCCATGCAAATATACAATGCTTTTCCTGCTACTGCTGAGGTACGGTTTATTTCGCCCCAATCCTTTTAAATGTGTGACACAAACGAGTAGGACGATAATAATAGGCTTTACATACAAGGGTGGCAATGATACAACTGCTAAGGTACCAATCATGGATCCTATAAATGTAAAAGGTAGTAATTTACGAACTAGAGAAAAATCAACCATGTGATTTCTTAAGAATGTAATCGACGCACTGCCAGCTCCAAATATACTAGACAGCTTATTACTGCCTAAGGCCATACTCGGCGGAAGGTTCGTTAATAGCATAGCAGGAACAGAGATTAGGCCCCCACCACCCACAATGGAGTCTACAAAGCCGGCAAAAGCACCTGCTACAGCGAGCAAAACGAGAATTAGGATATCAAATGGTAAACCTGTTACCGCAATGAGCCACTCCATAATAAACCTCCTACAGATAGCACATCAACGGTCGCCAAAGGCCACCGTTGTCATGCTAATTTATTTTATTTTGCACCTAGACGATCTAAAGCTAATGTATATCCATCAGCACCATAGACTAAGCATCGTTTGACACGACTAATAGTAGCCGTGCTCGCACCTGTTTCTTCTACAATTTTTCGTAGCTATCACCGGCACGTAGCATTTTGCTACTTGTAAGCGTTGAGACAAAGCTTTCAATTCATTAATCGTACAGATATCTTCAAAGAATGCATAGCACTCCTCAGTATTTTCAAGCGTTAATATAGCGGTGAATAGCTCATCGTTTTGTTCACTTCTCAACTTCTCATTGATACTCATAGGATCCTCCTACTTCTTATTCATCGCTTTAGACCAAGCATCGCCAATCATTTGGACTAATTGTACCAAAATAACCAAGATGATAATGGTAGCAATCATAATATCCGCTTGGAAACGTTGGTAACCATAGCGGATAGCAATATCACCAAGGCCACCGCCACCGATAGCACCAGCCATTGCAGAGTAACTGATGAGGTTAACGATAAGAACCGTTACATTATCGATAATCGTAGGCAATGCTTCAGGTAATAATACTTTCCAAATGATTTGGAGTGGACTTGCACCCATGGATTGGGCCGCTTCAATTACGCCAAAGTTAATATCTTTAATAGATGTTTCTACAAGACGTGCTAAGAATGGAATTGCAGCGATTGTTAAAGGCACAAGCTGCAGTGGTCCCAATAGATGTGCCTGCCACCATACGAGTGAATGGAATGATAGCTACCATCAAAATGATAAATGGTACAGAACGCGTTGCATTGACGATAGCACCTAGCACCTTATTAAGCGCTACATTTTCTAAGATATGACCCTTAGAGGTTACTACCAAAATAACACCGAGAGGAATACCAAGTAACATAGCCATGACCGTAGAAATAATGGTCATTTGCAATGTATCAAGGGTACCAGTTATGAGAAGATTAATGATTTGCTCTGACATAACCGATCACCTCGCTTTCAATTGGTAATGTTTTGATGTAGTCTAAGCCCTCTTGCGCATTTTCTGGGTCACCATTCAAGATAACGATAAGGCGACCAACGCATGTATTTTGGATATAGTCGATGCCACCAAAGAGGATACTTACATCGAGGTTAAAGCGTCGTACGAGACCTGCCACTACAGGTTCATCTGTAGATTGACCTGTAAATTTAAGGCGTACTAATGGAGCTGTACCTGCAATCCATTGATCATGCAATTCTAAATGTTCTAACGCTTCTGGTGGTAAGTTGTCACTTACTACAGAGCTGATGAATTCTTTTGTGGTATTTTCACGAGGATGTGTAAATACTTCAACAGTGCTACCTTCCTCGAGGATTACGCCGCCTTCGATAACCGCTACGCGATCACAGATTTCACGAATTACGTGCATTTCATGAGTGATGAGAACGATAGTAAGGCCCATTTTTTCGTTGATATCTTTCAACAATTTCAAAATGGATTCTGTTGTTTGCGGATCCAGAGCAGATGTAGCTTCATCACAAAGAAGAACCTTTGGATTAGACGCTAAGGCACGGGCAATACCAACACGTTGTTTTTGACCACCAGACAATTGAGATGGATAGTTGTTCATACGCTCAGTAAGGCCTACGATATCAAGGATTGGCGTAATGCGTTCCTTGATTTCAGATTTGCTCAAGCCTTGTAATTCCAACGGAAATGCCACATTGTCATACACTGTACGAGAGGACAAAAGGTTAAAATGTTGGAAAATCATACCAATATCTTTGCGTGCTTTACGTAAATCGGATTTGCTAAGTGTTGTTAAATCTGTACCATTGACGATAACAGAGCCAGATGTAGGAGCTTCGAGCATGTTGATGCATCGAATCAATGTGGATTTACCGGCCCCTGATTGACCGATAATGCCAAAGATTTCACCTTCTTTAACATCAAGGCTAATATCTTTTAAGGCTTCCACACGAGTAGCGCCTCATAGACTTTACTAATGTGTTGTAATTGAATCAAAATAATGTCCTTTCTTAAGGTAAAGTTTACCATGTAATGAAAGTAGATTACCTATTAAGGCAAACCTTCTTCCATCAATTTTTCTAGTGCTTCGCGTAGACGAAGTGTAATAGCACCTGGTTTACCATCAGCTACAGGATTTCTGTCTAGCTTAGTAATTGGAATGACACCACCAATTGTATCGGTAAAGAATAGTTCATCCGCATCATCAACGAAAGCGCGGTCAAACTCTTTTTCAAGTAATACCTAGAGATGGTGCTACGCGGGTCAAAATCATTTGGCGTAATACCTTTTAAGATATGATTATCTGCTGGATGCGTGTACAAGATACCATCTTTGACAGCAAATACGTTAGATGTTGCACCTTCTGTACAAATACCATCACGGAATAAAATTGCTGTATAGGCAAATTTCTTCTCTGCCTTTGTTTGTGCCAAAATATTAGGAATCAAGTTAGTAGTCTTAACATCTACATGGTCCCAACGCTCATCAGGTAATGCAATCGCTTTTACACCTTCACCCAATTTATTAACCTCATCCATATCCAAATTGCGGATAGACATGAGCATTTGTGGTTCTAGTTTGGAACGATCGTATGCATGATGGCGTGGCGCTACACCACGAGAGATTTGCAAATAAATATAGCCCTCTTTGATTTCACTTTGCTCGATTAAAATTTCGTGCAATTCTGTCAAATCATCAGGGGTCATTTTTACTGGAATATCCATTTCACGCATAGAGCGATACAAGCGATCTTGATGGTAGGACAATGCGAAGCAACGGCCTTTTACAACACGTACAACTTCGTACACGGAGTCACCAAATAAATAGCCACGGTCATCAATACTGATAACTTTGGCACCTGGTTCAACGAACTCACCATTAAAATATGTTAATTCTTGCATAGGAGCACCTCTTTTCTATATCGTTACTCCATCAAGTAGTAATCATCATGGACTTATTATATCACAATTACTTTCAAATTTTCACACTTTACTTAGTGAAAGATATAACTTAGATATACAAAAATCCGCTAGGATACCATAGTTAAAAACTATATCCTAGCGGATGTATTTTATATAATGTCCTAACATAAAGTCTAATGCTTAGTAATGAAAGTCTTGTTAAAGGCAATATAATTTAGTAATGATTTAGGTACATGGTTTAATATCACGGTAGTCAAATAGGACAAGCCTAGCGCCATCACATACATAGCTAGCACATTAACTACGGTATACAAAAGATTGTATTTAGCCATCACCCCAGAGATAATTAACAACCAGAATGGATGTGCTAAATAAATACCGTAGGACTTATCCCCTATTTCCGACCAAGTGGACTCCATGGTCGCATTCATTGGTAAGGTTTGGAATAAGAACAGGCTAAATAGTGTTCCCAGTCCAGTATAGAGGACACCCATTGGGCTCATTTGATGAACTGTATAAATTGCTTCAAGCACTGTATAATGCCATACGTCCATGACATAGTAGTAGGATCCAAGCATCAACAAAATAGAGCCTACTGCACTAACACCTAATAAGTAACGATAGCGCCACATGTATTCACATACCGTTTCATAGCGCCTACATACAGCCCCCAACAGGAATATCCACACATAATGGATAACCCAATAGTTAAGTCTCATGTCAAAAAGATATTTCAACACAGGGTTATTACTAAAGTATTCTGTTACCCAACGGCCGAGCATGTAAGACGAAACATAATCGATGCCCACTTGGATGATAAATAGTAATACCATCCAGAATACAGGACGTTTTAAGATGACTTTCACCATAGCTCGCCATAGAGGCATCATCACGTAGAACCATAAGAGGATAACCATAAAGTATAAATGATACATAGACGTACCAAATAATAGATTTACAGCCAATGGTCCAGGATGCAAATTACCTAGATTATGCGCCGTTAGCCCCGTGTAGAGCAAATAAAATATGGACCACGTAATATATGGAAATAGCACCACCTGAATACGGCGGTGCATAAATTCCTTATATGAGAATGGTCCCTCTACAGATGTATGGTAGAACAATCCAAATGCAGAGAGGAAGAAAAATGCTGGTACTCCAAAGCGCGATAGAATTTCTAAGACGCTAATGAGTTCTAAATTTACAAAAGGATTTTGTAATGCGTAAGAACCTACATGAATGCCGATAACACCGAGCATACAGAGGCCACGCATATATGTAATTTCCGGTAAAAATGCTTTTTTCATAGCCATTCCCTATTCATTATTGACCAGATACAACTGCAGGTGTTGGCACAAGGCGTGGCCCTTGAGATGTTGTAGCCGGTTGTTTAACTACTGGAATTACAGATGATATAAACAGCTGTTGTCTTTGCTGGTTGAGCAGTGCTGGCGCAGCTTGACCATTCGCTTTAGCTGCTTCCTCAGCCTTAGCCTTAGCTTCTGCCTCAGCTTTAGCTTTCGCTTCTGCTTCACGTTTCAAGCGCAATTTTTCAAGAGGTACCACTGGTTTGTCGTAAACAGTGATATCTGTTTCGAATAGACGACCCCAAGGGAATGTAGCTTTTACTGTACGAGGATCGATTTTAAGATATTTTTCAGCGAAGTCTTGAATTCGTTCGCCTAAGTAGCTTTCAAGACGTTCATTTAACTCACCAGAATAACGTACATTATCTGTGCGAATAGAGTCTTGCATACGGTAAATATCTTTGCGGATATTTGCTTGGTACGCCCAGTTATCCAAATATTGTTGAGTCAACATTTTGCGGTGACCTTCTGGACTCATAGATTTAAGCAATACCCTTGCAATGGCGTAGCCTACCGTATTACTTGCGGTATTCCAACCATTGTACGCACCGATTTTGTATAACATATCGCGTTTGTACATAGCAGCTACTAATGTATTGTCCGCACCATTGTTATAAGCAATATCAGCAACGCTTACGTTTACACCAGAATCAACAGCTTGTTGAATTCGATCTACGAAAGCATTTGTAGAATTAGAAATCATCGGGAAGTTCTCGAAGCTTTCAGATTCACCAGTGCTTGTAGTAAGTGGTGTATTCACTGCTAACAACACAGTTGGTTTGCCTTGTGTCACCATTGTGCCACCTACGGCCTCAACGTGTTGAGCAATTGTTTTATCGATCGTTTGGTCTTCATAACCTGGCAATGTTTTACCGCCACCACCGAGTGGATAAATTACGGAGAACGTAGGTTTTTCTGTACTTTCATCTGTACGAGAACGAGCCATCAACAAGAGCCCAAGTTGGTCGGCACCAGGGAAGCTACCATATTTCTCAACAGGAATATCCTTGGAATATTTACTTAAGTAACGACCTTCTAATGCAGATTGGGACAATTGGGATGTATCATCATGGCCCAATGCAAAGTAATTAAATACACCGCTGCGAGTTTCGTCGATCAACTCTTTGTTGATTTTCATATTTTTTTGACGGCGGTCAAACCAGTCTTGTAGATATTCTACAGGAACAGAGGCTTGTAAGCTCATCAATTTTTGAGTTTCCTCTTGTGTTAAGGAGCCAGAGTCTAATTTATCTTGCAATGCTGCAATTTGGAAGATAGTAGGACCGTATTCCGCATAATAAGCTGGTTCAGTGCCGCCACCACTAGCACGTGGAGAACGCATTACAGTGCCAAAACCATAAATACGCACGTTTTTATTACGAGCTTTTAAGGATTCAATGCGTTTTAAACGGCTTTCCAATGTAGTAAGTGGAATGTTGTGTTTACGAGAGTCTACAAGACCACCATAAATAAGCGTATCTGTACTCAATACCATCACATCAGCACGACCTGCATTTTGTTCAACCCAAGCCATGATTTGATCTGCTTGACCTTGGTAATTCTTACCAGAAATCAAGTTCTGAGGTGGTGTCAATATAGTCATACCTGCTTCGCGTGCTGTATCTACAGTATATTGTGCTTACAGGGCGATCATCTTGAGGTACATACAACACGGTTTCCGCATCAATTTTAATAGATGTGCCAGTAGCGATAGCTGCAGCCATAAGTGCTACTTTCAACCATTTATTCGTCATAAATCAAATCTCCTTCTGTGTAGCGAGTACCCCGACTCGCGAAATTAACTGTTTTATAATACTCTCTTTTCTGACACTTTTATGAAATGTTCATATGCTCAATAGTATAATTATATCATTTGACTATTATTTCGCAACTGGCTTGGTTTTTCCTACCTTCGGTAGACTCCAATTGTACTTGAGGGCCAGTAGACGGATAACGAGTACCACTGTGAAAGCACCATATACGGCCATACTGTCCCAACTAGATGTAACCATAAGATAATAAACGATGCCGCCAATAATACTAGGCAAGGCATATACATCCTCTTTCAAAACAGATGGGATGCGTTGCGCCAACATATCGCGGATAATACCGCCACCAACAGCAGTGATTGTACCGAGCAACACAATAAAGATAGGCAACTCTGGATAGAGTTTAAAACCTGCAGAAGCACCTGTTACGGTAAATGATGCTAAGCCTAATGCATCGGCAATAAATAACTAGCTCGACTACGAGGCCCCATCGCATGCTTGCGATATCGGCTGTTATAAATCAAGAACACGATAACAGTTACCACTAAAACAACGGTAACATACACTACATTTCGCAATGAATTCGGCGGAAAATAGCCGAGCAACACGTCCCGTACAATACCACCACCAATAGCAGTAGCCAATGCAAGTACAGTCATACCAAATATATCCATCTTCCGAGCTACCCCAACGAGTGCACCGGATACAGCAAAGGCAATGGTGCCAATCATATCAAACATATACCATATAATATCCATAATTCCCCCATATAATCTATTCGCATAACTGCGTACACTGTGATAGACTTTATGTAAGATATTATACATGAAGAGGTATGCCAATGACAAAAGACATTACACCTGTAGACATTGAAAATATGGATGAACGCTCACGGGACGAGTATTTTATGGCCATTGCTCATGGAAGAAGCTCGGTATGAACTTGGTGAAATCCCGATCGGTGCCATTCTTGTAAAAGACAATATCATCGTTTCACGCCATCACAATCGTCGTGAACTCGATCATGATGCAACGGCCATGCAGAGGTCCTCGTAATCCGCGAAGCATGCGATGTTCTCAAGCGCTGGCGGTTGACTGGTTGTACCCTGTATGTTACGATAGAGCCGTGTCCGATGCGCTGGAGCCATTATCAACAGTCGTATTGATCGCGTTGTATATGGTGCAAGTGATTACAAAGGAGGCGCCGTAGAGTCGCTATTCAATGTGCTCTCATCCAGGATTAAATCGAACCTGAACTGGCATCAGTGTGCTTAGGTGATGAATGTAGCCAAATTATGAAAGACTTCTTTAAGGAGCGCCGTAAAGCACGGAGGAGTACCCAAGAGGCTGGTCCGCACTCGAAATGCGGTAGGTCGGGCAACCGGCGCGGGGTTCAAATCCTCCTCCTGCCAACTGAACTATATAAAGCGCTAACCATGTTAGCGCTATATTATATTTATGTATCAATACTATTTAGTAACTTTATGTATACATTATATATATACTACTCAAGATATAATTAAGCGTAACTATAACTATACATAGATAATAAAAATACAATTAAAATATCTCTCATTACAGTGAGTCACATGATTAACGACTCATTACGAGTCATATGATCAACGTTGTGTTGCCTGCCCTTACCTCTGTTCATTTATACCTATGGACTGAGCTTAGAGCAAGCAGGTTTTCTCATCTTAGCTAATACAGCGTTATCATCATTATTACAGCCTTTACTAGGTTATATTTCAGATAAGATCAATCAACCGCGGCTCATTGCCTTTGGCGTTTTATTATCTGCATGTAGTACAGGTATGATGGGCTTTGTTACCTCTTATGAAAGCCTCGTTTGTGCTACATTAGCGGGCGTTGGCTCTTCTATCTTCCACCCTGAAGGCGCAAAGATTATGAACCGTCTCGGTGGAGGCAAGAAAGGGAAGGCCATGGGCACCTTTGCTATCGGCGGTAGCTCGGGCTTCGCCTTTGGTCCACTCTTTGCAGGAGCCATTGCTTATACAGTTGGTCCACATGGCTTAGCGGCTTTCACCGTAGTAGGTACTATTATATTTACTATATTATTCGTACTAATGCCTCGCATCGTAGCTCATGCACTTACTATCGACCAAGCAGTAGCTACTGAAAATCCAACAGTGGCGGCAAAACCGCTGAAGAACTACTGGAAATACTTTGGCATCTTATTCGTTATCATCTTGAGCCAATCAGTAAACTTCCGCGTTATCAATGCGTTTATTCCGATTTTCTGGACTCGTGAGCTCGGTACAAGCCCAGAACAAGGCAGCTTTGCCTTGACTGTATTCTTTAGTATCGGTATCTTCATGACCTATATTGGCGGTCTATTGGGCGATAAATATGGTCCTATCAAGATTATCAGACTATCCCTATTAGTTTGGTTACCTGCTATGTTCCTATTAACAGAGGTACCAACCTTCTCACCACTCATCATGATGCCTGTAGCATACTTGCTACTACTCATGATTGGTGCTGCTAAAGCAATTAGCTACAGCCCAGTTATCGTACTAGGCCAAACATACCTAGCCAAAAGTATCGGCTTTGCATCGGGTATCACCCTTGGCGTGAGCCAAACCATCGGTGGCGTCATCGCTCCTGTCGTAGGTAACCTAGCAGATACCTACTCCCTACCGGTAGCTATGATGACACTCGTACCATTCCTAATAGTAGGCCTTGGGGCATCATTAATACTCAAAGATCCTAAAAAATTACAGTAAAAAAGCCCCCTTACGGGGGCTTATATTTTTAGCTAAATTAGTGTTTTAGCATTTCATTCAAGATAACTATGTCCGTTTCTTTCATACCTCGAGCCACAGTACCGATACTGCGGATGGTATCATCAACGGTGTATGCTACAAGGCCATCGCCTTTTTGGTAGTTCTTATTAAGGCGGGCTTGTTTATAGCCCATGAACGCGCCATCAAGAGAGATAGCAATTTTACCTGCACAGGATGGTTTCGCGCCATCGCATACGATACCGGATAAGCTAGCAAGACCATTCACAAGAGTATTTTCAATAATATCCTTGTTATCACCTTTCAAGAAGGCTATGCCTGCTACACTTACTACGCCAGCAGATACAACACCGCAGTAGGCGGACAATTTACCAATACCAGATTTAACGTACAGTGTTAACAAGTTGGCAAAGACGAGTGCTCGGTACAGTTCATCATCACTTTTACCAAGTTCCTCAGCAGTTGTAATGATAGGCACCGATACTGTTAAGCCTTGGTTACCAGAGCCAGAGCAAATTACAACAGGCAATGGACACCCACTCATGCGCGCATCGGATCCAGCTGCTGCACGAGCCTTACATTTCGTTTCTAGAGACGGATTTTCTTCATCCAACAACAAGAGCTGGCCAATATTGGAGCCATAATCATTAGATAAACCTTCTCGAGAAATAGCTGTATTGTATTCTACTTGCTGTTTGATTTGAGGAATAATGCCAGAAATATCTGCCGTTTTAGAAAACTCGTAAATGCTATCAAAGGTCATAGCATATTCTGTTTTTTTGCGACCTTCTTAATTTCATTGATTGTTTCAGACACAATCTCACCATCTACAGCAACATAGGTTACATTCGTATGGTCATTTTCAATGCGAACCACCGCTGTATGTTCATCTGTTTCAGCAGTGATTTCGATATAAAGATTATCTACACCCTCAGCAAGTGAGACCGTACAGAAGTTAGCATTCAACAATGTGCCAAGCCATTTACGATCTTCATCTGTAGCAGATTCTAGTACCTCTAGCTCACGCTCAGGATGACCTACGATGGCACCAAGGGTAGCAGCCGCTTGAAGACCCTTTCGCCCACCAGAGTTAGGAATTACTACGGATTTTACATTTTTAATAATATTCGCGCTGCATCGTGCGTGAATATGGTTAGGAAACTCATCTAAAACAGAGACTGCCTTCGCAGCCGCATAAGCCAATGCAATTGGCTCAGTGCACCCGAAGGCAGGACGCATCTCTGATTTTAATAAGGAAATATAATCCATCTTATACTTCCGCAATAATTTCCACTTCTACCAAAGCACCCAATGGAAGATCTTTTACTGCTACGCAAGAACGAGCTGGTTTAGAAGTGAAGTATTTAGCATACACTTCGTTAAATGCTTTAAAGTCAGCAATATCAGCCAAGAAACAAGTAGTTTTAATAACTTCAGAGAAGTCAGAACCTGCTGCAGCTAATACAGCATCAATATTTTTGCATACTTGTTCAGTTTGCTCTACGATACCGCTTGCAACAATGGAACCAGTTGCAGGATCGAGTGGAATTTGACCAGAAGCGAATAATAAACCGCCTACTACTTTAGCTTGAGAGTAAGGACCTACTGCTGCTGGAGCTTTGTCTGTGTGAATTGTGTTCATAATAATTCTCCTTTAAAAATATAATTAAAAATAATATATCATGCTAATGTCGTCATACTCACATTAGTAATTACCTTGTAAATGACATACTTTGTGAAAGCATATCTATCATAAATTATTTAATAGATTTGAAGGCGTTGTCAAATATCGTTTTGAAATAATCCCGTTGTACATCAGTTGTTACACCTACGTATAGTACCGGTTTGCCTGGCTTTAACACAAATGCAGCATTTGCATAAAGCGGAGTTTGTACATTTCCATCCGCATATAACAATCGAGAACTTGCTGCATAAGTTTGATATTTTGTACCAGCCACAGGATGTACTTGTTCCGCATTTTCTACGGTAAGCGTTCTAGGTTTTATAAGCAGTTCACCTGACCGAGTCTTTAGATTAGCATAGCGTTTCGGATCATTTAAAGGTACTACAGTTGTAGTAGTTGGAATTTGCTTGTTAATAGCACCTAACATGAGTTGTTCTGTAACAGGGTCAATTTGGCATTTATCAAGAGCTGCCATTGCAGCCACATACATAGGATCATTAGCCTTATCTTTAGCTACTTTTTGCGCAATTTGTTTAACATCTACCGCTACTAGGAATGCATCTTTTTGGCCTGTTTTATCGGATCCTTGTAATTGGTATACATCAAAATTAGTACCTAAGTTTTGTAGGAACTCTTTTGCCATCATGTTTGCCATTGAAGATTTTGAAGGGTTCTCATTTAATTGTTTCTCTACAAAATCACGGGTATTTGTTTTGGATGCAGAAACAACATTGACATTGTTAGGCACTACCATAGAACCTGCAATGGTTTGTACATCCTTAGCGAAGCCTACACCAGATACAGTTCCCAATAAGCAAGCTGCACAAGCCAATACTTTCAAAGATTTCATATTATTTACCTCCCTTGAGAGATTGTGTTTGATACATATGATTCAACTCATTAGCCCAATAATCATGGCTAGAATCATCAGACATTAAAATCTGTAAAGATACACCTTTATCGGTAGGAACAGCATAACCAATTAAGGAGTCGGTGTTTCTAAAGCCATCATATATAAGACTACCACGTAAATCACCAGTCACAGCTGTACCATAGCGTGTTTGTACAGGTTTATAGGCCACATGCGTTGCATCTAGGCTCACTTGTTTTGCCATAAAGTCTACATAAGAACGGAATTCTTCTATACTTTTAGGAGATGATTTCTTATCTATGGCAAGCATTTTATCAAAGGCACCCATAATTTGAGTAGGTAACTTATCATTTATCATTTTTAAGTCTTTAGCTAATTTAGCACCTTCAATGGTGTTACCTTTTAAATTTTGTAATTTTTCTTGAGCTAACTCTTTAGAATAAAACTCTACCGATTTAGAATCAGAAGAATTTTCCGCAGCAGTTTTTACATCTGTGCCCTTCGCCACAACAGTCTTAGCCATGCCTATTACTTGATCTATGGCATTTTTAGAATAGTTGATAACCAGTAATTCACCTACATGGTGACCTTGTTTATCAGTTCCTTGTAATTGATAGTAGGAAAATCCATCTAAAATATCGCCCTTCATAGGTGTGACAGGAACTGGAGCATGCAATTTAAAGTTAACATTAACAGCATCCATAGCCGCTTTATTTGCAGCTGAAATTATTTGACTTTGCTCATTATTTCGCAGCTTTGCATCCGTAGGAACATGTATTACCTCTACTGCTTTCACTGTAGGAGACGTATTGCCATACAAGCCATATCCTAAATCTACTGTATCAGCACATGCCACTGCACCGATGCCAACAGTTAAGCATGTGGCAAAAGCCAATGTCATCATTTTTTTATTGAGAGCTCTCATAAGACACCTCACGATTTAACAATACACTATGTATACAGATTATATTCATAACCTGTACTGCATCTATAAGATTTCAAAAAGATAATCTATACTGCATATATTAATTATTATACTATATAGAGATATATAACTGTATAGTGTAATTTACAACCTATCAGTTCTGCTATACAATACTTAAATAGATATGTAAACATAGGGTATGAGAAATAGAAAGGAGTGCACACTTGGTGTGCTTTTATTATGATACAAGAAATAATTCCACTCACTAGGCCTCGTACATTAGCGGCCGCTTTAGGGCCTACCATTTTAGGTGCATCCTTTAGTTATTACGCATTTGGTGCCGTAAAGGGTACAGGTCTCGCTATTTTCCATACGATTTTAATATTTTTAGCTGTTGTAACAGCTCAAATTGTTGCTAACTTATGGAATGAATATAAAGATTTTAAATCTGGTCTCGATGCGGGGCAGAAGGTCGGCAATGCTGGTTCTATCACCCGTGGTGCCATTACACCAGAGCTCATCGTTACCATGATTAAGGTACTCATGGTGGTACCTATTATCATCGGTCTTTATCTATCGGCAACCATTACTTGGTACTATATTCCAGCTGGTTTTCTTTGCATTCTCATCAGTTTTCTCTACTCTGGTGGGCCAAAACCGATTTCTCGCACACCATTTGGTGAAATTTCCTCTGGTATCGCTATGGGTTTTGCCATCGTCCTCATTACAGGCTATGCATGGACGCGAGACTTATCTTTAGCATTATTAATCCCTGCTATTCCATCTACATTGCTAGTAGGCTCCATTATGCTTACTAATAACATTCGTGATATTCGAAATGATGAAAGCCACGGTCGTCGTACATTACCAATCGTATTGGGTCGTGAACGTGCCCTCAGTTTGATGAGCATCACTTACCTATTCAATTTCATTTGGATCCTTGCATGGATCATCGTAGGTCACATGACATGGTTCTCCCTCTTCGCCTTTCTCGCAGCACCACTAGCTTTCAAAACAGTACATACCTTAAGTACTAAAACAGATGAGTTCCTACTCGACAAAGCTATGGGTACAACTGCAGGGGCTGCAATGATTTACCAAATCATGTGGTCCATTGGACTTATCATAGGTAAATAAGGTTGAACCATAGATTCAATTATTAGCAAATAAGTGTTTACCAATACATACATTAAATACAATAAATAAAATTACATAAAATAAAGAGAGATTTCCAAACACTATCAACTATTTATAGATACTAGTTTGGAAATCTCTTTTTGGTATAACTTTAAGCTATGGAGAACTCGTAACAATTCCTTCTTGATAGATAGGAAATAATTTAGTACTATAAATGTAATATTTTATATGAAATGATTGTAAAAGGAGTGTGTCTAATGAGAAAATTTTTAGCATTAGCAGCTACTGTAATCCTTGGCGGTGCTTTATTAATCGCTGGTTGCGGTAATGACAATAACAAACAAGCTGCTAACAACGGCAAACAAGTATTAAAAATCGGTGCTACAGCAGTACCTCACGCAGAAATTTTGGAACAAGTTAAACCTATCTTGGCAAAGATGGTATTGATTTACAAATCACTGAATTCACTGATTACAACACACCAAACATTGCTTTGGGTGATAAAGAAATCGATGCAAACTTCTTCCAACATGTACCTTACATGGATGAATTCGCAAAAGCTCACAACCTTCCACTAGTATCCGCTGGTGGTGTTCACCTTGAGCCAATGGGCTTATACTCCCATCAAATTAAAGATTTAAAAGATCTTCCTAAAGGCGCTAAAATCGCTATCCCTAATGACCCTACAAACGGTGGTCGTGCATTATTGTTATTGCAAAAAGAAGGTCTTATCACATTGAAAGACTCCAGCAATATCTTGTCTACAATTCAAGATATCACTTCCAACCCTAATGGTTACCAATTTGTTGAATTAGAAGCAGCTCAAATACCTCGTTCTCTTGACGATGTAGCTTTAGCAGCTATCAACACAAACTATGCATTAAATGCAGGTCTTAACCCTAGTAAAGATGCATTGGCAATCGAATCTAAAGATTCCCCTTACGTAAATATCGTAACTGTACTTAAAGGCAATGAAAGCGATCCTCGCATCAAAAAATTGATGGAAGCTCTTCATAGCCCTGAAATCAAAAAATTCATTGAAGAAAAATACAAAGGTGCAGTTGTTCCTGCATTCTAAACAATAAAAAGCTAGCCTTAACGGCTAGCTTTTTTATATGCTAATCAAAGTTATATTTAAAGGCGTCTCCATTGAGACGCCTTTTCTATTCAATATTTTATACTATTGTTTTATATAGTTATCCCATTTATGAAATCGGTACCCTACCCCCCAAACGGTATCAATATATTCTTCACCTTGGAATTGCTTATCAATCTTGGCCCTTAACCGATTAATATGAACCATAATAGTTGATGTCTCACCTAATGAGTCTATTCCCCATATACTTTCAAATACTTCTTCTTTTGTAAATACACGATTTGGACTAGATGCAAGAAGAATTAAAATGTCATATTCACGTGGTGTTAAACTTACCTCAGTACCGCCTAGAAAAACTTGATGCGAATCAAGTAATATCTCTAAACTACCAGCAGCAATTTTTGACTCTATCTCAACAGTAGTACCTAAACTATTACGAATTCGATTATAACGCTGAATATGTGATTTAACACGAGCTACCAACTCAGCAGGACTAAAAGGTTTAATCATATAATCATCAGCACCAAGTCCCAATCCTCGAATTTTATCAATATCCTCTCGTTTAGCACTAACCATAATGATAGGTATTTCTTTTTTCTTTCGAATATCTCGACACACAGAAAACCCATCTTTTTTAGGAATCATAATATCAAGAATTATTAAGTCATATTCATGTTCAAGAGCTGCAGCCAATCCATCAACACCATTGGTTTGAATATCTACTTCATAGCCTTCAATCTCTAAATAGTCGCGTTCAAGTTCATAGATACCCATGTCATCTTCAATAATTAAAACTTTTTTCATACTTTTACTCCTTAACACAAGGAAACTCCATTACAATGGATAATCCACGACCATTTTTATTATGTTCCGCATAAATAATGCCATTCATATCTACAACTATTTGTTTTACAATAGCTAATCCAATACCATTCCCATTAGCCACCTCTGTGCGCGCTTCATCAGTACGAAAAAAGATATCAAACAAACGATTTAACATCTCTGTAGGCACGCCTTTCCCATTATCTGAAAATACTAGTTTACAAGCATTTTCAATCTTTGCTGTAGTTATATCAATATGTATAAAGTCATCATATCTATACTTTATGCTATTCGATACAAGATTATCCAAAACCCGATAAAAATGAATCCTATCTATTACTATTAAACTATCTTTAGCATCATAATCTTCATGTAAAACGATATGTTCATGATCATTCAAATTTCGCTCTCTAATATACCCGTAAATTAAATCATCTAATGCATATGTATCTCGATCGTAATGAATTTGTTTTAATTCCAGTTGAGAAAAATCCGATAACATAGTAACTAAATGTTCAATACGCCCTGCCATATCGAAAATCCGTTGCACATAACGAGCTTGTTTCTCTTCTGTATTAGCTACGCCTTCAAGAATACCACTAGCATACCCCTTTACCGATGTGAGTGGTGTTGAAATATCATGACAAATTCCTGCTATCATTTCACGCCTACGCACTTCATAGCGAGATTGCTCTTCATGGGCTTTCATCAATGCATCCTGCATATTATTAAATGCCTCACAAGTAGCCCCCAATTCATCATGATTTCTCACTGCTATATTTTTTGGTACTATCCCGTTTTTAAGATCATCAGCAGCTTGTTTCAAATCCGTTACAGGTCTCAAAATATACTCACCTAAACGATTGGATATATATATACCTATACCGATAATAATAGCTAACAATAGCAAAATCCCAACACCAAAAGCACCTTCTACCAACTTTTTATCTGTTGATTCTGGCCCCATACTTTTAGTCATGAAAGGAATCCTACCAGATCCATATACGCTCAGCCCCGTATTATAAGAGTTCACATAGGTAAATTGGTTACCTTCCCAGTTTAAATAATGATTAGACTCCAAACCTTTCATCACATGTCTAACATTCGACAAAAATATATTAGGCTCTATATTTGGCGTAGCATATACTATTTCATTGTCTTTTAGAATAACTATATCTAAGCCTTGCGCTTCTAAAATAGCACTGCTATCTAAAACATCTCTAACTGTTGTAGATTCTTTTGAAAGCTTCTTATTAATTTGTTCCAATCCTAATTGGAATACCTGTGCCTGAATGCTACTAGGAGCAAGCATCATCCATTGACGGTGCTCTACTGGATTTGTATATCGAATAACACCCCATACTAACGATAAGGCTATAAATAACACTATAAAAGGTATAACAATAATCAGTAAGTTACTAATTATCATCTTTCGCTGTACGCCTAGGCGATTAAACCAGTTAAAAAGCATAGAAACCTCCTTTTTAACTATTATACAAAGTCATTTTCCATCTGTCAGTGTATAGGCAACATTCTTTTTCAAGACTTAATTTAGTCGTTATATTTTCGTAATATCTCTCCTTTAAGATGTATTCATACAAGAAAGTCATCACTAAAAAGGAGATATATATGAATTACGAAATCTTTCAACTTATCAACAACCTAGCAGGTACATATACGTGGCTAGATACAAGTATGATATATATTGTTAAATATCTTTCAATAGTCTTTGCCTTATTACTGATACTCTTATCTGGATTAGGCCTCTATTTTAAAGATAAAAGACTTATAAAAACCTGCATACATACTATCACATTTCTTGGTATTACCATGATAGTTCATAGTATCATTGGTTTCATAGTGCAAGAACCAAGACCATTCGTGACACACACGGTAAATCTACTTATTCCTCATGTTGCTGATCCTAGTTTTCCTAGCACCCATGCTATGGCAATGACTGCTATTTCATTACCAATTTTAGCAGTTTACAAAAGACTAGGTTCTATTCTACTAAGTGGAACCATTTTAACAGGCTTTGCGAAAGTCTTTGTTGGTCATCATTATCCTCTAGACGTAATCATGGGTATCCTTATCACATACTTGTTATTTAAAGTCTATCAAAACTATTTATCTTCCAAGATTGATACGCTATTAAATCATCCTAAATATAATATTTTCCGATTACTCATAAATACAAAACAAAGCCTATATTTTATAAAAAGCAAACCAACCATTGAGTAAACAATTTAGCATGAAGGGATAAGGCTATGAAATATGTTATAAAAATAAGAACTATCATATTTTGATAGTTCTTATTTTCTCCGCCATCATTTATTTTATGGGAAATATGTATCTTAGTATTTCAGATCCTGTAGAATCTAATTATGCGCTAACAGCAAAAGAAATGCTACTAAACCATAATTATTTATCACCACAAATTTTTGGTCATTATTGGTATGATAAACCCATATTTTACTATTGGGAACTCATTGTTGCTTTCAAACTATTTGGTATTTCAGACTTTGGAGCTCGATTTTTTTCCAGTCTATTAGCGCTCTGTAACCTCTATCTAATCTATCGATTTGTAAAATCACAAACCAATCATATAATTGCCATTACAAGCGCTATCATCGTATCTGTTTCCGCTGAATATTGGATTATTGCAAAGTCTGTTATAACAGATATGACACTAGGACTATATTTTAATGCAATCTTAATGAGCTTTTACATAGGATACATACGTCATAAATCTGAATTAAAAGGATATAAACAATATTATCTTTTAGCCTATTTAGCATCTGCCCTTGCCATATTAACTAAAGGGCCCATTGGTTTCTTATTGCCAGGTCTCATCATATTAATATACCTAGGAATCAGACGAGACCTCAAAGAGTTATTAAGTTTACAAATCTTACCTGGTCTCTTAATACTCCTAAGTCTTGGTGGTAGTTGGTATTACTATATGTATATCACCCATGGAAACGACTTTATCAATGTCTTTCTCGGTGTCCATAATTGGCTACGTGCCACCGTATCAGAGCATCCCAAATTCAATGTATGGTACTATTATATCCCTATAACGATTATCACACTGTTCCCTTGGTCTATCTTATTACCTAAACTGATATATAACAATCGAAATAATTGGTTTATAAATATTCCATTTAATAGCTTCTTAGCAGTATGGGCTGGTACAGTCATAATCTTTTTCTCCTGTATGGCCACCAAATACTCCACCTACACATTTCCAGCACTAACACCATTAGCTATTCTAATGGCCATCATGTGTCATAAACGAATAGCGTTAATCTGTAAAACAGCACTAGTAATGGGGATTACCTATATAGTTCTTACTTTTATCGTCGCCATACCACAAATGAATAAGGCCTCTACTCCGCATATTAGTCAATACATTAATCAATCTATCAGCGATGATGCCATTATTCTACAGGGCAGTGGGAGATATCGTGTTTCACCTACTTACTATAGTAATCATGAGGTTTATCAACTACTTGGACCAAATCAGGTTGCTCCTGATCCAACCGCCATTTCTTGGAATGCTAAAGAAGTCATGCCATTTATATCTGTGAACAATTTACCGCCAGATAAAAATGTATATCTCCTCATATATAATGATGATAATTTTCCAGACACATTAGATTCCAATAATTGGTCTATGGTATATTCCAACACTGAAGGAACTATTTATCAATTACATCGGTAGAAGAAAAGCTAAACGGCAACAACGCCTCAGTAGAGACAACTTCTATATCACCTTTCAGGTTCCCCATGATAATAATAGGGATATTAAACTCTCCCATAACTTGACGACAAGCACCGCATGGTGCACAAGGCCCTTCCGTATCAGCAACTACGGCGAGGGCCTTAAATTTTGTACGACCTTCTGATACGGCTTTAAATATAGCAGTTCGTTCTGCACAGTTCGTTAAGCCAAAAGAAGCATTTTCAATATTACAGCCTTCATAGATACTTCCGTCCTCACATACAAGGGCTGCACCTACGCCAAAATGAGAATACGGACTATAGGTTTTCTCACGAGCTACTATGGCATGGTCGATAAGATTTTGAATTTCTTGTTCTGTCATATGTGTTTCCTTTTCTATCATATGGATTTCCTCATTCCACCATATCAAGAATCGTATCCACTACAATTGGTGCAGTTTTGCCAAAGGCAATTGCCTCTAAATACGTTTTCCCCGCATTGGAGCAAGCTTTCATCAGAAGCATACAAGGTGGCTATACTTTCACCAACCCGAACAACATCACCTGTCTTCTTATGCATTACGATACCTGCACTGTAATCAATAGGACCATCCTTAACGGTACGACCTGCGCCAAGCATAACAGATGCAATACCACATTGCTCGGTGTTCATATGCGTAATATACCCGTCTTGAGGCGCTATAACATCATAGGTAAATTTCCCGATTGCTAATATGCTTTCATCATCAAGAACTCGGCTATCTCCATCTTGAGCATCGATCATCATACGCAATCGTTCAAGAGCTGCTCCCGAATTAAGGGCCTCTTGTACGCGACTGAGAGCCGTTTCATAATCACATATATGACTTAATACGAGCATGTGAGCAGCCATAATAAGACATTCATGCGTTAAATCCTGTGGACCATGCCCTTTCAACGTATCAATAACCTCGCGAATTTCTAGGGCATTACCAATGGCATGACCTAGTGGTCGGTCCATATCGGTTAAAACAGCCTTAACAGAGCGGCCATTTTCCTTTCCAATATCTACCATAGCTTTCGCCAATGCACGAGCATCGTCTAAGGTTTTCATAAAGGCCCCACTACCAACCTTTACGTCTAGCAAGATGGCTTGTGCTCCAGAAGCTAACTTTTTACTCATTACAGAGGATGCAATCAATGGAATACTATCTACAGTACCCGTTACATCTCGCAAAGCATAGAGTTTTTTGTCTGCTGGCGCTAAACCTTCAGACTGACCGATTACAGCTAGACCAATTGTATTAACCTGATTAATAAAGGACTCTTGGTCTAGTGACACCTTTAATTTGGTATGGATTCCATCTTATCGATAGTGCCACCCGTATGACCTAGGCCACGGCCCGACATTTTTGCCACCTTGCCACCACAAGCAGCTACGAGAGGTCCTATGATAAGTGTTGTCTTGTCCCCTACACCACCGGTACTATGCTTATCTACTGTTATACCATCAATATCGGATAAATCTACCATATGCCCCGATTGTGCCATCGCTAATGTCAATGTCCCGAGTTCACGAGCATTCATCCCATTAAACACAATGGTCATCAACAAGGCGCTCACTTGATAGTCGGGGATTTCGCCATTCACATAGCCAGAGATGACAACGAATTTCCTCATCTGTTAATGGTAAGTTAGATCGTTTTTTTAGAATAATATCATACATGCGCATGGTTATACCGCCATTCTAAGAAACCACCTAAGCACTGCCTAGGTGGTTTTCTATTACACTTCTTCGTCTAAATGATCTTTAAGTAGTTCTACTGCTGCACTGGCGCCAATACGGCTGCAACCTTCTGCAATATAGGCTTTCATATCAGAGATAGAACGAATACCACCGGCAGCCTTAATTTTTACATTAGGGCCGATATGCTTCTTGAATAAACGAATGTCTTCAAGGCTAGCGCCACCGCTACCAAAACCAGTAGAAGTTTTAATGTAGTCTGCCCCACCATTGGTGATACATTTACAGAGGGCCACCTTTTCAGAATCAGTAAGGTAGCAAGTTTCAATAATAACCTTTAAGATTTTATCTCCACAGGCTGCTTTAAGCGCTTTAATTTCATCAGTAACGGCATTAAAATCACCTTGTTTTACATTGCCGAGGTTTATGACCATATCAATTTCAGAGGCCCCTTCTGCAAGGGCTTGTTTTGTTTCAGCTACCTTCACCTCTGTCGTTTCATAGCCTAAAGGAAAACCAACAGTGCAAACATTAAGATCTGGATACGCTTCATGGGCAGAGGCCACAAAATCTGGGGGAATACAAACCGATGCCGTCTTATAGGCTACGCCGGCGTCACAAATTTCTTTAATATCATCCCATGTAGCTGTGGGACGCAATAGTGTGTGGTCCACATAGGATAATAATTCTTTACCTAACATAGTGTCTCTCCTTACTAAAAAAACGACATTTGCTCTGGCTCAGGTTCTTTGTGTAAAGCCTCTTGAGCAGCGCGATTTTTGTCATCAATAAATGGTTCTAGCGGTACACCTGTAGCCTTCAATAAATCTGGCAAGCTATTAACACCCTTAACTTTAGCCGCCTCTAATACAACCTTAGCACATGTTTCCGCATCATCTAATGCATAATGATGTTTAAACTCGACTCCGATGTATGCAGCCATTGTATTTAGCTTGTGGTTTACTAAATCTGGCCATACTGCACGTGAAAGTTTCACCGTACATGCATAATCAAGATCAGGCCAAGGGATTTTATAGTAATCCAGTGTAGCACGCAATACATTCATATCGAATTTTGCATTGTGAGCTACCATGATATTCCCTTTTAAGTGATTTTCGTAGATAGCATTCCACAATTGATCAAATGTTTTCTCGTGGATAACATCCTTTGGTTGAATGCCATGAATTTCAATACATTCATCATCGAAGCTCATGAATGGTGGTTTAATAAGGCTGTATGCCTTTTTTGTAATCTGCCCGTCCTTTACGGTAATAACCGCCAAGGAGCACGCACTATTTTTAAATTTATTAGCTGTTTCAAAGTCTAATGCAACAAAATCTAACATAGGACTCCTTTCAAATCTATATGTTTCAAAATTTATATATAAGAATTATATTCATTTTCTCCATTTATTATAGCATGAAACAGTCTATAATCTACTATTCAAGGGTGACCAATAGTCACCGCTTTCACATCAATTTTAATTGACAGATGGGCCCTCTGTATGTGAAAATTATTTAGATATATATGTAGTATGGAGGTTGCAACATGGCAGATGACAGATTAATCGTTGCCCTTGACGTATCCACGATGGATGCTGTAAAAGAAATCGTATTATCCCTCGGTGATTCGGTTAGCTTTTACAAGGTCGGAATGGAGCTATTCTACGCCGAAGGAGCAAAAACAATTCGCTTTTTACAAGAGCAAAACAAACAAATATTTCTTGATTTGAAATTGCACGACATTCCAAACACCGTAGCCCATGGAGTTTCTTCCTTAACACGTCTCGGCGCTAGTTTAATCACTTTGCATGGTCAAGGTGGCCCTGTCATGATGAAAGCCGCTGTAGAGGCAGCTCGTGAAAGCGGTGAAACACTAGGCGTTGAGCGACCAAAATTATTGGCTATCACTGCTCTAACTAGTTTCGACGATGAATCTTGGACTGCTATCGGTGGCCAACTACCTATTTCCAACCAAGTAATTCGCCTTGCTAAGCTCGCTAAAGAATGTGGTATGGATGGCGTTGTATGTTCCGCATTAGAAGCTAAGATGATCCGCGAAGCATGTGGTGATGATTTCCTCATCGTAACACCTGGTATTCGCCCATCCTTCGCAGCTACAAATGACCAAAAACGCATTGCTACACCATCCAGCGCATTACAGGATGGCGCATCTCGCCTCGTTATTGGCCGCCCTATTACACAGGCTGAAAATCCTCGTGAAGCAGTTCGTTTAATTATTGAAGAAATGGAGAATGTATCCAAATGATGACAGAACAAGAAGTAAAACAATTACTGATCGACACTCAAGCTATTTTAGAAGGTCACTTCCTTTGACATCTGGACTCCACAGCCCAATGTACGTTGAAAAATTCAATGTATTGCAACATCCTAAATACACTGAAACACTTTGTAAAGAATTAGCTGAACGCTTCCGCGATCAAAACGTAGAACTCGTTATTGGACCTATGACCGGCGGTATCTTATTAGCTCACGAAGTCGGTAAAGCACTTGGCACACGCGATTTTCACAGAACGCGAAAAGGTGTTATGACATTGCGCGCGGTTCAAAATTGAGCCAGGCACACGCGTGCTTATCGTTGAAGACATCGTAACTACTGGTGGTTCTGTACAAGAAGTAGTAAATGTTGTAAACCAATCCGGTGGTGAAATCGTAGGTGTAGGCCTTCTTGTTAACCGTTCTGGCGGTAAAGCAGAATTCGGCGTACCTCACGAAAAAGTACAAGCCTTACTTAACCTCGAAGTTCCTACATACAAACCTGAAGAATGTCCTCTTTGCAAAGACGGCGTAGCTATGACAGAACGCGGTTCCAAACACATTAAAAAAATTATAACAGATAAAAAGACTTCTTCACTGAGGAGCTCTTTTGTTTGTGTAGTTGCCAGTGTAAGAGAGAGATTCTGATACGAATGTATCACGTAGAGTGT
>SCPO01000569.1_pt1 | contig 25813 bp, 30 predicted proteins | sample 6106821 | NCBI WGS metagenome assembly SCPO01 (sample SAMN10720448, study PRJNA508395) | human gut metagenome | isolation source: Participant 2 stool, 0 month | host: Homo sapiens | collected 2017 | reverse complement strand
ATACTTTCGAATTTGATATTTCACTATTATAAAGAGCTTTGTATGCATTAGCATCGTTGGTTAAAGTAGTAATACCCGCTGTTTTTAGTGCTTGTTCTGCATAGTTTCTTGCTTCATCCCAATTTTCTAAATATAGGTAGGTACCAATAAACCATTAGTAGCAGCTTTTCCTAAATATTGAGTTCTCCTCTGTCTTTACCAGCTGCTTCAAAATGGGATAATGCATTTTTTAGGTCATTGATGATGGCTTCATAGCTTTCGCCAACAGTAGAACGGCTGATTTTAGTCAATGCTTCTTTGGGTCAATTATGACGATTCCTAGTTCGGAAGAAAAATCTTGTCCATTCACTTTTATTTGGTGCCCATAAATATTAGTAAGCAATAATTGTGCGTAACCTCTTAGAGCATAAGCTTCAGCCATATACATATTAAGTTCTGTTTTTTCATCATCGCTTGCATTGTTATATAGTGCTTGAGAAGCTTGAATTACACGTGCTGCATTATCAGCTGTTTTATAACCATACTCCCAAATACTTTTTAAATAAGTATCTGTATCTGTAAAAGTATAGGTATAAATACCATCAAAATGTCCGGTTTTAGTATTCCAATAAGTAATATCTGTAGGAATATCACCAATAGCTAAAGCATAGTTACCAGCAAATGCATAATAAAATAATTGATAATAAGTTCCATTTAATGCTGTACTAACGTTAGTTACAGTGTTGAGCCCTCCTTCTAGGTCCACTCCTTTATAGTTGTCAGTTTCAAGAAAACTGTCACCACATGAGGAAAGTCCTGTTGCAAATGTAAAAATGGCAATTGCATTTAAAATATATTTTTTCATATCTTTCCTTTATTAAATTTTACCTTATTTAAAAACTTAATTGAATACCTCCGATGAATGTACGGGTTGCTGGATATTGCCACGCAATTACACCATTGGAATAGGTTTCAGGATTATATCCAACAAAATCATTGGATGTAAATGTATATAAATTATCAATGGATATATAAGCTCGTAATTTTTGAATGAATATTTTCTTTGTTAGATTTACGGGCACAGTGTAACCTAAGGTCATGTTACTGATACGTAAGAAATTACTGCTATATAAGAATCTAGAAGAAGTTTGAGTTGCTTTATTGGGATCTCCATAAATATATTGTGGATATTTGGCATCTTTATTTTCTTCTGTCCATGAATTTAATGCAACGTCTTTCAACGGAGTACGATTGGCCATACCAAATCCGGTGAATGAAGCTCCGGAATCGAAAACTTTTCCTCCTAATCTATAGGTAAAGTTCATGTTAAAGTCAAATCCTTTCCAACTTAAATTTGTACCGAATCCACCTAAAACTTTGGGGTCAGCATCGCCTACATAACGTTTTGCTGCATTGTAGTCGGAGGTCGTTTCGTTGCCTTCTTCATTCAGATACCATAATGGTTTACCATTTTCGCGGTCAACGCCTGCATATTCTTTCATATAGAATTGGCGATATGGGCGTCCTTCTTCAATAATTTGATAAGTATATTCTATGGGTTCATCTGTAGATAGTTTGATGATCTTATTTTTGTTCCATGTCATATTTGCATAAATATTCCATGTAAGATTATTGTTGTTGATAACAGATGCATTGATAGATGCTTCAATACCACGGTTGCGGATTGCACCAATATTTTGGTATACTGTAGACATACCTGTAGTCATGGACAATGGTACTTCAAACAATGCGTCACTCGTCTCTTCATTATAATAATCGAAAGTAAGATGGATACGATTAATTAAAGATAAATCAAAACCTATATCAAATTTTTTTGAAGTTTCCCATGTCAAATCTGAATTAGAGATGCTAGTGGGAGTCATACCAGGCTTTTCGTTATAATTGTATCCGGAAGAATAGAAACCACGTGCTGCATACCAATCGATATCTTGATTACCTACGGTTCCGTAAGAGGCCCGAAGAGTGGCATTGGTAATAATAGAATTATCTTTAAGAAATTCTTCTCCACTTACACGCCATTTTCCACCAACAGACCAAAAGTTACCCCAACGATGATTTGAACCGAAAACAGAGGAACCGTCACGGCGGAATGAACCAGATACATAATATTTATCCTCGTAAGAGTAGTGTGCATCCATAAAATATGATGCCAATCGAGCTTCTTTCTTATAATATTCCGATCCTTGAGGAGTTCCAGCAGTAGAAAGGTCGGTTTTTCCATCAGCTGCAAATGGGAAATCAGAGCCTGAATAATATTCATAGAAATAATTCTTTCGTTGCATCTCTTGACCTAATAACAAGTTAATATTGTGTTTGTCAAAAGTATAGTTCCAACCTAATACATTGTTCCACGTAATTGTTGTATAACGAGAATTGTACTGTTGACCTAATCCATTATAATCAACAGCTTGTGGATTATATAATGCACTCCAATATTGATATTGACGTAAATCAGCAATATTTACACCTAAGGTAGTTTTGCATAAATACCTTTCCGAGATCAATCTGCAAATATGGGTTGAAGTTCAATGTTTGATTATTGTTTTCATTGATTTCACCAGCTTTTTCATCATATAAAGCTAGAGGATTATAATTACTGATATTGGCATAACTTCCATCTTCATTATAGAAAGGCATCATAGATTCATAGAACTTATAGCTGCTACAGTAGCGCTGGACATAGAGCCACTTGTAGCTTGTGAAAAGCCGTTTTGGGTAGAATTACTGTATGAAGCGTTGACACCGATAGTAAAGCAACTGAACTTAGAGTCTAGGTTCAAACGTCCTGAATAACGTTTCATGTCAGAACCAATAATCAATCCTTCAGTATCTAAATAACCTAAACTAACATAATAACCAGTAGAACCAGAACGTCCTTGAGGTTTACATTGTAGTCTTGGTAGTATCCTTTACGGGTGATAGCATCCATCCAATCGTAGGATGAAACACCATCCCAACCATAACCTTGATATACTTTTTTCAAATAATCATAGCTCTCATCATAGGTGTTACCATAAGCAACAGAACGTCCGTGAGCAAATAGATTCATAGATTCTTGAGCATTGGCGTAATCCATATTATGATTTCCCATTGAAACAAATCCTTGTTTAATGTCTAAGTTGATGCTCATTTTTCTCCTCCTTTTTAGTAGTGATTACAATAACGCCATTAGCTGCGCGTGAACCATAAATGGCTGTAGCCGCAGCATCTTTAGAACTGTAACACTTTCAATATCAGAAGGGTTGATTGCGGCCATCGGATCAAAATTATTATTTGTAGTCGTACTCATACCATCTGTTTCAGAGTTGACAGGCATTCCATCTATTACATATAATGGCTGAGTGCCTGAATTCAAAGAACCACGTCCACGAACATAAATCTCGCCCAAACACCGGCATACTGGTAGAGTTGCTCATTTGTACGCCTGGTACAGCTCCTTCTAGTGCTTTCACAAAATTAGCATCAGATTTTTTGGCTATAACATCTTCACCAATAATAGCAGCAGCACCAGTAAATGAAGCTTTGCGTTGAACTCCATATCCTGTTACTACCACTTCTTCAAGCACTTCGGCATCCGACTTCAAAGTGATATTAACAGTCTGTTTTATAGCTACTTCTTGTGTAGCCATTCCGATAAAGGAAACTACCAAAGTCTTTGCGGAACTAATTATTTATGTAAAGAACTGACAATCAACACAAAAGTATTTCTTCGCTTTGCCTGCTTTTCTACTATATAAATTGTTTGAGAAGTATAAAAAAAATAATTTTCTACCTTTATTCTACTGAAATAAGTAAACCAATTTATATAAATTCAATTTGCCATTGTTCTATTTATTTATAATGAAATTCCATTTTATTTTAATCAAATAAACATTACATTAACATATATTACAACATTTAAAACTAATTGTAAGAAAATTATTATCATGAAAAAGACACTATCAAAGGTATTTCTTTAAACTTTATAGTGAAATATAATTGTAGCTATAATTATAAAGGAGGTGTGTCGTAATGCACGATGCACCTCTTTTTTGTTCATCACTATACAAATCTGTTCACTTTCTTTAAGCTGCGATCTTTTGAAGATTTCTTTGATTTATGTGTTCCCAGCATCTAAAAACAGCAGTTGTAAGCTCATAAAACAGTCTAATCAGCCAGTTCATACCCTTTTGTCAGTTTGCACACATCTTTTATATTGAAGGCAATGGCTAGGAAGGCAAAGTCCATGAAGACCTTGTCCTTTCCAAAATGTCGGAAACGTTTGTAGTTCATATTGTTTTTAATTTGTCCGAACACGGCTTCCGGTTCTATGCATCTCTGCCCTCTGTGTTTCAGTCCTTTCTCAGAGCAGAGCAGTTCTTGGCTCTCCGCTTGTATTGTCTAAGCCTATGATTCAGTTCTATCGTCCTGTTTTGCTTTAAAACAGCGGCATCGCAGGGGACATCCTTCACACCTGACAGCTCTGTACCGTGCATTTTCGTTGACATATCCGGATGCGGTTTTCACATTCCTGGTGCCTATCCTCCGCATCCTTTGCCCCGTAGGGCAGATGCAGAAGTCATGTTCTTCATTGTAGTAGAAGTTTTCGGCCTTGAACGGGTCCGGTTTGAATCTCGGCCGCTGCTCCATGTGGAAATAGTTGTACTTTACGTAGGCTTCCATGCCGTTTTCGGACATGAAGCGGTAATCTTCGAGCCATAGCCGGAATCAGCAACCACCGTATGGGCCATCCGGTCATACCTGTTTGAAAAGATTGCAGGAAAGGAATCAGGGTCAGTGTATCCGTAGGGTTCGGGAAGAGTGTAAAATCGGTGATGAACTGATTTTCGGTGCCGATTTGAAGGTTGTAACCGGGCTTCGTCTGTCCGTTGCGCATGGCATCCTCCTTCATTCTGATGAAAGTAGCGTCATTGTCTGTTTTGGTATAGGAATTCCTGTCCTTCAGTGTCCAGACGGTTGTCGTATTCCTGTAGCTTGTCCCTGTGCTCTTCCAACTCCTTCAGCTGTTTGCGTTTTTCAACGCAGTCTTTTCCTCTTCGTGGAGGGTTCAGGAACCTGTTCGAGTGCTTGACGCAATTCTCCTGCCATTTCAGTCAGCATGGCCGGAGTGAACTCAATCTCCATTGCTTTCCGATGAGTTCTCCTGGCGATGACATTGTCTATCTGCCCTAGCAGGATATGTATCTTCTTCATCAGGCGTTCACGGTTCCGCTCAACCGTTTTCCGCCAGACGAAAGTATACTTATTGGCTTTGGACTCAATCTTTGTCCCGTCAATGTATTCCACATTCAAGCTGATGAAGCCTTTGGAAGAGAGAAGGAGTACGGTTTGGGTAAACACCTCGTTGATTTCATTCTTCACCCGGTTGCGGAAACGGTTGATGGTGATGAAATCCGGTTTCTCATATCCGGCCAGCCAGATATAATGGATGTCACGGTGAAGGAGCTTTTCAATTTTCCGGCAGGAGTAGATGTTGTTCATATAGGCATACAGAATGACCTTGAGCATCATCCTGGTGGGGTAAGCGCCCGCATTCCTTATACAGCTTTCTGAAACTTTCAAGATTCAAGCCCTCAACTAGGGCGTCAACCATGCGCACCGGATCGTTTTCTGCAATATCCTCATCAATTCTTTGAGGAAAAAGAACGGTTTGGTTGGGATTGTAAGAACGAAAATGTATCTTTGTCATAGTGAAATTCTTATTACCTAAAGATACAAAATCTTTAGGTAATAACAAAGCCCCAGCTTGTGAAAGTCGGGGCTTTGTGCGTAAAAAACAGAAGGTGTGCATTTTGACACACCTTCTTTATAGAAAAGTTAATATGAGAATTATTAAATATTAGGCATTGGATTATTATCCTCTTCGCCAATACCATTATTATCTTGAATTTCTTTTCTTGGAATCAAAATTCTAAAGATATCATCTTCAGCCGGAAAATCGTATTGTGCATCCAAATTGTGATTGGTTCCTTCATATTTACGAATAATAGGCTTCTTTAAGCGTTTCAAATCGAACCATGCAATGCCTTCACCCCAAAATTCGATACGACGCTGTAACCAACAGGCATCTTGTATTCCTTTTGCATCTGTTGCATCACATACATAATCCGGTTGACGGGTTTTCACAAATTCTTCTAATAATGATTTACCACCGGCAATATTACCTCCCATAGCCAAAGCTTCTGCTTCAATCAACCACATCTCTTCAGCACGCATATAACACAGATCGTTGCAATTATTACCTTCCAAATCATACCACATATACTTCAAATTAGCATATTTAGGTAAAGCTACACTTCCCATCGGCCCTCCTTCATAAGTAAAGTCCTTATCCGCAAACCATCCTTTACGAATATCATTGTCAGCTATTTTACTGTATAATTCAGAACTAATATTCTTGAACATTCCTCCAGCCGTGACATAACCATAAGCGGTAGAACTGATGTGGGAGATAAAGTTAACAATACCTGTCTGAACAATCTCCGCATCCGTTGTAATATGTGAGGTAAACATCCAAGTATGATGTTTGTTCATATCGATATAACCCTCATCTATCAATTCAGCCTTATCGGCAGGTGCTCCATAAGAAGCACGAGCCTCTTTAGCATATTTGGCAGCATTAGTCCAATCTTCTTTTAACAGATACATACGTGCCAATAAACCAGAAATCACAGTTTGGTCGATATAAGTGCTGTTCAAACGTTGGTATGAAGATAAATCACTGTGTGCCTGCACTAAATCTTTTTCAATCAAATCATAAACCTCCTTTACACTTGCACGAGGATTATTGCTCAATACATCTGGCTCGGTAGTTTCTAGGACAATAGGTACCGCAGGAGCATTTTCATGACCTGCATAAGTATGCTGATACATCTGTACCAAAGTCAAATAAGCAAAGCACGCATACCTAAAGCCTGTCCACGATCTTCTTTTTTAGAATCATCTGTAGTTGTTTTCAATACGTCATTAGCCGATTTTATTAATTTATACAAATAGTTCCAAAAATAGAACGTAGAAATATATTGGTATGCTCTAGAATTCTGATTAAATTGATAATCAGTATAATACCATCCATATTTAGAACTATACTGAATCATGTCCTGCCCCCACAAATCCGAACATAACAAAATATGATGATAACCATAATCGTAATGTTGAGCTTCATCACCATATCCCATTGTATCAAATTTATACAAATAGGCATACATACCGTTCAAACCTGCCACCGGATCAACTTCATCCATCTGATCACTAGTAATGATATCACCAGATTCAGCCTCAAAAAAACTATCAGAACAACTGCTAAACAATCCTACCATGGCTGCAAAAGCCGTATATTTTAAAATTTTTTTCATGCTTTCTTGTTTTATCAATTAAAATTTCATTGTTATACCACCAGAAATACTACGCAATGCCGAATAATTATAATTTGATTCGCCATTCCAATTTGTACGAGGGTCATAACCTTTACGAGCAGAAAGTAGTGCTACATTGTCTGCCACAAAATATACTCTTAAGCTCTCGCAACCCAATTTTGCAATCCAATTCTTCGGCAATGTATAACCTACAGAAATATTTTGCAAACTTAAATACGAAGTTGAAGTCAAGAAACGGGTAGAAGTAGAATTGTTATTACTTTCTTTTGCATTTAATTTTGGCACATCAGTATATTTATTTTCCGGTGTCCAAGCATTTAAAATATCATTATGATAATTTGTTCCTGCACCCTGAGCGCTATTCATCAAAGTTGCATAGGTATAATCATAGCCTTGTCCTCCTAATTGATAAGTAAGTGCAATACTAAAATCGAATCCATAAGCATTTAATGAAGTACTAATACCACCATACAAATCAGGCAAGGCACAACCTGCTTTATAATCCGTCGCCTCGCTATATGTCTTAGTTGTTTCTTTAGTCGTATTTCCATTCTTATCAGTAACATCTTTATACCACATAGCCTTTCCGTCTTCCGGATCTACACCAGCCCATTCTTTTATATAATAGTCGTAGTACGAACCTCCTTCAACCATTTTGAAAATACCATTCCAAATACCGGACTCTCTTTTTTCTTCCGGTAAAGTCAAAATTTTGTTTTTATAGGTAGTTGCATTAACAGAAATATTCCAATTAATCTTACTTGTGCGAATAATGTCCCCACTTAATTCTACTTCAAATCCGGTATTGCGCATATCACCAATATTATCCGGATAAGAATTAGAACCGGTACTAGCTGCTAAAGGACGGTTAAACAACAAATCTTTTGCATAGCGGAGAAAATTCAAAGCCTCCACTCAAACGTCCGTTTAATACGCTAAATTCAATACCTGTATTAAAATTATAGTTAGTTTCCCACTTTAATTTATCATTACCCTTATATGTTTGAGTAATTGCGGGTTGTCCGTTATTGTTGCTCACACTGAATTGATCCATATAAGCATAACGGTTACGCACCCCATTCAACAACAAGTAGTCATTACCTTGCGAACCATAGCTAACTTTAAACTTTAAGTTATCTAACCATTCAACGTCCTTCAAAAAATTTTCCTCTTTCAGTCTCCAACTAGCACCTACAGACCAAAAATTCCCCCAACGATAATCTGGATGAAATACTGAAGAAGCATCACGACGATAACTTCCCGAGAAGTAATATCTATCCTTATAATTATATTCCACACGTCCCAAGAAACCTTCAGTAGTATATTCTGTCACATAAGAACCAGCTTGCGGATTACTCACTGCATGATTCAATGAAGTTGACCCCCAAAGTTATTTTTGATCCGTATAAATAATCATACTTATTCTGATAAGTTTCATGTCCAAGCAGTACATTTACCGAATGCCTCCAAAAGTACGTTCCCATGTAAGCAATTCCTGCAAATTAATAGTCATATTGCGAGTGCTATAATGAGTTGCAATACCGTTTTGTGCAGTAAACTGTCCGTATTCACCATTTTGAAATACCATTTGACGAGTATTATTTTCATTCCGGCACGGAAAGTAAATTTAAAATCTTTCAAAAGGAAATTTCGGCAAACATGTTTCCGCTGAAATAATCTTTTCCATTTTTACGATCATCCAAACTCTGACTACCTAATGCGTTTGAATTTCCTGATACAGGACGGATACCCGGAGTATCTCATAATAATCATATACACTATGCGACCATGACTATCATATACATAAAATTACCTTTCATCACGTTTGTAGATAGGATAAATGGGAGGGCGTGATACGTAGAACATATTGGTGCCAGCAGTTTGTTCTTCTGTAGCTGAAGTGGCTACAGTAGAAGTATTGACATAAGCAAAATTACCACCCATCTTAATATTCTTGTTAAACTGGTGTTCCAAACGCAAACGGGAAGTAACGTGTAAAACCGGATTTTACAATATAACCTTCATCATCCAAATAACCAAATGACAAATAATAACTAGTCTTTTCATTAGCCCCGTTCATGTTTACGTTATATTCTTGTCGTAAACCGCTGTGAAACATTTTCCCAATTATCCGCATATTTAATTCTAGCATTAGATTAAATGTTCCATCCGGTAATACCACTTCGTTATTACCTACAGTCGTAACATTGTAACTCAAGCCACTACCACTGTCGGTAATCAGCGTTCGAAGCTAATTGTCCGATTAGCCTCGCCATTAGCCTCATACATTCCTTTCTTCAACTCGCCAATATGTAGTATAATAAGTAGCAGGATCTCTCATTACATCATACTCAGGTACACCACGACTATTAGATCCCCATTTAGCATCAACGGTTATAGTAGCTTTACCTATTTTACCTCTTTTAGTAGTAATCAAGACAACACCATTAGCACCACGTGCACCATATAATGCATTGGCAGCAGCATCTTTAATACAGTCATAGATTCAACATCTTGACTATTAATCATACTCAAATCTCCATCAAAAGGAACCGTCCACAACAATAAGAGGTTCACTGGAAGCGTTAATAGAACCAAGGCCACGTACACGAATACTTGTACCAGAACCAGGGGCACTTGAAGCTGTGGTAATTTGGACTCCGACACTGCACCCGCTAATGCTTTGGTCACATCAGACGTTTGTCTTTTTCTATTTTTTCATTTTAATAGTAGCAGCAGATCCTGTAAAGAAGACTTTTTGGCTGTACCGTACCACCACCATTACCTCTCAAGCTGTTCTGTATCAGACTTTAATACAATATTCGCTTTATTTATTCACTTCTGTGTAGCCATTCCGATAAAGGAAACCACCAAAGTCTTTGCGGAACTAAAATATACAAAAAAACATCTAGTAATCAAATATTTAGCATTCTGCTCTCTTGTAGATATACAATATTACATCTATTATAACAAACTATAAATCAACTATATATTATAACATAAAAAAATAATTTGATTTTATGTCTAGTTTTATTCTAAATTAAAAATAAAAAGATGCTTAGTAATCTAAGTATATTTTTATTATAGACCTATTATTAGCTATTCGTTTTATCAGTAATCTCACTATTGGCATTTAACTCCTTATCAGGGATTTGATAAATGAATAATTTACTACCTGCAGGACTTCCTTTGGAGCAATCGCACTATGATTAATTGCATGTGTTCTATCCAAACTTTCATTACGACGTTTCATGTCAAATAAACGACGACCTTCACCCCACATTTCAATACGCTTTGAAGTTCAATTTCTTGTAAAAGTGCATCACTTGTTGCAGATGTTTCATATTTTGGATTACGAGTTTTCATAATCGTAGTCAGCATTGTTTTGGCTTCATTTTCTTTCCCTGCCCTATATAATGCTTCTGCAGCTACAAAATACATTTCACCAGTACGCAAATAAATATAGTCAGAGCAAAAAGTATCACCTGTAGGAGTAAAACCAGGCGCGGTAGAACCTATATCAATAAATTTGCGCTGCACATATTGTCTTACTTTATAATGAGTATTTGTTTCTCCCAAATCAACTCCAAACCATTTTTTACGCTTTTCATCATCTGAAATTTTTCATACAAATCACTGGAAATCATTTTGTAATTTCCTAAATTACCACCATATCCCGGGCCGTAAGGATCAACTTGACTCATGAATGAAGCGTAGAATGTATTTGTTTCACCATTAATATCAGCCCCCCATAACACTTCGCTCAAAGAAAGGTCATTAAAGCCGGAAAGTAATTCTTTTTCACTCATCAGTGAGCCACCTTCAATAGCCAATTTTGCGTATTTAGCAACTTCATTCCATTGATCGGGATAATCATTAACAAATGAAAGAATGTTTGCATAAATAGCAGCTGCTGCATATTCATTTAATTCATCTTTCTTGGCTATTCCTTTTCCTTTCAAATAATTATATCCTTTATCTATATCACTTAATATCTGTTCATAGACCTCACTTACAGGAACACGATTCAATTTGGTTTCAGATTCAGTATAAATAGGAATACCTAATTTATCTTTATTCCATTCATAAGGTTGCTGGTACATGTTTATTAACCAAAAATAGCAGTAAGCACGTATGGTGTAACTTTGTCCCAACATCTTCTCAACACTCTCATCACCGCTATCCGCTTGTTCTTTCAGACCGCTGATTACTTCATTTGCACCACTGATTACAGCATATAATTCTTGCCAATAAGTGGTCGTACGACGATAACTTGAAGCACGGTTGTCAAGCAGATAATCATATACGAAGAAGTGTGAAGTCATATATGCCATATCATCTCCCATCAAGTCTGTAGCCAATTCAAATGCCTTTAATCCGAAATCATCATGACTTTGCTGTGCTTCCGGAGAAAACATATTTTTGTAATATCCTGTAATATATGCTTGAATAGCTGTAGGATCTTTATCAAGCAAATCTTTAATTTGGTCTTCTGATGCATTTTCTGAAGGTTCCTTGTCCAAAAAGTCATCGCTACAAGATCCCATCATAAACGCTGCAGCCAATATTGCTAAATATTTTGTATATTTCATAATTCTATTCTTTTAAAAGTTCAAATTAATGCCGAATGATAAAGTACGAATCGCAGAATAATTAGCAGCCGAATATCCATAAGCATATTGGCGTGGGTCCATACCTTTACGTTTAGAGAATAAAGCTACATTATCGGCAGATACGTAAATACGTGCACTGCTTGCTGATATTGCTTTCATCCATTCTTTCGGAAAAGTATATCCTAATGAAATGTTACGGATGTTAAAGAATGATGCATTTATCAAGAAACGTGAAGATTGGCTATTACTATTTTGTGCACCATCCATTATAGGCACATTGGTATTTTTATTTTCCGGAGTCCAAGCATTCAAGATATCCTTGTGCCAGTTACTGCCAATATTGCTTCCCGCATGCATGAAAGAAGAATACATGCTGTCATATATCTTTCCACCAATTTGAAAGTTTGTAGCTATAGAAAGATCGATTCCTTTGTATGCAAAATCAGTTGAAAAACCTCCTTGGAAATCGGGCAAAGTAGAACCTAATTCATATTTGCTTGCCTGAGTATAGTCTTCGGTTACGGTCCTTCCAGTCACTTTGCCATTAGCATCTTTCTCATCCATATACCATTGTGCTGCTCCTGTTTCTGGATTAACACCTGCGTATTCATAGGTATAAAGATCATAAATAGACCCTCCTTCCATTAAGCGGAACAAAGAAGCAGTACCATGAATAATTCCATTCTCTTTTGTCTTCTGGAAGATTCAAAATCTTATTGCTATAATGTGTACCGTTAAAAGATAAATTCCATATAAAATCTTTTGTTTGAATTGGGGTGGCAGAAATAGTAAATTCAATCCCCTTATTCTGCATATCCAACAGGTTCATTGGAACGTAAGAAATTCCAGAAGAAATAGGATAAGGCATATTGTACAACATATCCGAAGTCTTCTTCAAGAAATATTCAGTTTCTAGTTTCAAACGGTTATTAAGAAAAGCAGCTTCCAAACCGATATTTAAATTTTTCTTTTTTCCCAAGTCAAATCTTTATTTCCACGATAAGTTTCGACTACAGAGAAATCTCCGTTATTATTGGTTACAGAATATTGCTTCAGATATGGTTGATAGACTACATAACCATTTATATCAAGAATTCCATCATTACCTTGTGTTCCATAACTTGCTTTTAGTTTAAGATTAGACAACCATTCCACATCTTTCAAAAACTCTTCCTGTGTTAATCTCCAAGAACCTCCGACAGACCAAAAAGTACCACGGCGGTGATCAGGATGGAATTTGGAAGATTCATCTGAACGAATACTTGCAGATAGATAATATTTGTTATCAAAATCATAGTTTACACGACCAAAGAAACTTTCCATACTATGTTCTTGTGTATATGAATTCATATCACTCATAGTTATGGCATTGTTGAACTCAGGATTTCCAATAGTATAAAAATTGTATTTATGAGTATACTGATATTTCAGTGTATATGAATAAGATTCGTGACCAGCCATTATGTCAATATTATGATGACCAAATGCTTTACTATAGGTTAAAAGTTGATTTGCTGTAAACGATTCAATACGTTGATTATATTTATAAGTACGACCATTCACATTAGCAGCATCCCCATATAACTGATTCATGTGATCTGTACGGATTTGATTCATTAAATCATAACCAATGTTAGCAGTCGCTTTTAAACCATCAATAATATTAATGTTAATAGTACCACGGCCATTAAAATTGTCATTCAAAGTCTGATGCACATCCAACCCAGAATTAGCTGCAACATTTTGATTACTGAAACCGCCCATACGTGTACTGTATGTACCATCACCAAAATCATAAACAGTGTTGCCTTTTCGTCATATATGCGATTTCCGTTTTCGTCATACGCATATACAGGATAAATAGGAGCGATTTGCTGAGTGAACATAAAAGCATTAGAGTAATTAGACAAACTAGCATTTTGTGACTGGCCTGCATTTTTTTCCGCTCTTGCGTAAGCCAAATTACCATTGATATCAATAAACTTATTTACAGTATGATTAATATTGGCACGTGCTGAAATACGTTCAAAGTCAGTATGTCTTAAGATTCCTTCATCTTTCAAATATCCCAATGATAAAAAATGAGTTGTCTTAGCGTTACCACCTTGCAGACTCAAATTATATTCCTGACGCATACCATTATGTAATGCGGCATCAGCCCAATCGTCATTATGGCGTAGAGCCGCAGAACTAACTACGCCATCTGCTGAAACCATGGCATTATTAGCTACACCGATGAATGGATTGTATCCAATGCTACCTATTAATTCTTCGGAAGCTTCTGCACCTGTAGATTGATTTTTTAAAGTATTCCAGGCTGTTAGTACGTATTCTCTTTGATCTTTCATGATATCATATTCTGGAACACCACGAGTATTTACTCCCCAGCGTGCATCAAGAGTAACTTTGGATTTATCTACCATACCTTTTTTAGTAGTAATCATCACAACACCATTTGCTGCACGTGAGCCATAAAGGGCTGCAGATGCAGCATCTTTTAATATAGACATACTTTCAATATCGGCAGGATTTAATGCATTAACCGACTCTTCGTCATAAGGCATACCATCAACTACGTATAAAGGAGCCGATGATGCGCTAAAAGAGCCAATACCACGGATTCTTATTTTAGCATTTTATCTCCAGGCTGCCCACTGGTATTGATTACTTGTACACCTGCTGCTGCACCTTCCAAGGCTTTAGATACTGAAGAAACCTGCATTTTTGCTATTTTTTCTCCACTAACAGCAGTCGCTGATCCTGTAAAAGATGACTTTTTCGCAGTACCATAAGCTACAACCACTACATCGTCAAGCATCTCTGTATCAGATTTTAAAATGATGCTAACATTCTGTTTAATAGAAACCTCTTGACTAGCCATTCCGATAAAGGAAACTACCAAAGTCTTTGCGGAACTAACAAAATATATAAAGTGTTTATAATCAAAAGATTAAAATTTGTCGATTCTATTTATTAACTCTGCGGGAATTACTTTAAACAAAGTTATGATAACCTTTTTTCTACTTTTGTTCTACCTCAGAATTACTTTATACGATAAAAAAGTCTAATTGCGATAAATCTCATTATGATAATTGTATTGTAATAAGATTATAATCTTTTTCTTAAAAAAATGCATGAAATAATGAAAGAGGAGATCCAAATTGGAATTTAGAAATGGGAGAGAGCAAAAAACGTCTGTTACTTTGGACGAAATACTTAGCTATCTAGGAAAAGCAGACAAAATCTGCCTAGTGGCGATTGACTAATTTCAAGTTATTGCTCAAGATCCGATTCGAGAAAGAACGTTAAAGCCATTTTGAGCATCGATATATAACATTGTACAATGCCCATTTTATATATTTAGGTTCACAATGTCATATGACGGGAGAAATTTTTATAAGTCTTCCGGCTTTTTATCAAAGTACTATGATTTTGGATCAACAATCTATCAGACTGAAAGAATATACAAAATTTGTTACACACCATTTCCAGAAAAGCGGGAAGTACATTAATAAAAATGTTATATCTGAAATATATCAACTGTTTGACGGCATAATATGCTATATCCGGTCTATGATCGTTTTTTTGAGTTTTGGCTGGGAAGAACATTAAAAAACTGATGGAAGATTCCGTGTGTAATCAGAATTTGACTTCCCGTCAGGAATTACAATCAGTTCATAAGGATTGATGGTGGTTTGTTGTGTTCCTTCCAAATATGTAACTAAATATTTAACATATATGTCTTTACAGGCACATTTATATAGTAATCGAATTTGAGTTAACAGATGTTTATCGATAATTTCCAAAGACCGATTTACTATATAGATTTACCCAAGTATACATTATTTTTGTATACTTGGGTAATAATCTATTGGATAATTAAGGAGAAAGCTTCATCTTTTCCTCATATCTTAAATCTAAATTATTTAGCAGGTAGGTAAAGTATTTCTTTAAATTCACCAAAACCACCAACATTGGGTACATCATGCGACAGCTTCACAGTAATAACTCCGTCTTCCAAAGCACCTTTGCCTGAAACAAAAACTTCTCCATAGGATGCGTGCTTCCATGCCGGCTGAGATTCTACAGTGACCTCATTGGCTTCATTAACTTTGAAGACAATGTTATATCCTTTTTCATATAAGTTCATAGCTTTATACCATGATATCTGGTCTGCTTTTTGAACTTCTACTTCCCAAGTTGTAAAATCTTCCCCTTCCTCTGCCATAGCCGCAGATTTAAATGTTCCAGTTCCTAATGAAGAAAAAGTATAATCCCTATAAACAGTTATGACTTTATCCGAAGTCTGGTCTATCGTAACCATTTCCTCCGGCAAAGATATCTTGACTTTATAATTCTGTCCAGGAGTTATATCTCCAACTGTAACATGAATATTGGTCTTAAATTCCCCTGCTGCGAATGAAACCGAGGAAGGTACGGTAATGGAGGCAGGGAGTTCCTGCTCTTTATCACCGACAACTAATGTTGCTGATAAATTAATTGTAGTAGCTTCCGAAGATTTCGCGCGTAAGACTTCCACATCAAAACCCTCATATCCTGTGGAAGGAAAGGAAACCGATTGTGTACCTGTGGCGAATGTCACCCCCATTGTTGTGCCATTGTATATATCTCCTTCATTGTCGGTGTTGCACGATACAAAAAGAGTTGCAGTGGCAACAAACATGCCGATTATATATTTATTTACTTTCATAATTTACTTGCTTACAGATTAATACTATTTATGATCACCTATCGGATTCTGATCTTTGCTAGGATCCATGTTCGGATTACCATCAAATTCCGTTTGAGGAATAGTTAATACCCATGCATACGACTCAGGATCTTCCGTATCTGTACCAGCAATTAAAGCACTGGATGGCCAGCCCATGTCTGCAGTACGTCTGAACCCTTGTTTCAGACGACGTATATCATAGATACGTCCAAATTCTCCCCAAAGTTCAATACGGCGTTGAATTATAATTTCTTCAAGTAAAGAACCGGTTTCATCCGAGGTGAGCTTACCTAATGCCGTTCCTGTTTTTTTGCAAGTGTAATCCTCATCACGTTCTTTGCATTAAACTGTTCAACATCAGTCGTGCGCCTTTGTCATCATTTAAACGACAAGATGCTTCTGCTGCGGTTAAGAACATTTCCTCAATACGCATAAAAATATAGTCACCTGTCCATTTCGCATAATCTTTAAACTTGAATTTTTCTTGTTGGTAACCATTCTTTTCATTATTCTCGTCTTGTGGATTCCACCATTTTTTGCGGACATCATTTGTGCCTAGCTTTGCATAAAGCAGTTTGTTTATCTGTTTTCGAGCACTAGCTCCATATTTCCCTTGATCCGCATCCATGTGTGTAAAGAAACCTGCATACATTCCGGACTGGTCGGCTATGATTTCGGCCGCCCACATCACATTATTGGCAGTAGCATCATTCATTCCACCGGTTACCGCAGTTCCAGTGCCGATACTACACCCACTTTTGCTTATTGCGGCATTCGCGGCATCCAAAGCGGTCTGCCAGTCTTCCATCACTAAAGCGACACGAGCCTTTATACCTGAGGCAACAGCCTCATTGATATGGCTGATATGTTTTCTTTTACCTGAGTTGCCTAGCATGGTAATTGCTTTGTCAAGATCCGAAGTGATTTGTTGATATACTTCTTCAACCGTTGCGCGCCCTTTACCTTCTGTTGCAATATCAGTCGGTTCTGTATAGAGTGGTACACAAGGTTCGCTTTCATGTCCTTTATAAGTGCGAGAAAACATTTGCGCCAGCATAAAATAACTGTAAGCACGTACAGCGTAGGCTTGTCCAAGCACATAATTCTTTTCGGTTTCACTTCCAGACATGGTTTCCTCTTCTGCCAAAATGTAATTGACATTAGAAATCCAAGTGTAATAGCCATTCCACATATCATAAGAACGCCATCCGGTAGAGGTATATCTTGATTTTACATTGTAAACGCAATCATACCAAAACCAGCCGCTACCTTGTCCGTTCATAATGCAATCTTCACCCATAACATCTGCCACCAGATTATAAGCTGTGATACCGAAGCATTGATGAGTGTTAGAGCTGTTTGAAACCCCTGCTGTATACATTGCTCGATATACACCATTCAATGATACTAATGCATTAGTTGCTGTTCCTAATAATTCGTTGCCAGAAACAGAAGATGAAGGACTGGTTTCCAAAGCATCCTCACTGCAAGCTACCACAGACATTGCAGCCATCCCGGCAAATATGTATTTAAATATTTTTTTCATACTTTCCTGTATTCTTTTAAATTGTTAGAAATTAATTTCAAAACCTACTGAATAAGTCTTGTTGGGAGCATAAGAATAGTCTGTTTCGCCCTTGAAGTTATACTGTGGGTCCATACCGTCCAAATGAGAAAATAAAGCGAGATTATCTACCGATCCGAATATGCGGACAGACTCTAGCCCGGCCTTCTTTAGCCATTGTTTGGGAATAGTGTAGCCCAAAGTGATATTTTTGATAGCAAAGTATGAAGCATCAACTAAAAAACGGTCTGAAGCTGTGTAGGAACCTCCAATTTGAATACGAGGTACATCTGTGATGTCACCAGGTTGTTGCCAACGTCTCAAAGCATGTTTGTTCCATGTATTGCCTGCATACATAACCTCCATAGAACCAGCGTATAATGAATCATAAACTTTACCTCCTATAGAATATGTACCCAATATTGACAAATCGAAATTCTTGTAAGAGAAATCGGTATTGATACTACCATATAAATCAGGTATACGGCTGCCGGAATAATATTTGCTGTTCGCAGCTTTTTGATAGTCACTGCTGATATATTCGTTAGTGATGTTGCCATTATCATCCTTATCATATACCCAATAGAGCTGCGCTCCTGTTGCAGGATCCACACCGGCAGATTTAGCCATATAATATGTATTAATAGGCATTCCCTCTTTAATACTGAAAACTCCCTTGATAATTTCAGGAGATTCCACAGTCAGTTTCAGCACTTTATTGGTTACAGTAGAGCCCATCCAAGTTAAGTTCCATATAAAATCAGTGGTTTTGATAAGGGAACCACCTACGCTAAATTCAAACCCGGTATTACGCATAGAACCGATATTCGCGTTGTATTCAGAGAATCCACTAGAAGTAGCCTTGGGGTATCCCAGCAACATATCCGTTGTTTTGCGGTTATAATATTCAGCACTGACATTCAAGCGTCCGTCAAACATACTTGCCTCAATACCGACATTTAAATTACCGCTTTTTTCCCATGAAAGTTTTTTGTTTTCCAAAGCACCGATCAGGCCTCCTACTTGATTGGCATTCGGATATTCCAATGGATAGAGTCCTTGCCAAGGATAATAATCTGGTACATATCCTCCTTCAAGACTATCATATCTTAACAGATTATCATTACCTTGTTCACCATAACTGATTTTAGCTGATAAATTAGAAATCCAAATCAAATTCTGCATAAACTTTTCTTGTGAAATTCTCCAGTTGGCACCGACAGACCAAAAGTACCCCAACGGTTATCTTTTGGAAGCGTGAAGAACCGTCCGTACGGATAGAGGCTGAAAAATAATATTTTTCATTAAAGTTATAATTGAATCTCCCAAAGAAGGATTCCACACGATAATCTTCCGAATATGAATCCGCATTGTATAGATTTGTACCCGGACGCAATTCAAGAATACCATCTACTAAATTGGTTTTCCGGCAGACAGAAATTCATATTTGTATGCATAAAATTCATGACCAACCAAAAGATCGATGTTATAAAAGTTAAAAGAACGCCCCCATGTCAGTAACTGGTTAAAAGTATAAGATTGGGTTCTTCTGTTATATTTCATCAACAAACCGCCGGCAGCTGCCTGATTACCATGGTGCATATTCATATCTGATTTTTGAGATTTGTTCCGGTAGTCCAGACCAAAGTTCAAAGTCAGCTTAATACCTTTAGCCCATCCGGCATCTTCCGAATCTGAGCCAAATGCCAAAAATGTGCGCAAACCAGCTACATCTGTTTTTATATCAGCCTTGTCATCTACCAAACCGCCTACGGATTGAAATCACTATACAGTGGGCGTTGTACACTACCGTCACCGTAGTCCAGTTGGCGATTTCCATCAGCATCTAATACATCTTTACCATCTTCTCCCTTTATATACACCGGGTAAATCGGAGCCATAAATTGTGCAGAGTACCACACATTTGAATTAGATGAACCTTCGTAATCACTAAAATTTTGTGTGGAATTGGAAAGTGACACATTCAATCCAGTCTTCATCCATTTATTCACTTCAGTGTTTATGTTTGCACGGGCATTATAACGTTGGAAACCGGTATTAATCAAGATGCCATCTTCATTTAAATATCCCAAAGAGAACATATATTTGGTCTTTTCTGTACCTCCATTAACAGACAACTGGTGTTCATGACGAAATGCATTGTCTCTTTGTATTGCATCCATCCAAGATTCATTCCATGCGGATGTAGCATCACCCTGCACTCTACCTGTTGCAGGATCTATAATTGTTCCCCATGTGTAATTTTTAAATGGATTATATTGTTCTCCACCTAAAACGCCACCTAAATCTGCTGATGCTTGTCTACCGGCAGCTTCCCAGTTATATCCATTGTCAAAGATATATCCGTTGCGTAAACCTTCATACGTTAACTGTACAAATTCTTTTTGGTCAACCATGTCATAGGCTTTCAAGGAACGTGAAGACCAACCTGCCGTAGAACGCCAAGATACCTTAGTCTTGCCTTCTTTTCCTTGTTTGGTAGTAATCATAATTACACCATTTGCACCACGGGCTCCATAAAGGGCTCCGGCTGAAGCATCTTTTAAAACTGTCATGCTTTCAATATCGGCAGGATTGATAGAACTCATATCTCCACTAAAAGGTATTCCGTCAACTACATACAAAGGATCTTGTGAGGCATTGATGGAACCGTAACCGCGAATCACGATCTTGGCAGCTTCGCCAGTTGACCTGAGCCTGAAGTTGTTAACAGACCTGTAGTCTGTCCTTCCAATCCTTTAGTAACATTACTTATAGGACGTAATTCCAGTTTCTTATTATTAATAACGGATGCTGATCCTGTAAAAGATTCCTTTTTTGCAGTGCCATATGCAACAACCATCACTTCTCCAAGCACTTTAGTATCAGATTTTAAAATGATGCTAACATTCTGTTTAATAGAAACCTCTTGACTAGCCATTCCGATAAAGGAAACTACCAAAGTCTTTGCGGAACTTGGAACATTTGATAATGCAAATTTACCATCCATGTCAGTAACTGTACCTACAGTAGTACCTTTTACTAAAATAGAGGCGCCAACTACGGGTAATCCGTCCTCCTCCGAAATAACAGTACCTGTTACCTTCGTGATCTGAGCGGTTACCAAACCTATACCTACAAAAAGGCAGGTCAATAACAGCATTAATTTTCTTTTCATAAAATCTCTCTTAAAGTTTAACTTTACATTAATATAAATTCATTCACTCTAACAAATGACAAAGGTATGAATAAAATTGTAATATCAAACAAATTATTGTAAAAAACATACTAAACTGCTATATTTTTATGCTTTTAGGCATTTAAAACTCACAAAAGACGAAAATAAACCTCATATTTATTCTTTTTTTTAAGTCATTAAAAAGAGAAACTTTCAATTTATAAGTGATCAGGTAAACATACATTAACCTATAAATGTTAACGAATCGTCTAATAAATATAAAGATGAGAACAAAATAGTAGGATAATGCTTTTCTACTTTTCTTTATTGCGTCTTATTATAGAATTTCAATTAAAGAATTAAATTATGAGGAAAATCAGTTATCGTTTCGTTTACAATCGAAAAAAAAGTTTAAATGACAGAGGGACCGCTTTGGTCCAAGTTGAAGCCTACTTGAATAAAAAGAAAGTGTATTTTTCCACACATGTTTATTTACGGCCAGAACAATGGGATGTAAAAAGGAAAATCATCAAAGATCATCCTAACCAAGATGCGCTGAATGGCATGCTTAATGAATTTATTATTGAATTAGAGAAAAAAGAATTAAGTTTGTGGAGGCAAGGAAAGACAATAACCTTAAGCCTCATAAAAGAAGAGTTCAAATCGAATACAGATGCTTCATTCTTAGGGTTTGCGCGTAAAGAAATAATGTCTCTCAGCTAAAAGATAGCACTAAGCGCAACCATTTAACAACAATATCCCTTTTACAATCGTTCAAACCGACAATTGAGTTTGAAGACTTAACCTATAATTTCGTTACGGATTTTGAAAAATTTCTTTATGAATCTGGATATCAAACAAATACAGTAGCCAAGCATATGAAGCATTTGAAATCTTTTGTTAATGCTGCAATTAATAAAGGATACATTGACCCCAATAACTATGCCTTCAGAAGATATAAAATTAAAATGAAGGAAGGAAAACATGTTTTTTTATTACCGGAAGAAATGAAAAAATTGGAAGAAGTGTCTTTGACAGGAAGAAATAGTTGTCTGGAACATACTCTTGATGCATTTTTATTTTGCTGCTATACGGGATTGCGGTATTCTGATTTTGTGAATTTGAATGAGAAAAATATCGTAAAAATAGATGGGAAATTATGGCTAATCTTTGACTCTGTCAAAACAGGTACAGAAGTGAAATTGCCTTTAAACTTGCTGTTTGAAGGTAAGGCTTTAACTTTATTACAAAAATACCAGGAAAATGGAGTTCGTTTTTTCAATTAAAAATAACTCAAGTGTAAATAAAGAGCTGATACGAATTGGCAAATTAGCAAAAATAAGCAAACACTTTTCATTCCATTCTGCAAGGCATACTAATGCTACTTTATTGATATATAAAGGTGCTAATATAACAACCGTGCAAAAATTATTAGGACATAAAAACCTTGCTACAACACAAATTTATGGAGAAGTTATGGGAAGTACAATTATACGAGACTTGAAAAAATGTCAAAAAAGATAATTAACTCTATTGTCTATACATTATCTCTTATAAAGATGAAGAAGAATCATTTTCAAAAGTGAATATAGCCTTATCTTCTTAATAAAGTTTATCGTTTTGTGAACATGATAATTTTTTGTTGTGATTGCAATACGATAAACTAAAAGAAATAAAATGTGACAATATTTCCATCTCAGCCTAACCGGGTAGAAAATAGGTATCAAGGTTATTGAATTTCTGCAAAATTCATATATGTATATCATATAATATGCGCATATAAAATTCTATATCAGAAAATGATAATAATAGTTTGCTAATTTACTTCATGTCCTACTATCTTCTTTTGTAATCTAAAGTGCAAACAATCTTTGGAAGTTTTGAAATATTTAAAAAGTTGAGAAATATCAATCTTAGTACTTCAGGTATTTTATGAACAGAGTAACAACGAACAGGAATGCTGCAAGTCAATTCTTTTTCAGTAGAAGAAAGGTAGAAAATTATTATTATCATACTCTTTAAACGGCTTAAATCAAGGAAAACGAATAAGAGATTCAGTAATACATATGCTGGTTATCAATTATTTACATAAATAATTAGTTCCGCAAAGACTTTGGTGGTTTCCTTTATCGGAATGGCTACACAAGAAGTGAATATTAAAGCGAATTTGAATATTGTATTAAAGTCTGATACAGAACAGCTTGAAGAGGTAATGGTGGTGGCTTATGCTACAGCGAAAAATCTGCATTTACAGGTTCGGTCGCTATAAAAAATGAAAAATAGCGACGAGACAAACTTCAAATGTGACAAATGCTTTGGCGGGTCAAGTAGCCGGAGTATGGTCACGAGTAATAATGGTCGTGGCGTGGATCTATATCGGCTAGTAACAAGCCTTTGTATGTGGTGGTGATGGAGTTCCGTATGATGGTGAAATTTCTGCTATCAGTGCTTCTGCTATAGAATCAATGACAGTGTTGAAAGACGCCTCTAACGCTCTGTATGGTGCACGTGGTGCCAATGGTGTAATCTTGATTACTACCAAGCGTGGTAAGAGTGGGGAAGCCCGTGTAACTTTTGACGCTAAATGGGGTGTAAATAAACGTGGAGTACCTAATTATGAAACAATTACGGATCCGGCTACATTCTATGAATTAAACTATTCTTCTATTTATAATGCCGATTTGAAAGGATATGCGGCGACCGGAGATTTGGCTAAAGCTAATGCGTACGCTAATCAAGCGATGCTTTCTTCTACATATTTGGGATATCAGGTGTATTCCATTCCTCAAGGACAGCAACTGATCGGTATGGATGGCAAATTGAATCCTAATGCGACATTAGGTTATTCTGATGGTACATATTATTATACTCCGGATAATTGGTCGGATGAAATTTTTGAAAATAACCTGCGTCAAGAGTATAATTTAAGTATCAGCGGTGCGACTGAAAAAATGAATTATTATATGTCGGCCGGCTATTTGGATGATAAGGAATTGTTCTAACTCTGGTTTCCAACGTTATTCTGCACGTTTGGCTGACTATCAAGTGAAGCCTTGGTTGAAGATGAAGGAAATGTATCATTTACTCATTATGATAGCCGTGAACAGGATACTGAGGTGGTACATCAAATGCAAACATCTTTATGCATCAAATATTATGGGAGCCATTTATCCTATGTATGTTCGTTATGCACAGGGTAATATTATGGTAGATAATCGAGGTTTCCTTCGTTATGATTAATAGTACGACAAGATTCAAATGGTAGCGGTAATACGATTCCTAATGCAAATCCGTTGGCAAGTTATATGCTGGATAAAATGAAATATTCGGGTGATGTGGTTAGTGGAAAATGGTCTGCTGATATTGATATTTGGAATGGAATCAAGGCAAAAGTGAATATAGGTGTTGATGTAAATAATGTGCGTGCTACAGAGATGGTTAAGCCCTTCTACGCACAGTATTCTGAAACTAGCGGAGTCGGAGGTTTGATCAGTGTATCTAGTGAGCGTACATTTAGTGTAAATCAGCAGTATTTATTGACATACAACAAAACATTTAATGATGTTCATAATGTGGATATTTTGGCCGGACATGAAAGTTATGACTATAAATATCAATATTTGTACGGACAACGTGCGAAATTGTATGATCCGAATGTTCCTGAATTAGGCAATGGTATTATGAACCAGCAAATAATTCATACCTTATACAACAGATGGCTGTTCCGTGCACAATATGACTATGATGGACGGTATTTTGTTTCAGCTTCTTTCCGTCGATGCTTCTCTTGTTTCACCCGGATAATCGTTGGGGTACTTCTGGTCTGTGGAGCTGGATGGTTATTAAGCAAAGAGAAAACCAGTCTTGGATTGATATGTTGAAATTTAAAATCAGCTATGGTTTGCAAGGTAATGATAACTTGATGTTCCAAGGTGGTTTGTACCGTAACTACTATCCGTATCAAGACCAGTATACATTGGCAAACAGTAATGGCGATTTTTCAACTTCTCTATATTATAAAGGTAATAAGGAAATTACTTGGGAAACATCACACAGCTTTAATACTGGATTTGATTTCGCTTTTTAAGGTAAGTTGGTGGTTCTGTTGAGTACTTCACGTAAAACAACCGATATGCTTTATTTCAAACCGGTAGCGCCTTCAATGGGTTATTCCGTTTTCCTGAGAATGTGGGTTCAATGGTAAACCGTGGTTGAATTGGACGCTGTAATCCAATATAATTGAAAACAAGAATTTTTCCTGGAAAACCTTTAATCTTACACATTTTAAGAATAAAGTCTTGGAATTATCTCCGAACTGAATGGACAATTGATTGACGGTGCTCGATTTAT
>SCPO01000093.1_pt1 | contig 25943 bp, 28 predicted proteins | sample 6106821 | NCBI WGS metagenome assembly SCPO01 (sample SAMN10720448, study PRJNA508395) | human gut metagenome | isolation source: Participant 2 stool, 0 month | host: Homo sapiens | collected 2017 | reverse complement strand
GGTACAGTTTATGATTGACGGAAAAACCGTATGATGTGGATATCGTTATGGAAGAGAACTGAAGCTGTTCCATCCCGCACTGACGCAATTCCTTCAATGCCGAACTGATCCGTGGGGAGGGTGGAAAGAGTTATGATGTGAATATGTTCTACCGTTCCTATCATGTGGACATAGTGGACACCCAGACCAAGTATCTGCGTATGAAAAAGGGCGGCGAGGAGAGACAGGATGACAAGATTGTAGCTCCCATGCCCGGAAAGGTTATAAAAATTCCCGTCCGGAAAGGAGACCGTCTGTCATCCGGGGATATTGTGGTAGTGCTGGAGGCCATGAAGATGCAGAGCAACTACAAAGTGACCTCGGACTGCACGGTAAGGGATATCCTGGTCAATGAAGGGGGATTCCGTCAATGCTAACCAGGTATTAATAGTATTGGATATAATAAAAGAAGATTGATCATGACAAGAGAAGAAATATACAGCCGGTTTGAAGAGCTGGACAAACGCGCGTCGCTGGGCGGCGGTGTGGACAAGATCGAGAAACAACACGCCCAAGGAAGATGACCGCTCGCGAGCGTATCGGAATGTTGCTGGACAAAGGTACGTTCAATGAACTGGACAAGCTGGTGAACCACCGTTGTACCAACTTCGGCATGGAGAAGAAGCAGATTGCCGGAGATGGTATGGTCACCGGTTACGGAAAGATAGACGGCCGTCCGGTGTTTGTCTATGCATATGATTTTACCGCACATGGCGGCTCGCTGAGCGAGACCAATGCTGCCAAGATTGTAAAGGTTCAGCAACTGGCTTTGAAGACGGGAGCTCCCGTTATCGCTTTGAACGATTCGGGGGGTGCACGCATACAGGAAGGGTGAACAGCTTGGCCGGATATGCCATCTTTATCAGAATACCATTGCATCAGGTGTTATCCCGCAGATTTCCGCCATCTTGGGTCCTTGTGCCGGAGGAGCCTGCTACTCACCAGCACTAACCGATTTTATCTTTATGGTGAAGGAGCAGAGCACATGTTTATCACGGGTCCGGATGTGGTGAAGACCGTGACTAACGAGGAGGTGGGCAAGGAGGAACTGGCGGTGCCCAGACTCACAGCAGCAAAAGCGGTGTGACCCATTTTATGTGCGACAATGAGGAGGAAACGCTGATGAGTATCCGCGAATTGCTGAGTTTCCTGCCTTCCAACAATATGGAGGATGCGCCGTTGGTTCCCTGCAACGATGACATCCATCGTCAGGTGGAGGCGTTGCAGACTGTCATTCCCGAAGATCCGAATATGCCTTATGTTTATAAAAATCAGAACCGGTGCTGAATGAATCAGTATTTTTCGAGGTGATGAGTGCACTTTAGCTAAAAATGTGGTGGTGGGGTTTGGTCAGCCTGGGAGGTCTCCGTAGGTATGTTGCCAATACATTTCGCCTGGCTGGTTTATGGCGTCCTAAACAGTTGACTCCAGCGACAAGGCTGCCCGTTTGATCCGTTTCTAATGAGTCTTTAATATTCCTGCTGTATCACTTTTGATAATTTGCCGGCTTCCTGCCGGAAGTTCGCATATTATTCATTTACATGGCGAACTGACCAAGGTGACATCTAGTTGGTAACCTAATAATCCAGCTTATATTAAAGAATTAAAGCCGGAATGAGATACTTTAGATTGGCCGGAAAGGTTCCCAGGTGTCCGTACATTGTATGTTTGGTGAATCTGCCGACGGGTTCCAATGTGAAACTGCTTGAATATGCTGAAATAGCTTCGCTTAATGTATATCCTGCTGGGTTTGTTGAATATCCTGCCCGCATGTCCTGTTTATTTAATAGATCCTAAGCAGGTGCCCATTGCATCGGGACGTAAAGTGCATGTAATTCAGAAAGGTGCGTCCGAAGGAATGGAAGAGCTTAAAAAAATATTAGTGGGATAGTTTGCAAGTAAACAATTTCCTTGTATATTTGTTATGTATTTAAAGAATATTTAAAACATAAAACAGAGACAATTATGAAAAGTACGTTTGCACAGTATGTGGTTGGGTTTATGACCCGGCAGAAGGAGATCCTGAAGGTGGAATCGCTCCGGGAACAGCATTTGAAGATATTCCAGATGATTGGGTTTGCCCTCTTTGCGGAGTAGGTAAAGATGATTTCGAAGTTCAAGAAGATTGATCCTACCTTATAACCGGATATCATATAAAGCGGAGGAATTTCTTTTGTATGATATATCAGATAGCGCGACTAATTATTATTTAGTTGCGCTTTTTTATTTTACATTATTATTAATGGCATGTTTAAAAAAGAGCGTAACCTATAACAAGTTGCGCTCTTTATGGTATAAAAAGAATGTTCTTATTTCTTTCTTGCTTTTCAGGACGAGGCAGTAATACTTTGTGAGAGAGCTTGAATTTACCTGTCTTGGGATCAATATCAAGTAACTTCACTTCTATTTCATCCCCTTCTTTTAAACCGGCCTCTTCTATTGTTTCAAGACGTTTCCAGTCAATTTCAGAGATGTGTAACAATCCGTCTTTACCAGGCAAGAATTCTACGAACACGCCATATGGCATTACTGAACGGACTTTACCTACATAGACTTCACCGACTTCGGGAACGGCAACGATACCCTTGATAATGCGCATAGCATCGTCAATACATTTCTTGTTTGTTCCCGCAATCTCAATGCGACCTACTCCATCAGTTTCTTCAATCGTGATGGTTGCTCCGGTTTCTTCCTGCATACCTTGGATAATCTTTCCGCCCGGACCGATGATAGCCCCAATGAACTCTTTAGGAATAGTCATCGTTTCAATACGAGGAGCATGCGGTTTCAAATCTTTACGAGGTTCGGCTATACATTCGGTTAACTTGTTAAGAATATGTTCGCGACCTTCTTTGCTTGCAGTAACGCTTTTTCCAAGATTTCGAATGATAGACCATCTACCTTGATGTCCATCTGTGTAGCAGTGATACCATCACGAGTACCTGTAACCTTGAAGTCCATATCACCCAAGTGATCCTCATCTCCAAGAATATCAGACAATACGGCATATTTTTCTTCACCTGCATTCTTAATCAAGCCCATGGCAATACCTGAAACTGGTTTTTTCATGGCAACACCGGCATCCATTAATGCAAGCGTTCCTGCACAGACAGTAGCCATTGAAGAAGAACCATTTGATTCCATGATGTCAGATACTACACGTACTGTGTATGGGTAGCCTGCAGGAATTTGTCCTTTCAAAGCACGCCATGCCAAGTGCCCGTGACCGATTTCACGACGACCTACACCACGTTGTGCTTTTGCTTCACCGGTAGAATAAGGGGGGAAGTTGTAGTGTAACAAGAATCGTTCTCTGTGTTGATCCAGAACATCGTCTACGATTTTCTCATCTAGCTTGGTGCCTAATGTGACAGAAGTTAAAGACTGAGTTTCACCACGGGTGAAAATGGCAGAACCGTGAGGGCCGGGCAGATAACCTACTTCGCACCAGATAGGGCGAATTTCAGTTGTCTTACGTCCGTCCAGACGCTTGCCTTCATCAAGAATACAACGACGCATGGCTTCCTTTTCCACATCGTGGTAGTAACGGTCGATTAATGCACCTTTTTCTTCCAGTTCTTCTTCTGTATATTGAGTTTTGAATTCATCGCGGATGGCATCAAAAGCATCTTGACGTTCATGCTTGTTTCTGTTTCCTGAAGCAGCGATGGCGTATGCTTTATCATAACAAGCTTCGCGTACAGCTTTGCGTAAATCTTCATCGTTTTCTTCGTGGCAGTATTCACGTTTTACTGTAGACCCGACCTCTTCCATCAGTTCCATCTGCGCTTTACAATGAACTTTGATTGCTTCGTGAGCAGCCTTCATGGCAGCCAGTAAGTCTTGTTCGCTGACTTCCTGCATTTCGCCTTCTACCATCATGATGTTGTCATATGTGGCTGCAACCATCAGATCCATATCAGCTTTCTCAAGTTGTTCGAAAGTGGGGTTGATAACGAACTGGCCATCGATACGTGCTACGCGTACTTCAGAAATCGGTCCGCCGAAAGGAATGTCGGAAACGGCTAATGCTGCTGAAGCGGCCAATCCTGCCAATGCATCAGGCATATCTATTCCATCAGCTGAGAAAAGAACAATGTTTACGTAAACCTCTGCATGGAAATTATCGGGGAATAAAGGACGCAATGCGCGGTCTACCAGTCGGCAAGTCAGGATTTCATAATCTGAAGCTTTGCCTTCTCTTTTGGTAAAGCCACCGGGAAAACGTCCGAATGCTGAATATTTTTCTTTGTACTCTACCTGAAGGGGCATAAAATCTGTACCGGGAACTGCATCTTTTGCTGCACAAACAGTAGCTAGCAACATGGTGTTACCCATGCGGAGCATTACAGAACCGTCTGCCTGTTTTGCCAGCTTTCCCGTTTCGAGTGTGATGGTTCTACCATCAGGAAGCTCGATCGTCTTAACAATTGGATTGATCATAAAAAATGTTTTAATATATTTTTCGTCTAAAATTCGTGCAAAGATAGGCATTTATTCTTCTAATTTGGTGAGAATGAGATAAAAGTTACTATGATTACTGTTTTTTTTCATTTTAATGTGTAAGAAGGTGGATAAATGCTTTGACAAACCACGAAAAGACGTATCTTTGCATCCAAAATTATTAAGAGAACACACATTTATATTAATTTTAGCGATGTAAAAGAATGTATATTTTTTGCTCGCACTTCTGTTGATAGGGTTGAGCGCCTGCGATAATGCACCGAAGTTCAAAGTTCAAGGTGAAATTAATGGTGCTGAAGATAAGATGCTTTATTTGGAAGCGTCGGGATTGGATGGCATAGTAGCGCTTGATTCGGCAAAATTGGGCAGTAGCGGAAGTTTTAGTTTTGCACAGAAGCGCCCGGAATCTCCTGAATTCTATCGTTTGCGTTTAGATAATAAAGTGATAAACTTTGCTGTAGACTCTACGGAAACAGTATCAGTTAAGGCTGAGATAAATGATTTTGCGACTGCCTATCGTATTGAAGGTTCGGAAAACAATTTGAAAATAAAGGAATTGGTGTTGTTGCAAGCTGATTTGCAGAAGAATGTGGACAAACTCGGTCAGAACCGTAATATCCCTGCGGGCATCGCACAAGACAGCCTTTTGGCTATGGTAAACAATTATAAGAATAAAGTGAAACGAGAATATATTTTTGCGGCTCCAAATATGCCATATGCTTATTTCGCTTTATTCCAGTCGTTGAATGGGTATATGATTTTTGATCCTTTGACAAATAAGGAGGATGTGAAGTGTTTCGCTGCGGTGGCTACGAGTCTGAATAATGCTTATCCACATGCCGACCGTTCACGCAACTTGTACAATATGGTTATAAAAGGAATGAAGAATACCCGTACTCCCCGTCAGCAGACCATGGAAATTCCTGAAGATAAAATCAAGGAAGCCAGCATTATTGATATTCAGCTGAAAGACTTGAAAGGCAATACACGCAGTCTGACCGATTTGAAGGGTAAAGTGGTGCTGATCGATTTTACTGTATATAACAATGCAATGTCTGCTGCACATAATTTGGCGTTACGTGAACTTTATAATAAGTATGCTTCTCAAGGGTTCGAGATTTACCAGATTTCACTGGATGGTGATGAACACTTTTGGAAAACATCTGCAGATAATCTGCCTTGGGTCTGTGTACGTGACGCTAATGGCGCTTATTCTTCATACATTTCATTATATAATGTAACTAATCTGCCTTCGGTATTTTTGGTAAATCGTAATAATGAATTAAGCGCCCGTGGTGAGAATATTAAAGATTTGGATGAAGCCATTAAAAAACTCTTGTAAAAAGCTAATTATGAGTTGAATTTGTTTAAACATGTTACATAGCATCCTTATAAACTTGACTCGTATTAGATAAAAGTCTATCTTTGCAAGACTTGAAATACCAAAGAGGGTTCCGACATTTCCATGTCGGAATTCTTTTTGTTTTTATAGGCATAACTGGAACAATGAATAATTATATAATTTAAAAGGAGGAAAACATTATGGCTTATATGTCAGAAGAAGGTTACAAGCAACTGATTGAGGAACTGAAATATCTGGAATCAGTAGAACGTCCTAAAATTGTGTCGGCTATTGCCGAAGCGCGTGATAAGGGAGACTTGTCAGAAAATGCCGAATATGATGCTGCCAAAGAGGCGCAAGGTCTATTGGAGATGAAGATCAGCCAGCTGAAATCAACTATTGGTGATGCTAAAATTATTGATACTTCAAAATGAATGCAGATACAGTGCAAATTTTGACGAAAGTAGAATTGAAGAATGCCAAGACCGGAATGAAGATGGTTTATACTATCGTAGCCGAAAGCGAAGCGAATTTAAAATTGGGCAAGATTTCGGTAAACACTCCGATAGCACAGGGTTTGTTAGGAAAAAAAGTGGGTGATGTGGCTGAAATCACTATTCCGCAAGGTAAAATCAGCTTAGAAGTTGTGAATATTTCATTTTAATATATAAGGCAGGTCCGCTATGGGCTGCCTTATTTAATACTTATAGATATGGCAACAATATTTAGTAGAATTATTACAGGTGAGATTCCTAGCTATAAAGTGGCTGAAAATGACCAGTTCTATGCTTTTCTGGATATCAATCCGTTAGCCAAAGGGCATACGTTGGTTGTTCCGAAATGTGAGGTGGACTATATCTTTGATTTGGAGGATAATGAACTGGCTGCTATGCATGTTTTGCAAAGAGTGTGGCGCTTGCTATTCAAAAGGTTTTTCCGTGCAAGAAAGTAGGTGAGGCAGTAATCGGATTAGAGGTTCCTCATGCACATATTCATCTGATTCCTATTCAGAAAGAGTCGGATATGATTTTTTCTAATCCGAAGTTGAAACTGACAAATGAAGAATTTGTGGAGGTGGCAACAGCAATCAATCAAGCCTGGGAAGGTGGTGACAAGTAATCTTTTTCTTTCTTAGTAAATATAAAGAGCGGGAAACGGATATTCTGTTTCCCGCTTTCCTTATGATTAAACTCCGGTTACCTGTTTTTATACAAACTGATCTCCTAGTTTGATTTGTACGTCATTTACGAATTTTCGGATAGCGCTTTCGTCATCTTTTGCATATGAGTAATACATTGTCTCTTGCGGCTACTAAATAACCTTCTAGATCCTGTATTACGGCTAATTTCCCTTCTGGCACTACTATTACATTATTATAGCTGTTATATAATAAGGAGTTTCCGTTTACTACGACGTTACCTTCTTGGTCCTTGGATGATATATCATACAAGGAGTCCCATGTACCTAAATCTGCCCATCCGAAGTCGCACAATTGGACGAAAACATTGTTGGCTTTCTCCATGATTCCATAGTCAATGGAGATATTGGGACAGGAGGCAAAATCTTCTTCTCCGTTAGTCAGTTTGGTACAAACTTCGGGCATAATCTCATTGAAGGCTTCTAAAATTGTATTGATATTCCATAAGAATATTCCTGAGTTCCAATAGAATTCTCCACTTTCTACGAATACTTTGGCAAATTCCAATTGGGGCTTTTCAATGAATGTTTTTACTTTAAAGAATTCTCCTTGTTTTTCTTCCTCAATCTGAATATAGCCATAGCCGGTTTCCGGTCTGTTAGGTTTGATACCTAATGTTAGTAATTGAGGAGAGTTTGAAACAAATTCCAAGCCTTTCAAAATTGCAGCTTTGAACTCATCTTCTTTTAAAATCAGGTGGTCGGACGGTGCGACAATGACATTGGCATTTGGATTGAGTTTTTTTATATGATAGGAAGCCCAAGCTATACATGGAGCAGTGTTTCTGCGGGTGGGTTCCAATAAAATTTGTGATTTGTCCAATTCTGGGAGTTGTTCTTGGATCAGTTCTTTATACAATACATTGGTTGTAATAAAAATGTTTTCTATAGGGACTATTTTTTTATAACGATCAAACGTTTGCTGTATTAGAGAACGTCCGGTCCCGAAGAAATCAAGGAATTGTTTAGGAAGGTTTTTGCGGCTATATGGCCAGAACCGACTACCTATACCTCCCCCCATGATGACACAATAATTATTGCTGTTTGTCATGATATAAAATCGTTTTAAAGTTTCCGCTAATATAGGGCTTATTTTTAGAAAACCATTGTCCGTTATCCCATAAATCGTAGTATATTTATCTTTTTTTGAAAAAAAATGCCGAAAAGTTTGTAGGTATGAAAAAAAGTCGTACCTTTGCAACCGCAATCGAGAAACAAACAATGTTTCAAGAGATGCCCAGATGGCGGAATCGGTAGACGCGCTGGTCTCAAACACCAGTGGATTCACTTCCATCCCGGTTCGACCCCGGGTCTGGGTACGAAGAAAAAAGCTAAGTAATTGATAATTCAATACTTAGCTTTTTCTTTTTATCGGAGATGTTCCCAAATTGTTCCCAATCATCCTTATGTATTCCACCAAAGATGGGCTCAGCGGAAATTTCTGGTTGTTAAGTTTTAAAATTAGCTACCTTTGCTTACCTTTGTTTTATGAAACCCGAACGACTTTTTAGAAACGATGGAACAAAGTGTTTGGCAAGATATAGAACAATTATATCAAAAGTTTCAAAAACTTGGTATTAGTGAAGCGGTGGACTATGATAAGACCAACCCTATATCATATCCACCCATTCCACAGTACCGTACAATCCAAGACTTCCTATTCGTGGTACGCACTTCTCTTTGACGAGGGAGTGACAGCTAAAGGAAAACCGCTTGCCCATCACTTGATGAATGAGGACTTGAAGCAAGCGTATGAACTTGCCAGAACCGAATCCGACCGACTTGCTCCAATAACGCCTGCTTTTCTGCAACGATTAAATGCAACGCTGATGCGTGCTACAGGCAGTGTACATAGTGTAATGAGTGGTTCTTTTGATTCATCTAAAGGAGATTTTCGCTTATGTGGTGTCACGGCTGGTGTCGGTGGACATTCTTATATGAACTATCTAAAAGTTCCTGCTAAGGTGGATGAACTTTGCGCTATTTTACAAGAGAAGCAAAAGACCGTGGGAACATTACGGGAACAATATGAATTGAGTTTCAATGCCCACCTTAATTTAGTAACCATACATCCGTGGGTCGATGGTAACGGAAGAACGGCTCGGCTATTGATGAACTACATCCAATTCTGCTATCACCTCTTCCCCGCCAAGATATTCAAGGAAGACAGAGAAGCCTATATCCTTTCCTTGCGCCAATGTCAGGACGAAGAAACCAATCAACCTTTCTTGGACTTTATGGCAGAGCAATTAAAGAAATCCCTTTCTTTGGAGATTGAACGGTTCAATGCTTCACAAAAGAAAGGGTTTTGTTTTATGTTCTGATATTATATTAAAATAAGATAAAACAAGGACTACTATTTACGAGTTTAGAGTAAACTTGCATTTGGAAAAGTTGATATCCATAGGAAGAAAAGAACTGTACTTACCTTGCCGCAATACGAGTTGCCTGCATATCGAGGATAATCCACTTTGATTTATAAGGCTTGAACTCCCTGTATTTCCGATCCTTTGCATTATGCTTGTGCTATTTTAGCGGCTTTTTATCAGCAATTAGTATCCGTTGTTATACACTGAGAATTTCCGCTGTTCTCATTAATGGCATTCTATTATTTTTGCATTTGGATATTTCTGTTTTGCAATCCGTTTAATATCTTCTTTCGCATCTTGTGACATGTTTTTTCCTAAACGGATTTCAACAAGACTTTCAATCGGGAAATGTATACATCTTTCATTATTGGAAGCATCTGACTCCCACATTTTATGTAATCTGTATTCTTGTTCAAAGCTCCATTTGTTTTCTTTAAAAAAAATGTTTTTAACGTGTTTATTCAAAAAGTCATCATCTACAAAATTTATCGTAGGTAACTTATCTATATATTGAACTTCTCCACCTCCTCCAACACATTCAAACAGAGATTTTGCATTAAATCCAAAACATATACCCTTATGATTGTCTGCATATTTTTCCCACATCGCATTGTTGTCATAATTGGCAGTTAAGCTTAAAACTCCAAATTTATTATTGAACTCATTATTAAAACGTTCTATCAGTTGCGATAATTGTATAGGATTACCTAATGGTGATTTATCTCGCCAGTAGCGAGCATATTGGCGATGTTCACTTCTGCTTCGATTAGGATATTCAGTTTTTGATTTCTTTAGGAAAAAATCATATAGTTCGGATTTTTTGGGAAATTTTTTAGGAATATTGCAATCATGAATATCTTCAAAATCCCTTGGAGATGCCATATATAATATGTTATCTGTTAAAACTTTCTTATGTAGTTCGTTATCCCAATTTCTGTATTTATATAAAATATTTGGATGTGTATTCTTTTTATTGTCAATGATTCTAATTTCCATTTTCTACAATTTTAATGCGTTTTCTAAATCTTTTTTTCCATCTTTCTTTTTGCCAATTGCAATTAAAGATTTTCCTCTAAAAGTAAGTGCAGACTTATGAAATTCTTTAGCAGGACAAGATAAACATTTAGTCATTGCCTCAATACAATCCTCATATCTTTTTAAAAAGAAATACAATTCGCCTAAAGTTTCCCAACTATAACCATGTTCAGAATTGAGTATCACTGATTTTTCGGCAAAGGATAATCCTTTTTCATATTGTTTTAGGCAGCAATAAGTCCATGCGATATTATTATACACTGTTGCATAATCGAATGTGCGTGGTTGAATTTGATATTCATATTTTAGTATTTTTTGTAATAGCTCAATCCTGCAAATGTCGTTGTCGGCCATGAGTAATGATAGGGAAAACATTATATCTATATCAGTTGGAAATAGTGTATTTGCCTCTTTTAAAATAGACTGTGCTTTACCTGTGTCCTTTAAATGATGATAAGCAGTCGCTAAGTTTATGAAATCTTGGGGCTGTAAATTGCTTTTCATCGAGGGAATTTGTATAATACTATTATAATTTGAAATGGACTCTTGAGGTGATTGAGCCAATCTAGCGAGCCATAATGTGGAATTCATCGAATACAATATGAAATCTGTATACGTTTTTTGCACATCTTTATCATTTGAATTCATAGCTAGTTTAAATAACTCTTCGTTTTCTTTCATGACTGAAATACAAGCATTAAATGCATTGCGTGCATTTTCATATTGTTCTGCATAAAAATAGGAGAGTCCTAATTGATTATATCGTTTTATATTACTCGGTCTATTAGGCTCGTAAGCTATTCCTTTTTCATAATATTCTGCAGCTTTTGCATATTCTTTTTGAGCACTATATACATCCCCCAATCCTAAATATGCCATTGAGCTAACAGAAACGTTTAAACTTTTGTGATAATTTGTCTCGGCATTTATATATTCTCCATGATTGTATTGTATATCAGCTAAATAAGAAAACGTTGCAGCACGCATATCCTTATCGGTTGGTGAAATTTTATCGAATTTTGAAATTTGTTGAAGAAATGCATTCTCTGCCTGTTTCATTTCCCCCATTTCATATAAATATACTCCTAAATTATATCCTACCTGTTCATTCATAAAATCTTCTCCTAGACTTGTATGACAATATTCAATAGCTAATTCTTTTTGGTTGGTACGATAATAAGCAGTAGCCAATTCACCGTATAAAAGTGATTTCAATTTTTTATCTATTGCATGTTTAAGGCCTTCTTTTAAAATAGATATTGCTGTTTTGTAATTTTCAGCTTCTATATATTGGAAAGACTTATAATACAAATCCCACGCTTGCTTATCAGATTTAAGATTCTTTCCATTTTGAATAATCAGTTTATTACCGTCTAATTGAATCGGTCCTAATTTTTGTATTACTGATTGACCTAATAAGAGAGGAGCGTCCAAATTATGAGATATGGATGCTGTTACATCTTGAATTTTGATACCACCAATTTCAACTTCTCTCAATAAAACAGTTGTGTTTTCTACTATTTCGCCATTTGCTATTTGTGAATAACTTATACCCGTAAAATCATTTTGCGCTAGATAACCATTTTTTAACATGAATATAGCTTCTGTCATTGACAGGTAAACATCTGATGCTCCAGTGTCAAATATGAAATTTAATTCCAAACCATTAATCTTGCCAGATAAAGAATAGACATTACCTTTAGGAGTCATTTCAATAGTTATTTGCCCAAATGTAAATGTAATATCTATAGCTAATACAATAAATAGTAATAATACTCTTTTGGGTAAAAGTAAAGTTTTTATATCCATTGTTTTACAATTTAGTTTATTATTATACACGAAGCGTGATACCACAATATCACATCTAAATTGAAGGTCGTAGGAAACCTGAGATACGGATGTGACTATAGTGGCTCACGCTATACATGAGAACCACTATGCCAACTCTTGTATCTCATTTGAAAATTTCCTACGTTTTCAATTTACAAGATAAGCATAACGCTTCTAAAAATTCTAATATGTCATGGAAAGAGTTCCCTCAATCCGTTCGCAAAGATACGCAATTTTATTGAAATCCAATTAAATGCTATCGGATTACATTCGGAATCCCCTGCTTTTCTTCTCAGTTTGCACGGATTTACGTATAGCTTGCTGTAATCTTTCCCATTGTTCCTTGAACCACTCACTTATTGGTTGCCTGTTTATTGTCAGCACCAATTTATTATCATTAACTGAACTTTTTTCTACCTTGAAAGTGTCATTTTTGATTTCAAATCTTCGTTTATGCTCTTCTGAATAGATTTTTCCATTGCATCTGATAGCTTCCTTTTTTGTCAAAAGGCTGTTTATCATGTCTTTGGTAAAGCCAATGGCATAACACATTTCTTCCATTCTCAACATTTCTTTGAACATTGGAAACCACTTGAATGCCTTTTCAAGCAGGGCGTTCAGTCGTGATATTTCCCTCTCTTTGGCTTCAAGTTCTTGGTTGTGTACCCCTTGTAGATTGCGTATCTGTTTGCCATGCTGTTCTTGTATCTGTTGCATCTTAACTTTTAATTCATCTATACCTTTGTCGCGTTTAATGACTTCAAGACGCAATTTTTCGTTGGCTTGCTCCAAATCTTTCAGTTTTCCACTTCCGAAAAGAGAACCAACTCCGCTTGCTATGGCGGTAGCAGCATCAGTGGCTATGCTTTTGAGCTTGTCCGTGCGTATCTCTGATTTTACCTGTTTGAGTTCCTGTTCGGCAAGATTTACTTGCTGCTCTTTATATCTCTTTACAGCATCTATGTGTTGAAGTTCAGTTTTTTGTTTCTCAATGATGAAATCGTTTCGCTCTAAATGTTTCTTGCCTGTCTCAACTTTGGATTGTCCACGTTTCATGGAGAGAATGTCGGAAGCCAAAGTCTGCATCACTATCATATCATCGTTGTTGAGCTTTTGGCTTTTGCCAGTGTCGTGGTTCATCCAGTCGAATACAATGTGTGCATGGTAATTCGGCTTGAACCATTTTTCACCTACTTGGAAGCTCTCCTTGTCCTCTACATCAGGCTGTCCGTTCAGCCAATGCCCCTCGTCCTTATGCAGGAAGATTTGAAGCGGAGTGATGCCCCAACACTTTTGGCACTCCTCACCAAATTTCTTCACGTCTGCCAGTGTGGTGTCCGGTTTGATGAGCAACACACCCTCACGGATGGGCGAGCATCCCGCCACTTTTATGATTTTTCCGTTCTTCCCTTTGCGTTCACGCTCTTTCTCCTGCATGGCACGACCTGTCTTTTCCTTTACCATTTGTTTGATGTTGTCGTAGTGTGTTTGCAAATTAGGATTGCCAAAGTCTGGGTTTATCCATTGCTCGTTGTCAGCGGATAGTTCGGGTACGATGTAGATTCTGGACTCTCCGATATTACGCATATACTCGGCAGTCCTTCGGTTGTGAGCCTCGCTTGATTTGGTGTTGCAAGGTTTGATATGTATGCTTGATTTTATTGCCATACTACTATTCTGATTTATTGTTTACGATAGATTACTTTGTTCGCTTTCGCAGAGGGGTTCTTAGGGGTGCGACCCATAAGCGGAGTTTCCAAAGAGAGGGTCACTCTTTGGTCTGGGTTCTCAGGGAAGAAACGCCCTGAGTGGGTCATTAGGGCAAAGCCCTAATCCCCTCGGGAGAGCCCACAACTACGAAAGCGAAGCGTGTAGTTATAGTGGGCTATAACCGAAAGCCGTTTTTCTTTTTCGGTGGTCGGCTGTGCGTTTCCTTTGCAGACCGGACTTGCCTGTTTCTTTCAGTCTGTTTCTGTAGGTATTCGTTTAAGTCCTTGCATCCACTGTAGGTCTGTGAAGCATCACGGATGTATAAGTCCCTGCCGTATTCCATACGAATTTGTTGGAGTGCTTCCATTCCTGCACGGTCATTGTCAAAGAAACAATGGATGCGCTCGTAGCTCCCCAAAGGATAGAGGGCTTTGGAAATATTGGCTACGGAGTTCAGCACCATATAATCTTGCCTGTCCAGTTTGGGATATTTCGGACAATTCTCCAATCTCAAAGTAAGGAATGAAAGATAGTCCATAAATCCCTCGAACACATAACACGTTTCCCTTGCTGTTCCCGGCTGTTTGATATGGGAAATTTCCTTTGGGGCGATGCAGCCCTTGAAATAGCGGTTGCGGATTTCATATCCACCCGATACATTGGGAAAGGCGATGGCGAAATACCGCTTGCCGTTGTGGGTGAAACGGGCTTCACTACATTCTCTTTTCGCCAGTTCTGTATTTATTCCTCTACCTTGCAAGTAGGCAAGCAGGGCAGGAGATGACAACGGAACAATCTCCAACTGTTGGAAACTCGGCTTGGAAGAGCTTTGCTTTCCAAAAGAGAAAGATACCGGGCGCACATGGGGTGTCTGTTCCGCTATTCGTTTCAAGATGTAAGGTACATGGTCGGTAGCATACAAATGTGCAGCCAGTGCAATGATGTTTCCGCCCTTTCCCAAACCGAAGTCATACCATTGTTCGCGCTCGGTGTTTACCTTGAACGATGCTTCACTCTCTTCCCGAAACGGGGATTTGTACCAAAGGTTTATTCCTTGTTGTTTTACTGGTGAATAACCCAAGCTGTATAGATAGTCGGCTATTCGTATGCTTTTAGCTTCTTCTATTGTCATATTCTTACGGATTTATTGGTGAATAAAAAATGATGATTTGATGAATTTGGAATGTAATAACCTGGTAAACAGTGTAATATCAGCTCATCTTTTTTCTCATTATACTGCTTGCCAAAAGAGATATGATGTTTCCTCTTTTCATCAGCGATATTTATTGATGAGTATTTGATGAGAGCCTATCTTTCTGTAAAGCAATATATTATTTCTCGTATTCATCATTTCATCAAAATAATTAGATAGCGGTCAGTTGTTCTTTCGTTATTGTATAAAACCGACCAGTTTTTCTTTTCGGTTCATAGTGGCACTCACGATGGGGTGCGAACTCATAAGCGGTGTAGGATAGCGAATTGTGTGCGGAAGTAAGTTTCCATACTTCCTGCACCACTTTCCGTACTTGATACTTCTCAACCTTGACTTGTGCATAAATCAGCAAGGTTACAAGGTCGTTCAGGCAGAAAGATACGCTTTCCACGTTCATATTCGACATGATGTCAAGCAACAATTCAGTCATTTCTATTTCCAAACGGTTGCGGTTGCTTCGGATAATCTTCTGCAAGGCTGCGGTATATATCAGCTTCGGATTGAACCACATACGGCTTTCCTGCGCTGTGGATAGTTTTCTTTGTGTCAGGAAATAAAGAAAGGCTGGTATTTCCGTTTTCAGCTTTTGCAGGAAGTTGGTGTCATCGCTCTGCAACGGCATTATCTTCCGTACCCAATAGCGTGTTTCTCCTGCGTCTATGAGTATGGGCAGGTACTCGTTGTTGGAACATAACACGAATTTGGCAAAAAAAGCTATTTCCGTACGGTCTTTCCCTTTGGCTTCCACTTTATAGGTGAAAGTCGTGCTTAGGTTTTTCAATCGCTCGCTATCTTCCCTGCGGTTGAGTAAGACCTCGTCCACCACGATAAGCAACTTTCCTGCCCAGTCTGAATTGAACTGGCTTCGGAAATCCTCGTTGGTGTTGAAAGTCACGTTGTTCTCAAACACGGCTTTCAGGAAGTTTAAGAACGTACTTTTGCCTGTGTTGCGTTCCTCCGAAACAAGCAGAACAATGGGCAGCTTCTGTGTCGGCTGTAAATACAACAGTTGCATATAATCCATACCCAGTTCGTATTGCTCTCCAAAGATGTGCCGCATCAAGGATTGGATATGAGAAAACTCCCCTTGCTGCGGTTTATGTTCTATCGGCTCGTAAAGGTTCAGAAACCCCTCAATCTCCTTTTGGTAGTTCAAATGATTGGGAACTGTGCAAAAGCCGTCATACTTGGGAACGGTGGCAAGATAGTTCTTTCCGTAGTCCTGCCGTAATGTGCTGTTGTTCCATACGACACGTTTCTTTTCATAACCGCCATTGGCACATGGCTGATTGACCACCTTGTACAAAGTTGTTCCTACGCGCATATATTCTTCCTCCTTCATAGACTTAGATTAAAGGGTTATGTCCACCTAAGATTTTCTGAATGTCGGATTGGCGGTATCTGACCTTGTTGCCGACCTTTACAGGCTTTAGGTAGTTTTTCTTAGACCAGTGCCAGAGTGTGGTGTCACAAACATCGCACATTTTTTTCACTTCCTCTTTGGTGAGGTACTTTTCCTTTTTTGCTTCCGCAATAGCTGTAGAAAGTTCATGCTTCGCACGGCTTATTAACTGGTTGGAGAATAAAAGCAAATCTTCTCCTGTTACTTCCAACTTAATGTTGCCGTTGCCGTTTTGGATAATTGCCAATAAGTCTGTCATAGGCTCTTGAAACTGCCGGTTGTAAGACTTCCCGTTTTGGCAGTATTATAAACGAAAAGCCACTACCCCGATTAGGATAGTGGCGCAAATATATAGTGAAAATTAATCGTAAAACAATGATATTCAATTCGTTAAATTCGTAAAATCAAAAAGCGAATTAAACGAATTTCAATTGGATAGATATGCTTTCAATTCTTCGATAGCTTCATGGTCTTCACCAATGTCTTTTATCAGTTTTTTGCTGTTTCCAAGTGGTGAAATGAGATTTCTGTATGCTTTCTGAATACCTCTTTCGTGGACTATTTCTTGTTCTTTGAATTGATTGTGCAGCGCATTTCTGAAAGTCTTGATGGGACACTTCCTCATGAAACGGTATTCTACCAATGCGATAAACAACCGTGCTATATCTGTTTCCGTAGCATGGGTTTTCAATCGTGTGCCAATTCTTTCAATCAGTATGGCATGTCTTTCTATCAGAAGTTCAGACAGTGTGCGTGTGTCGGCTTTGCGTCCTGCGGTCTTCGGTTGTTCTTCTGATAAGGTATCTGTGTCTTCCTCGTCCGTATCTTCATCTTCTTCTATTGCCCATTCCACAAGAGTGTTCTCTTCTATGGCTTTCTGTTGCTTCCTGAAAACTTGCCAGTCCTCTTTACTTCTCATTCCATTGGTGATGCTTTTTCTTATAATGAACTTGACCATGCCGGAAATAAGCCATTTGTACAATTTAGGTATATCCTTTCTTTGGGTCAGTTCCTCTCCCTGTTCCACCATGCATTCATAGCTCCGTCCGTAATACAGCCATGCGAGCATGGCGGGGACAATACTTTTCTTGTTTGGGTTATGAAACTCGTTCACTATTTTCTCGGCAAGGTCTGAATGCAAAAGGATATTTTCCAGTTCTTCAAAGTCGGGTGTTCTGTCATCGCCTATCCTTTTACGTGCGGCTTCCTTGTATTTCGGTGCTAATTTCGTGGCTATCTTGAAAACTTTGAAGAATCCTTTAAACTTCTTGTCGTTCATTTCCTCTACGAAATCGGCGTATTCATCCGGATGGTTGTCAAGCCATTCCTTTATCAGCCTTTTGAAATTATCATATTCTTGTTGTCCCATACAAGTTAATTAGCAATGCAACCTCTATTAACTTTCTCTTGTATGCGTGAGAAATGTATCGACAATTTGAATATTAACATATAGAAACCATAATCGCTTAAAGAAAATAAGCGTTGATCTTCTAATGTGTCTCGGTTTATAAAGCGATTGTCAACATGATAGATTTTATCAAGAAAAACTATTGAATCTTCCATTTGGGAATTTGCAGGAAGAAAGATTATTTGGGTTATTTTTTGTTGTTTGAGATCTGAAATGTGGTTTTCAATTTTGCTACTATTAACACCTTGTTTTTGAAGAACTGAAATATATGTTGTGAGATTTATAATAGGAGCATACATGATTGAAGCAGGAAACATACGAGAATTAGATAAATCCATATCACAAGTGTTTGATAAAATCAAACAGCTTACATTTTTTACACCTCTTTCGATGTTAACTAAATCAATTATAGGCATTTTTTTTAAGCCATCTCCTTGAAAAATGACATTCTTGTCAAGCATAGAAGTGTACATCCTTCCATCTATGTTATAAGGGAAAGATTTGAGTTCTGCCAAAAGGGTCTTGTAATTTTCTTCTGACAAATATTTGGGTAGATATTTTTTTAATTCATCTTCTGTAATCATAGCATATCCCAAAAGTGGTCATTAATGACATTTTGAATTTCTTCATCTATAGGAGTTGCTTCCGTTAACATCTTATTCGCAAAAGAATTGATTATCTCAAAATCTTCATGCTCGGGAATATTAACATGAATGGTCTCTGTTGAGATAGGAATGTCCTTAATGGAATAATTTGTATAAATATTTATTGGATTGACAGGAGTGTTAATAGACGGTATTATAGCATCATTATATGTTTGCCTACTTGATAAAGAAAGCAATTCCGTGTCTGTTAATGTCATACATGATAAGGCAGACATTAATAGGATATTGGTATTTATGTAAGTCGTTAAACTATTCATTTTCAAAAACAGGTTTTAGACTATTTAGGAAGTCTGGTTTTAACAAAGAGAAAAACAACTTTTTTTCGCATTTATGAGCCATATTTATTTCTTGTTCTATATTAGAAGTGAAATAGTTGTCGGAATATTCACGAGACGTATCAATATCAATTAATGAGCCTACCACTTCTATAGAATTAGGATGTGGTTTGTAGTTTGCATTATTTACAAATTGTAGGGTGTTCATAAAATTACCATCTTTGACATCTGTCCGTATCAATAAGTTTTCAGATGTGTATTTTTCTGTCATGGAAAAAGACATCGTAAGACCATTGGTAATATCTCCTTTGAAGAAATTAATATATCTATGTCCTATTCTTGATACACGCTTTATTATTCCAGAACTAATAACCTTGTTGATTATTGAAAATGAATGTTTAGAAAAATCGCTCCAACCTATATATGGCATTTTTGAGCTTATGCTCAAAACATCATATCCTATTTGAATTACAAATCTTTCGTTTTCAATTCTGTATAGGGGCTTAAATTTTAAGTTAGGGTCAACCTCCCTAATTTGTTCTGGGATTTGTAAAATGGGCAAATTAATGACATTTCCTCTATACTCTTCTTTTATGAGATTGTATATGATGCCAAAAACTGCGCTTTTGGTAATAGCTGCTTCAAAACGGAACTCAATTAAAGCGTCTATAAGTGGGCATGCTTCTATTCTTATTGGCAACAATCTATCCATAATACAAATTTTAAATTTATTTTCTTGCAAAGTTAGGAATTTCTTTTATTTGTTTCTTGATTTTATACGCTAAAAAGTTTAAAGTATATTAATCTAATAGTTTCACAAGGTCTTTTTTCATTTCTTCGTCAATATCTCTGTATCGCCTGAAAGCTTTGCTTCCCTCCTTGTGTCCCGATAGTGCGGAAACGAGGTTCGGGTCTTTCACCTTTTTGTAGATATTGCCGATAAAAGTACGCCTTGCCAAATGGCTGCTTGCCACTTCATAAATAGGTCGTTTGACTTCGTTATGAGTCAATGGGTCTAAGATAGTTACGATTCGGTCAACTCCAGCCAATTTGAATATCTTTTTTATGGCATCGTTGTACTTTTGTTCGGATATGAACGGTAACAGTTTCCCTTTATATTCTTTATGGCGTTCAAGGATTTCTTTTGCCTTGTCATTAAGAGGGACACGTACCGTGACCGGATTCCCTTCTTTTGTTTTCTTGGGAATGTATTCTATGGCTTCATTAACCACATTTAGTTTGGTCATACGGTATAGGTCGCTCACTCGACAGCCTATCAGTGTTTGGAATATAAATATATCCCTCTGTATTGCCAGTTGCGGAGTGGCTGATAGGTCGGCATTGAAAATTCTGTCCCTTTCTTCAAGTGTTATATAATAAGGTGTACCGTATGTACATTCTTCTATCGGGAATTTGTCAAAAGGTCTGTTTGTGGTACGCTTGTTATCGAAGCACCACAGGAAGAATGTGCGTATTCTTGAAAAACAGTCTATCAGCGTGTTCTTGCTTCTGGGCTGTGGTGTCCTCTTTTCGGGAATGGTTTCATAAATGCTCGGGTAAAGTTCATAGTACTGGTATTCGTTCTGAAAGAAGTCCCACATATCCCGAAGCGTGTCAGGCGTTACCAAATCCACGTCAAGGATAAAGCCCTTTTGTCCTCTCTTTGTTGCCCTTACATATAGTTCATAACGCAGTAAGGCTCTTTTGACAACCCGGAAATTCTTCTTTCGTACTTCCGACAAAGGGTGTTTGTTTAGAAATTCATCGAATAGTTCTCCAATGGTAGGCTTGATAACCACTTCCTCCGGCAGAAAATATTTTTCAGGATGGTAAAATTTATCAAGTGTTGTTTTTAACCATTCTTTGTCTATTGCTTCCTTTTCTTGTTGATATACCTTCTCAATATAGGTTTTCAACTGGCGTATCTCTTCATTTATATGGGTACGCATTTCTTCATTGCAGACAGCTTTCGTTTTTACACATTCGTCTTTATCATCCCATAGATTGGGATTGATAGCCAACTGAGTAGGAGCAACGGAGTCTAACTGCCTTCCGTTTCTAAAGCGTACATAGATTGTAGCCATGGATTCTGTATCATATCGCTTGGCTGCTTTTTTAATGATAAAGGTTACTTTCATAGACTTGCAGGTTGAATTTTACTCTGCTGCAAATATAGATATTTTCCCCACACTTTCCCCACATCTGCTGAATATTTTGCAATTCGATTAACTTGAATTAAAATTTAATTGGATTGTAACCTGTTGAAACATAGTGTAATTGTAATGTTTTTCTGCATTTTTCTTTTTACCCACATTTTCCTCGCTTTAATTATTTCAAATGCGGGTCTGGGTACAAAGATAAAAGCTAAGTAATTGATAATTCAATACTTAGCTTTTTCTTTTTATCGGAGATGTTCCCAAATTGTTCCCAATCATGAGTCAACGTAACAACCTGAGGGATTTTGTATTTAAGCATATAATTTAGCAAGTCTATATAAGGAAAAAGTTTCCCCCTTGCCGTTCTATCAACGGATTTATAACAAGGTTACTTCGGGTCAACGTAACAATCTGAGGGATTTTATATTTAAGCATATAATTTAGCAAGTCTATATAAGAAAAAAGCTCTATCTCTTACTCCTCTGAACTGTGCTCTAAATGCTTTGATTTTAGCATTGAATGACTCAGCTTCGGCATTGGTTGCCCTCCTTTCAAAAAAATTGATTATATCCAGATAATGTGTTTGTATAGAACGTGCGACCCTTCCAAAGGTGAGGAACCCTGATTTATCTACTTCATCATACCCCCTTGCCAGCCTTGTCAAAGCAATATCCTTAAACTTACACTGATGATAGATTAAGCCTAACCGCATAGACAGATAATATCCTTTCTTTATATCGGGATATTCCTTGAAAAGAATTTCAGCCCGTATTCTTTGAGACTGAGTCCATAAGGATTCCTTCTTGTAAAGCAGATAAATACTTCTCGCTAACAACTGCTTCCTTGTATCTCCATTAGCGAAAACAGGTGCATGATACATCTTTCCACAGGCCTTTGCATAAGCAAGCTGAGTGGACTCTTCATCCAAAGCCTCCCAGCGAGCGTTTTACACGCATCTCCTGCACAGCTTCATAAGCTAACTTCTGTACGTGAAAGCGATCGGTAACACGTTTGGCCGCAGGAAAGCAGATGCGTGCAATCTGCTCCATGTTAGGAGCCATATCCAAAGTAATCTCGCGCACTTGGTAACGGCGGCGACGGGATAGCTTAAGCAGGACAGAAGTGACCGTATGAACGTCCGTACCTTTAATGATGGCAATCATACTACCTTTACCACCGTGAGCTTCTTTATTGGTCAGTACAGTATAGAGTTCTCCACGCGAGAGGGCTACTTCATCAATACAGATATAAGCACCGATATTCTTTTCGAATAGTAGCCAATCCTCTGCATGAACAAGTTGGTCCCAATGGAGATAACCACTTAGATGGTTACGGTATTGACGCTCAATAAATCCCGTCAACTCCAGATAAAACACCTAAGAGCTTGCAACTGATCGGATAGCTATCAATATAGTTCTTTTAAAAAAGACGCAAAATCCTGCGTCATACGAGTACCTTCAGCCACCATACGCCAGTTACGAGAGATATACTCATTATGCTTCTTTAAGAGCCAGAGACGACGAATATTAAGGAAGACCTTCTTGCCACGAAGAGGAAAATCCTGAACAATAACAGGATCATAAAAGCCTTTACTCTCAGTATCCTGATCTGTATACTTCTCAGGAACGATATTTTTCTCCTCAAGATAGATCACAACTTCATTTACGCTCCTTCACATCAACAAGATCAAAGTAATCTAAAGTGCCTTCAGGAAGAAGAAGGCGATAACCGTTTAACTCCATAAGCTATGAATTTGGAGACAAAGATAACAATTTATAAATTTACCCCTCAGCTTTTTACATTGACCCAAGAAAAGGTGTACTTTAATAGTTTTCTTCCCCATATCTTTATGATTTCTTAACGCTTATCTTATCTTTATCTACCTTATTATTGCCGATGTTTTCGGGAAAAGTGAGATTCTTACCTTATATTTGTAGTAAGAACGTTTAAAGGCGCACGATTATGGAAAATCATATGGAAAACAATTTCAGAGAAATACAGAAGATATTAGATAGTTGTATAGCTCATGACTATAAAACTAAAGTAGATGCACTATTTTTAAAACGTGAATATTTGACGCAAGTTCAGCTAAAGGATTATTTGCGGCAAGAAATTTTCCGTGTGACTGAAAATATTGTAGCCATCCAACAAAAATACCGTGTCGTGCGTAACATTGTATTGGATATGGATATTCCCGATTTTTTGTGGGAAAGCGGTTATTGGAAAGGCTTTGTTTTCAATCCGCTGTTTGAGTTGTTCCGGGTATTTGATGCGCCATTCAATAAGGCGTATTTCTGTGTTTAAAAGTCCTATCGCTTCATCAATTAGATGCAAATAGGGCATTTTTTTCTTGCTCAAACCGTACACGGTATGACTTAAGACGATATAAACCAAAAGAAATAGCGGAGTAATACACTATAATCTTGCTCGTTAATACTGAAATTGGCTACATGGATAGCTAATTCTTCAACAGCTTTTGTTAGTTCAGATGCAGAAACTTTGCGCTGTGAGTATTCCGATAGTAATCGAAAAAAACTCTGTTGTAATAATGCTTTCTATAATATTTTTAATTTCATAATTAGTTAGTTCGTCTTTTATAGAATTTTACTTATATCATTGGGTGTCTTAAAATAATAGTCTGCACGTATAGGATTAGATACATTATTGCTCCATAAAACCAATCCGGAATCAACACCGGCATTGTTAGCACATTGAATATCATAAATACTATCACCAATATAGAGAGCGTTTTCGGGGCTTACATGGGCTTTAGCCAAATATGCTACTAAGGGTGCTTGGGGCTTATGTTCATCAGTATCATCGGCACATACAATTGTGGAAAAATAGTCCGCTAACCCTAATGGCTCGAAATCAGAATAATATTCTTGATATGTTTTGGAGGTTACAATGCCTAAAATATAGCCTCTTGATAAAAGGGATTGCAAGCATTCTTTGATACCTTGAAAAGGTTGAATAGTGTGCTGGAGCAATTTCATATTCTTATCCCATCGTTTCAATGCATCTTCTATGTCGAGTATTTTGAGTAATTCCAACGCATTTCTTCCGGTAATGCCTAAAGCAAATTTCAGACTTTCATATTGAGGTGTGCGCGTCCTGTTATTTCTGTAATTGTTTTTATTAAAGAGTTGATGACTGCATATTCCGTATCTATCAATGTACCGTCTATGTCGAATACGATATGTTTATATTTCATGTGTTTGATTTATTAGTCAAATAATACTTGCCAGTTTCTATCGTAGTAAGCTGAAAAGCATTTTTAATTTGTTCTTCGTTATTTTTCTCTTTTGCAAGAATAGGTAATTCTTCCAATCCGAAATAGGCACTCTCATCCGCTTCAATATTGGGTCGGAAATATCCGCTTTCAATCTCACAAAGAACAAAAACTTTACAAACATTGTAGGCATAGAGGGGAATATTATGCAAATTTCTATCTTGTATAGCTATTATCCGGATAGCTTTTACATTTAATCCTGCTTCTTCTTTTACTTCTTTTTCTGTATTAGTCTTGATACTCTGATTTATATCGACCCAACCACCGGGTAAAGACCAAGTTCCATTTTTCTCTTTCACAAGCAGTATTTTATCATCTTTGAATATAGCAGCTCGTGTATCTAATTTAGGAGTTTGAAATCCTGTTTCATTGCAAAACAGATTCTTTACTTTTTCTATGGGTATTTCACTTTGCAGACTAAGCATTTCTGCTGCAATTTCTCTAATGCGTTCAAAGCGTTCTATATCAAATACATCTTTGGAGTATGTCAATCCCCCTTGGGCAATGAATTGTAGTTCTTTTGCCCATTCAAGCCATTGTGGTTGTACTGTTTTATTCATATAGTGAATGTTAGTATCGTTATATTGATTTACAAAGGTATGGAAAATGAAATTCTTTATTTTTGTCCTATGTTAAAAAATCATCGGCTTGACCGGATTCTGCTAAGAGAAGGTTGTGTTATTCCTAAAAAAGAGGCAATATGTCCTAAAGTCACTCGGTGGAAAATGCTGGGATATTCTTTTATCAACTTTTCATAACGTTCTTGGGCAGACAAGTTCAGCCGGGAAATATGAATGTCCTGTAAAAGTAGAAAATTTTCTTGCTGTAACACTCTCATCCAATTGGCAATGTCAATACGGGATTTATATAAATCATTCAACTTGTCTATAGAAATGGAGTAGGTTAAAGTTTCTTCTAAGGTTTCTACATATTCAAATCCTGCTTTGTGTCGATATAAATCCCATGAACCACAAGTCGCATCGCCTTCCATAGAAAACCATGTTGTTATTTCTCTTTCCATTATGCAGGATATATGAACGTGTTATTCCTTTTCTATGAAATAGACTTGATTGTCAAAACGACCAGCTTGTATGATGATAGTTTTAGCCGGAAAAGTCTGTTGTTTAAAACAGTACTTTAGCAGATGCAATGAATCATCCGAAACAGGATATTCTTGTATCTTTCTTATTATATTATCCATTATCAATGTTTTTGCTCTTTCTACAAAAATAATAAAACAGAAAGGGATAATATTGTTGCATTCATAGTTTAAAAAGGAATTTGACTATTTTTAGCAAGGTGGGATGAAAAGAGAACCACGATGTGGATATGTGATATAGGCAAAAGAAATAGGTGGTGCTAAACTACGTTTAGTTTATCCCTTTGTCTATATAGCCAAAACGAACTAAACCAATTTCTATTGACAGCTAGAAACGATACTGGCGAGAAATAGAATTTTTACCTTTTCAGGTATCGTTTTTAATCTTTCAGTCTTGATTTATCCTTAATAGTTTGAGGAAGAAATGAACTCTTTTATTTCTTCCTC
>SCPO01000384.1_pt1 | contig 26161 bp, 46 predicted proteins | sample 6106821 | NCBI WGS metagenome assembly SCPO01 (sample SAMN10720448, study PRJNA508395) | human gut metagenome | isolation source: Participant 2 stool, 0 month | host: Homo sapiens | collected 2017 | reverse complement strand
TGAACATGGCTGGTAGAATAATTTCTTTTGTCATAATCGAAAGATGTACCGTTGCTATGTCTACAATATTTCGTCTATTTCTCTCAATAAATCGTTAGAATATCTCCAAAGACAAGAATCTATAAAAGTATTTAAGTTGAGCTCCTTTTAAAAAGCCAGCTATAGAAACAGCTAATTTCTCATCGGCATGTGAGTGAGATAAAAATACACTAAATTTTTGCTTTGTTGGGAACCAGCTTTCCTGTAACTTGGTACCATCAATCACTCCATCTATTCCTATAAATCTTTTAGGCTACTTTGAATGTCAGTTTGTATTTTGGCATAGTATTCTTGCCCTGAAGATTCATATTCCTTGAAGTCCGAATATACAATATCATTTAATTTAAATTTTGAAAACATAATAACCTCCTCAAACAATATGAATTAGGACAAGTAAGACAACGGAAATCGAAAGATACAGCGGAGTAATCGAGATGTTTTTTATCATAATGCATGGAATTGCCGATACTTTTTCTTTGAACTCGCTTGTATTCATAGAAAAGTCAATCAAATTGTCATCACTTATCTGTGAAACCTTATTGTATAATTCCCTGAAAAGTTTCTCTTGCTTCAAATAATACGCATCCAAAAACCAAAACACAACATTTAGAACCAATGCACAGGCATATATCCTCCAATCGCTCTCTTTAAACGATAATGCCACAATAGCTGCAATGATAGTAACATTCCAGCCTTTTAAGTAAAAGGAATTCGATGCCATTCTTGATATTGCGGACTGTATATAATCCATATGTTTGTACTTGTTTTCCATAATTTAAAACTCCTTTACACATTTATACTTTCCCCTTCAATTAGAGCCAATGCCTTATAGTCAGAATCTAAAAACCATGTATCATTCATTTCTTCAATATGGAAATGGTTCCTATCTATAGCTTCTTTAGAAATACAATAGATCGGCTTTCCTAATTCCGTAAAATAATTCAATTCATATTTACACCAAATAGAATGGAGTGAGTTTTCCGATACAACAAAAATCATTGCCTTGGATTGTTCCATCCGTTTTCGAGTACTTTTAATGTGGCTTTGCATAGCAAATGTCGTTTTAAATAATCAACATCATTAATCCAGTCACAAAATATGTTCTTTCCGTCTTGATTCTCAGCCCGTATTAATTTCTGGACATGGGTGCTGTCCTTACTGCTATGGGATATAAAATAGTCATATTCTTTGATTTTTGCTCCTTTGAATTTTCTATTCTATACTCAAGTTCATTAGGATTCTGAGGGATTTCATATGTTTCAAACGGGTACACCTCTTTAAGAAACTTTTTCTCTTTTTATTTTTGGTGTGTACCTGCATATATTTTGTCGTCTTGCTCTGGGCTGATAATTAAAACTCTGCAAGTGATAAAACGCTTCCCAACGAAGCTGTTTATTTAATTCGGTATCATTTAATTTGAAAAGAACTGGATTATCTTATCACTATAGTACTTTTTCAGCTCTAATAGTATATATCTTCTATCTTTTGACTTGTATTTTTCTTTCATAAAACCAATTAACTGATCTATAAAGAGGGGGTCACTTGCTGAGTTTTCGACAATGCCTTTTCAATCTTTTGGTTTACTTTTTCAATTTTTGGTTTTCTTTTAGCCAAAGATTTTCTCTGGCTAAAACCCGACTTTCTTCAGTATAGTTATTACAATGTATGCGCTGATATTCCTTTGACAGAATTTTCTTGCACCGAGAGGCGTCCATTTGCACCTCCGGTGCTTTCATGTTGTATCTGTTTTTCCGAATTTTCTTTTAATATAACGGTCTTTGGTTTGATAATAAACATACTTGATTTCAACAGAATGCCACTCATGCGGATAGAATTCTTTAATAACGCTATGATATCACCGCTTGAATATTCTTTAGGTAAAAGAGGCTCTATCGTCTTTATTTGACAATTAAACATCGATAAAATATCACAGATTTCATGATTGAAAATGTGCTTTGTAACTCCTGGCATTATCATTCTCCTCACTTTTTTATATAAATCGAGTCATAGCAAAAAATACCACAACAACATCCGAACCCCGAGTTCCCATAGAATATAGCGTTTCAAGGGAAGTCGGGGTTCTGTGTTACAGCTTTATTGAGATGTGATTATAGTTACTGTTATACTATTTCCCCCACAAAATTATAAACAATCCTGACTTCTTGTACCTTCTTCCCATCAACTTTCCTGACTTCACCCACCAGAATACGGCTGATCAGGCGGTTTAACACCGTTTCATCCAATTTCTGAATGGTGGCATACTGCCGAATCTCCCGGATAAAGGTGCGGACTTCACTTTCCTGAGCATCGGACTGCTGAAGCATTCGCATCAGTTCCTGCAAGCGGTGCTGATTCTTCCTGCTCATGTTCCATAATGGCAGTCAGCTTCATAAACCGCTGTTCTGAAAGGATCCCTTTCGCTTTATCGGTATAAAGGTTCAGGAACATCTCGTCGATTTCACGGTTTCTGGCTTCCAGTCGCTCACGCTCTTTCTGCATCTGAGAAGCGTCTGACATATATCTGCGTTCCATCCGGCTGCTCAGCCGCTGATAAAAGGCATCCGCATCTTTGAGGGCCGTCTTTGCCAGCTCCTGAATGTCTTTTAACACAAGGTCGTATAAATCTCTGGCTTCGAGCTTGTGACTGGTGCAGGCGTTTTTCCCAAGCCGGTTATATGTCTGGCAGATATAGTATGCCTTATCAATGGGTTCTCGCTGCTCACCAGTGAAACGATTTTTGTTCGTTCTCCCGACCTTTTCATACCGCACCTGCATGGACTTTCCACAAGTGGCACAGTAAATGATACCGTGGAACAGGTTGTAAAACGGGCAGGCATTTCCCTGCATAATTGGTGGTCTGCGGTCGATTAGCTCCTGAACCTTATCCCATTCTTCCGGGGAAACGATTGCTTCATGACAGTTTTCAATGATTTCCCATTCCTCACGGGGAATGATGTCATAGGTGTTGGATCGAATCTCTTTCTGGTGCGTTCGAAAAACCAGATGAGCACCTTTATAAAGGGATTTCTCAGGATATGGCTGATTCTGGAACCAGCCCAATAGTAATAATTCTCTTTGCGCTCTGTGTTGGACTTCACATGGGTGACGGGGATTTTTTCTTCCATCAGACGTTTGGAAATCCTCATGCAGCCCAGCCCGTCAAGGGCATAGTCATAAATCTTGCGAATAATCGGTGCTGTCTTTGGGTCGATAATGAGATGCCCTTTATCCTCCGGATCACGCATCAAACCCAACGGCGGTGTTCCTCCACAGAATTTTCCCTGTCTGGAGCGGATTGTGATACCACTCAAAACCTTCTTGGATATATCCCGGCTATACATATCATTTAGGATATTCTTAAAGGGGTAATATCCATTTCCTGACGGGTCAGGCTGTCCACACCGTCTGTAATGGCGATATACCGGACATTGTGCTTGGGGAAGAAGATTTCAATATAGCTGCCGGCTTCAATGTAGTTTCTTCCAGTCTGGACAGGTCTTTGTAATGACACATCCAATTTTACCAGCTTCAATATCAGCGATCATGCGCTGAAAGAAGGGCGATTGAAATTGCGTCCTGTATAACCGTCGTCCACATAATACTCATGCAGAAACATTCCATTTTTCTCTGCAAAGTCCCGAAGCATGATTTTTGATTGCTGATGCTCATGCTCTCATTATCACCGCCATCATCCAAAGAAATGCGGCAATAGAGAGCTGTGATTTTCTGATTTTCTTGTTTTTCCTGCTCATAGTAAACTCCTTCTATGAACAGGGACACGATATTTATATTATACCATGTCCCTGTTATAAACTCAAATAGTCTTTAAGCCGCTTTCTGTTCTGTTTCGTGATTTTCCAGCCATTTTTCAAACTGTTCACAGGTCTGGCGCTCGATTACCTGTTCAAAGGCTTCCTGCATGGTTTTCTCGCCGGAAAACTCCCGCACCACGATAAACTGTACTTTTTATTTTTGCTTTTCTCCATAGGCTACCTCCATAGAAAATGCCATACAAAGGATACTGGCAACGAAGTCCGGCAACAGACCTCAAAACCTGTAAACAATCGTCTGGCTTGTGATTCTTACTTTTCATCTTTTCTTATAAAACCTTGTTGCTTTCGTTGTCAGAGTATTATAAAAGGAAGAAAACAACTGAAAACTCTATTTTGATGAGATTTTCCTACATCTTCACCCCTGTTTTCCGGAAACAAAGTCAGCAACCAAAGAGCAACTATCCCTGCAACAAACCATGTGAATCAGGCAATCCACTCCTTTGGCAGTTCCAGCTGACGGACTTCTTCCTCGGTCAATTCCACAAATCCATCTTTGTTGTCGGATAGTTCGTTGCAGGAAGGTATCCGTTCCCAGCCACGCTGCCGACCATATCCTGCAAACATTCGTGGATTAGAAAAGCCTTCCAGCCAGTTACCGCTGTGTTCATAATCTCATTGATGCTGTGCAGCTGCCAGCGTTTTGGTTCCTCAAAGGTATGTCCCAACGCTTCCTTGAACAGCTGTTTGGAACAAACCTGATTCCCACTGTAATGCTCCAGAAATCCCTGAATCTGTCCAGCTTCCGTGTCCTCCGGCATGAAATCCCGCTGTACCTCTATCAGCCTGTTCTGTATCTCCTTGGAAAACTTCATGGAATACTCCCGCTGCGGTAAATCATCATAGCCTCTGCCCAAACCTGCATGATATATTCTCTGGAAGCAGCTTCATTTTTCAGGATATGAACCTCTGCATTTTCCGGATAAACCATGACAGGAAGAAAACGTCGGTTTCAGCTCTGTCCAGCGGGAGAAAATCCAGTGTGTTAGAGGAACCGCCGAACACACTCTGACGCAGTCGATCTTTGGATAAGTGTCATAGGGTGTCCGATAGGTTTCCTTTTGACGGCTGATAAATGACCGGATTTCCTCGATGCTCTTGGCGTTACTGGTGGCAAGCATTTCGGACATTTCAATAATCCAGTGTCCTTGCAATTTTACATACACTTTATCATCATCCATCTTTTTAAGTCATCCGAAAACCACTCATCCTGTATTGCCAGAAAGCGAAAGAAGGTAGATTTTCCGGCTCCCTGACCGCCCACCAGACAGAGCATCTCATCATACTTACAGCCCGGATGGAATACCCGGCGGATTGCTCCCAACAGAAAATGCTTGAGCATTTCCTCCACATAATCGCTCTCGTCTGCCCCCAGAAAATGGTGAAGGCAGGAACGTATCCGATACTGTCCATCCCATTTCAGACTGTTCAGCACATCCCGAATCGGATGGTAGCAGTTTTCGTTTGCCACAATGGTGAGTGCAGCCAGCAGTTTCTTCTCGCTGGTCAGGCAATATTTCTGCTCAAAGTAGAGAAGGAGATATTTTACATCAATATCGGTCAGCGCACTGGTAATTCTGTGCCAGCCCAAATCCCGGACAATATCAATCTGTTCGGTCAAAAGGTTCAAGCGGATGGAATCACGCAGAAGCGGATCACGACAAAATACTGTTTGAAAATTCTCAATGGTGTTGGCTGGTTTTCCTTTTTCCGTTGTCGTAAGAATTTCCCGTACACCTGCAACATCCGCTGCATCATACTGGGATTTGAGATAAAAGTTGAAGATTCATTGGACACGATTTCACCTCCCAAAACAGAACAGACACCCAATTTCTTTCAAAATCAGATGCCCGTCAAAGTTCCATATCCTGTTTTTTCTGTTTCTCCTGTGCCTGCTTTTCACTGTCTTTTTTTCGTTGCTCCTCCATTCCTCGACGCAGCGCTTCCACAATGGAAGGCTTTGTCTGTTTTTTGATTTCTTCCGTGACAGCCTTCTTCTTATCCGCATGAAGCAGCGCAGCCTTCACTTTTGTCAGTGTGGACTGCATCGCTTTTCGGATTTTGCCAATCACACTATCCAGCCTTGCAACCGCATAGTCCCGTTCCTTTTTCGGCGCTTTTCGCTCCGGGATTGCAGCCATACTTTGGTGTCCTCGAGCATATCAATATCTTCCTGATGGGTCATGGTTTTACCTCGTCTGTTACCAGTTCCACCGCCTTGTCATAAGCAACGCTGGACACCTCATCAATCAGGCTGTCCACATCCTCAATTTTCAGGGTCAGCTCCTCCAGCTTCTGTTCCTGCCGGGCAAGTTTTTCTTTCTGCTTCATCAGAATATAATCCTGTTTTTCCAGATACGACCGACCGCCATAAGAAGGTTCCCGTTCAAAATGCAAACCATGCTTTTCTGCAATCTCAAACAGCAGTTCCCGGCAGATTGCATCAAAGGTCTGTTTCCGGTTATTGTGCTTTCCTTTTGGCTGTTCCGGTTTAGGGAGAGGGATACCCAGTTCCTCCAACGCCTTTTCCTGCTGGGGGCACAGCTCTCCATACCGATTTTCACAGTCAAATACATGGCGCTCCTGAATATGTGGAGTTCCCTCATCCATGTGCAGCGCCCAGTCCAGAATGTGAACATGAGAGCCGAACCGTTCTTCAAACTCCTGGTAAAATTCCATAACTACCTTTAACAAATCTTCTGCGGAAGCGTGTTCGTCCATCGTCCCCATCTGATAAATGGTTTCCTCTGGACAGGTCTTTTTATTTTTCAGCAAATCTTCAACGGTGCGGTTACGCTCAGTGTGCCTTGCCTTTTCGTTTCGTGCATTTTGAGCATCCACATAATCACCATAATGCTCGACATAGTAAAGTTTCTCAATCTCCTCAAAGCTGAAATCTTCCTCACCTGGGTTTCTCGAAATTTCACAGATTTAATGCCGGTATAACAGTCCCAATAAACATTTTTCTTAGTCATTTCCGGATTGATGTGTTCGCTGTGTTCCACATCAAAACGCCGGTCATTATGCTTGGGATTATAGGTTCCGTTTTTCCGGCTCTGCCATTGTGTCGTGTCAGTTTCAATTCTTTTCCCTCCAATCTTTGTGGAATTGCCCCGAAGGGGAGCAGCGGCGAAGCCGTTAAACCTGCGAATTTTGCGGCAGGTACTACCCAATACGAATTGTCGCAAGGCAACAATTCTCCTTGGGCAAGGCGTTTCACCCTTGACCCGATGAGGCTGGCTGCCCTCAACCCGCCAATGGGCGTTGCCCCTTGACCCCAACAGGGCGCTGCACCCCTGTACCCAGCACAAAGGGATTGCATCCCTCTGTACTCCTGCCCGAAAAAGCTGACTGCCCAAAACATAGCCGGTCAGCTTTTCCGGTTTTGAAGGTTCCTCAGTCACTTTCTTCAAAGAAAAACCGATGCATTTCTCTTTTACGAAAAACACATCGGTTCTTTCAATAAATTTTATCGTGTACTGCTGTTCGGAATCATTCCGGCAAGCTCAGAAAACCTTGTAGTATCGCACCGGGGAACTGGAACTTTTTCTCCGTCCCTCCAAACACTACAACAATTAAACCACCTTGGATTTCTTTTACCGTCCCCATTCCGAATGCTTTATGCCGAAGCTGACCTCCAACCACAACACGGGACCAATCCACCTGCTTGTGTGGTGCAGGTTCTGCCGGTTTTGGCGCTGGTGGAGTATAGCGTGGCTTTTCCGCCGCCCATACACAGCCGATCTTTCTGCAACCTTCTGTGAATACTGCTTTTCCTTTTTGGGCTGATCAATATCCCTGACAGCTTCTGCAAAATCCAGAAACGGTTTTTCCGGCAAATCATCTGCTGAAGGGATCGGTACTTCCATCGAAGCCTGTTGCAGTGCAAACATACTGTTATAGTCAGCATCCGAGATAACCGTATCCCAACCGCCACGGTTTTCACCTTCATGCCGGTCGATACCCGTGTAGCTCAAGCTGGCATCTTCGTATCTCTTGAACTTGTAAACGGCATCATTCATCAGCGAATCATTGAACACCCGAGAGATACCAGCAACTCAAAAATCTTTGACATCCAGACCAGTTACTTTCTTAAAAAGCCCCGGTTCCAGTTGTGTAATAACATCCTTCAAACAGCGCTCCCGGTAATCAGTCAGATACATGAAAACCGGAATACGGGTGGCGAACTTAATCAGCTTCTCCTGAATCTGTTTGCGTTTGGATTTATACTCTTTTTCTTCTTCGCTCAGCTCCTTTTTCTCTTTGGAAGTAAGTTTTTCTGTCCCCTCTTTCTTTGCCTTTTACGGCTTCGGACTTGTTAATAATGGTCTTTATATCCTCGTTCAGACTACGGAAGCCTTCAATTTTCATCAGAGCATCCATCGCCGCCGGATTTGCCATCAATCGAGAAAGGGTATCGTTGTCCACATTGACAAGCAACGCACTTTCCCAGCGTTTAAGCAGGGTGGCAGATGTACCTGCCATAGCAATGTCCAGAATCTCACCTGCATCAACCTGCTGCATGGTGCTACCATCATAGGCAATGACCGGCAGAAAATTGATGAACTCCGCCACTTTCTTTTCCGGGTTGCCTTCGTCAATGTTCAGGCGGCAGCTGTAGTCAGAAATCTGCTTGAGCGCCCGGTCGAGAGCAAAGTCAAACACATAACATTCCTGCTTGACAATTTCCTTTTTGCCGCCGTCTGTCGTGATTTCCCACGGACTCTGCACCCGGAACGCTGCCTGAAAATAGGTTTCTGGGCTGGACAGATTCCGAAGCATAAAATGCCTGTCCACGGCTTGACGGTAACACCTGTTGTCAGCTTACCGCAGGAGAGTGATTGTCTTGTCTCAATGGGTCACGCATGGATTTTGCACCGGCTCCAGAGCCGCTGCACCAATTCCAGCGCCCGTACCTGCACAAACATTGATGGTGTAATCATGATAGAAAGTATTCTGCTTCTGCATCAATAGATTTTTCATCGCATAGCAGGAAGCCACATTGGGGAGAAACCAAAGTGTATGCTGCAACACATTCAGCAGGCGTACATCGGCATACGGCATGGCAGGTTTTTTTGCTCCCAGCTTCAAATCATCCACACTGGTTTCCAGATAAGCACCCCGAATCAGATCCAGCCACTTCTGTACCTCATTTTCATAGACAAAGCGAGCCTCCGCACCTTTGCCTTTGGCAGAGAAAAGACATTCAGGTCAAACTCGTTGAACTCTCCCTGCATGGCGATCTGACGGATACTGTCCGGGATGCGGTAAGTCATCATCACCATACGGGGCAGTGCTTCATAGGATTTCCGTCACCCTGCCAATTTTCCTTTGCCCGCTGTTCATCTGAGTACGTCCAGTTGTAAATCTGATCCTCGATGAACTCACCGGAATTCAGCGCCCGAAACGGCGTACCGGACAGATACAGATAATACATGGTTGTGATGGGCAGGAAAGTTTCATCGTAGGCGTTGCCACGGTCATACTTATCCATATCCTCGCTGTCGTAATTGTCCTCGTCCTCCTGCTCAAACAGCTTTTTGGCATTTTCTTCCATGCTCCGAAGTGGTATTCATCAAAGATAACCAAATCCCAGTTGGTGGAATGTACCCACTCGTTTTTGCCTTGATGCCGCCGGTTTCCTTATTTACTCCCAGATAGTCCTGAAAAGAGCCAAAGCAGACGATAGGGCGGGACTTGTCTGCCGTTTCATAGGTCAGTTCTGTATTTCGGCTGATGAACTGCCAGCCTTCAAAATCAATGTGGCTGTTCAAGTCCTCCTGCCATGCGCTGACCACAGCAGGTTTGAAAGTCAGAATCAGAATCCGCTTGAATCCCATCCGTTTTGCCAGCTGATAGGACGCAAAGGTCTTACCAAAGCGCATTTTACAGTTCCACAAAAACTTGGGATAGCGTGTAGAGTCCTCCTCATAAGCACTCTGAAAATAAGCGGCGGTTTTGTTCACGGCTTCCTGCTGTTCCGGGCGCATGGAAAGCTATTGACCCGGTTCTCCACATTGGCAGTATGGTTTTGACTGCCAGTACCGCCGCCCGGACATCATTTACCGTACAGCGAAACCATTCACCGCCCATGCCGGTAATCTGCTTGCGCTTCAAGATGCGGTGAACATCATGGTCCGTGAACGAGGAACCGTCTGGATACATGGCACTTTCCCGGTAGACAATTCGATAAGGAACACTGCCATCCGGCCGCTTGGTTGGGTACTGCTGGGCAACACGCTTGTCCACATCAATGGCAGTATAGCCCACCTTCAAGCCCTTGATACTGCGGATTGGTGTCCTCGTAGGCATAAATCATTGGGTGAGCATCTGGGCGTTGCGGAAAAAATCAGTTGCCATCGTCATCACCGCCTAACTCCATGGGCTTAATGTGCTCTTCAATAAATTGAATCTCATCTGTTGTCAAACTGTATTTTGGTAGAGTTCTTCATCTGTCCATGACTTGGTAAAATCTTGTAAAGGGCAAAATCCATATACCTTAGACACAACATGATGGCTAACCTTTTCAGGTGCATTAACAAATGAAATAGTTTTGTGTTCATATAAGAAATTACATTTTCCGCCTCTTCTCTTGTGTCATAATTTCCACACACAAAAATGTTTCCGTACAAACATCATTGGGTTCTCCCAAGAAAGGCTTTAATCTTTCCTTTGTCCAGTCAAAGCCATTATCCAACACTTGTGACACAAACACTTTATATTTGCCGATATAGTCTTGACCTGACTGAAATGGATAACTTGGAGAAACATATCGCTTAACGGTCTTATATTTCAATGTTCCTATTATAGAAACATCCTCTGGCTGTTTTTCTTCACTAATAGGTGGCAAATGATACTTTTCTGGATTTGCAATAAAATCACTTGGCAACCCAAAGGCTTTCTCGCTGATACAATGCTTGAAAAACTATTTTCACTAAACATTTGAACTTTTCTTAGGATAGAGATAGCCTCATTTATCCTTATAAACGTATCTGCCCCTTTTTCGAGCAGAGGACGCTTCATGTAGGAATATTGATTGTTTTTGTGCGAATAGACATCACATTCCCCATGTGAGTCACGTTCCCACAAGAAATAGCAAACACCTCCAGCAATTCTTGTTCCCGGAAAGCAGTCGGCTCCAATAGGAAAATCATGTAGTTGCCGTATTCTGTCATCATTTAACATTTCAGACCGAAAATCATCAAGTCCTTTACCTCCCGCAAACCATCTGGATGGAATAATCATGCTTATATATCGCGGGTTTAACTTTTGGCTTGTAATACAAATTTTGGTATATTGGTGATGCACTTGCAAAAGCTCCCGAATCACCTAACTGATACGGCGGATTGCCGATTATTACATCAAATTTCATCTTAAATATCTCCTCCGGTTTGATCGTATGTATCCATTCATAAGCATGGGTTTCCAGCTCGTCCCCTCGCTCGTATTCGCTCTTGGACGCACCACAGAACAGGCACTTGCCGTTCTGCCAGCGATGCGGTATCCGCTTATATCGGATATTGCCGCTGGTATCCTCAAAAAGTGTGATGGAATACTTGCTGTTGGGATACTTGAACAATACACACTTCTCCGGGAGAGAAGGCTGGTCAGCTCGGTGATTGCGATACCATACAGCTGCTTGTGAAAAATGTGGTCGATGCGTTCCTGCAAATCCGGATTTCCTCTTTCAATCCCTCAATCAGGCGTTTGGCGATTTCCCGCAGGAACACCCCAGACTTACAGGCTGGGTCGAGAAATGTTGCTCTGCTGTCATGCCACAGTTCTTCCGGCAGCATATCCAGCATCCGGTTTGCCACCTCCGGCGGTGTGAATACCTCATCGTTGGACAGATTCGCCAGACAGGTGAGGACATCCGGGTTATACATACTGCTGTAAAATCACTCATAATCCTGCACCCTCCTGTAATCGGTCAGCGGATATTCCTTGATGGGCGATGGGATAAATGCCTGAACTTCCTCGTCATACTCCCAGCCGATCATGAAAATATTCATCTGCTCCTCGTGTCCGTTCAGAAGCTCATCGAGTGCAAAATCACGGCGCTTCATCTGATTGCCTGTAACAAGGCTCCACTCTGCAAAACAATAGGGGAACCATCTGCTTGGAGCATGGTAAGCGCATCTCCGCACAGAATTTTTGCGCAGGATAAACCGTATTGCTTCCCTACACTGCTCGTTTGCCTGGGATTTGGCATTGGCGGTATATTCCTTGTCCCAGATGTCAAACAGCCGCTGGCGGCATTCTTCTGCGTTATCCTCCAAAATATCAACTCCGTACAGGCTGGTCATTGCCAGTACCGAGTACCGTTCATAATCAAAGGGGCTTTTCCCATAACGGCTTTTTACCACCGCCAGCTTCCGGCGGAGAACTTCGCGAAAATTCCCGTTTCCGCAGGCAGGCTCCAAAAATCGGCTTTCAATCCGTTCTGTTTCCTGTTTTACAAGGTCGCACATGGCTTTTACCTCACGCTCGGCAGTAAATACCTCGCCATGATCCGCCACACGCTGCCTTGACTTTACCTGTTGTTCTGCCATTTCCTTACACCTCTATATCCTCGCACTCACAGAAAGGCAGCCACCTACAAGATGGTGTACCTTTCGCAGGTGTGCTTTTAGCTGTTTGAAAATGATACCACAGAACACTGGCTTTTTCCATACAAAATCTGTGAACAAAAGTCCTTTTGCCATTTTTCAAACACCTAAAATACACCTGCGAAAAGTACACATTCCTGTAAAAATACCTGCTTACAATAACTTGGCTTTTTCGTAAATCTCCGCACGATAGCGAAAGGTGGAAAGCGGCATCCCGCATAACTTTGCAGCAGCTGTGCCGGTGATTTTGCCGTTTTTCCATTGTTGGTACAAATGATGGAAGTTTTCTGGTAAAGGCGCTGGGGGTCTACCGAAGCGGACACCTCTTGCTTTGGCGGCAGCAATTCCTTCTGCTTGGCGCTGCCGGATATTGGTGCGTTCATTTTCGGCGACAAAGGAGAGTACTTGCAGCACAATATCGCTCAAAAACGTGCCCATCAGGTCTTTGCCCCGGCGTGTGTCCAGCAAGGGCATATCCAGTACCACAATATCAATCCCTTTTTCCTTGGTCAGAATCCGCCACTGCTCCAAAATTTCAGAATAGTTACGCCCCAGACGGTCGATGCTCTTGATATAGAGCAGATCGTCTTTTTTTAGTTTCCGCACCATTTTTCGGTACTGCGGGCGTTCAAAATCCTTGCCGGACTGCTTATCTATAAACAGATTCTTCTCTGGGATAGATAGCTCTTTCAGGGCAAGAATCTGTCTGTCCTCATTCTGTTCTCTGGTGCTGACACGGATATAGCCATATAAATTACCCATTGTTTTTCCCTCCTTTCTCCTGACCGGGGAAATAGCTCCCAAATCGGACATTTTTCATCTTCTATGGTACTGGATACTTGATACCCCTGAATAAACAGACTGTGAAAATGCCGGGTGCAGACCCGGCATTTTGCAGTCATTTGCCCTGTAATCAGGCGCTTTCCTTTTCTGTACGCAAAACCTGAAAACCATGTTGTTTGGCGTACTCTCTGGCAGCTGCCAGCCGTTCTTCGCTGTACGGCGGGACAAGGCGGACAGACAACCGGGATTTCTCTATTACATAGGTTACACTGCCCTCGGTGGTGCTGCGCTCCAACCGGCACAGCAGCGGATACTTGCGGCTGAACTCTGCCAGTCTACGCTTCAGATCGGCGTTGAAGGTGTAGATGCTGGCAGTGTTTTCCGCTTCGTTCCAGTTGATAATGGTTTCTTTCTCATACTTAGACAGCTTCATCATAAAAATCCTCCTCAAAGTCAGTAGTTTTCTCTACCATCCGCAGATACTTCTTTGCCTCGTAATACTTTTCCATCTCCATGCGGAGCTGCTGATAAAAGCAAGGATACCAGTGTTCCTCAACCTCATTTTCCATCTTTCTGGCAAGTCCCAGCATCCAGCGTTTTGCTTTTGGATCAACAGTCAATGCGGTCAGCCATTTGAGCCTTGTCACGGTGTTGTGGTGATTGGGACAGGCAAAGGCATAAAGAATTTTCTTTTCTTGAATACTCAATTTCATGGTTACGCCGTCCTTTCTTTTTCGTTCTCGTGCGGAGTGCCACCGCTATCCAGCCAGTTGAAGAAGGCTTTCTTGCTGATCTTAATCAGCCTGCCGCTGCGCACTGCCGGAAACCCCGGTGTGTGTACCAGCTCATAGGCACTGGCTCTGGAAATCCCCATGATATGCTGAATATCCGTAACATCCAAAATCAGGGGCAGAGCGTCATAGTCGTTCCATTTTGTTTTTCTTTCATATCGGTGTTCCTCCTTTATTTGAATTGATTGATATTTCATTTTTCGCATATTTGCCGTTCTACCTGTCCTTTTCTTCATGCTGCCCTGCTCGACATACATGAGTCACCGATTTCTCGATGCGCTCGCCCTCCGTTTCAGGAGAGGTCATGGCGGTTTATCTCAGTTCAGACGGTCGTTTAGTTGTCAAGGTACACGACGGAATGAAATTACCATCTGATGTCATCATATCGCTACAACCTTGACAAAACAATAGATTCGCAGTACCATGAGTGTAACAGATATAATCAGATTATAAAATTACCATAAATGAACGGGAGGGAATTGCATGGACTTTCAATTTGTGCGGCACGAACCGCTTTATGACCGTATTCTGCTGGTACTGACGCTGGACAGACAGAAAATGAAAGAGCGCATTTTGATTGGAGAAGAACTGCAAATCCGGTTTCGTTTACAAGGATATGCCGATGCAGAGGTGCTGTGTGATGTTACACGCCCTTTGGGAGCTATGCTTTCAGCCTTTGAGCATGATCCTGATGGCGAATGGAACCGTTTTGGTCTGATGCCATTGAGAGAAGCGTTGCACTCTAACCGTTGGAAGCAGCCAGGACTGGAACAGGCTTCCGGTGATTTTCTGGCAAAAAAATATCTCACCGGTGATCCGGTGAGAATGTATGTGGCACTTCGTATCTGGAACGAATATTTAAAGGCAAAGAGAACCACGAAATCGGGAAGCTGCCTGCGAGCGTTTTATTGGAAAAATGAACGGCTTCACAGCCTTGTTTATGGGAAATCCACCCCTTGCCTTTGATGAGGATTCAGGAAAACCAAAGCGCCTGAATATTTCTACACATATTTATGGTTCTGTACCGCAGGAAGATACCCGGCTTGACCTCTGGTATCCGGACAGCAAACGAAATATGGAATGTGTTTCTGCTTATTCATCCCTGTATCCGCTGATTATCTATTATCTGAACCGCCTGAACGATTGGGGACTTTATTTCCGGAAATGCAAAATTTGCGGGAAAGTATTCCTTGCCAAAGCCAGAGATATGGGCTTTGCAGTGATAAGTGTCGTAAAAAGCAATCTCTCCAGAACAAGCGTGAGTTTGATGAACGAGCCAGAGAAAACAATTATGATCTGCTCTACAAAACGAGTGCCAGAACTGGCGAAACAAAATCAATAAGGCAAAGAAAACCCCCGGCTTTCCTGCCGACCGTTTGGAAGAAATGTTGGCTGCTTTTGAATCCTTCAAAAAAGAAGCCTTGCTGCGGAAACAGGCTGTGAAAAAGAAAACAGCCAGTCCAAAGGAATTTTCGGACTGGCTGCTCCAGCAGAGCAATATCATTGTGGAACTGGCTGAACAGGAAAACTGACATTTCAGCAGTAAATCATTTCAGACCGAATAATTTCTTCTGCCCGGTTACGAATGCTGTTCATTGCCCTGACCCATGCCATTTGGTCACGGGCTTTCAGTTCCTCTGTGATTCCCTCGACTTCTTGCATCTGGGCAATGATACAATCCAGCCGGTTCTGTGCCTGCTCATTCAGATCTGCCAGATATGTCCATAGTTTGCCAGACAAAATTAGGTCATTATACCGGGCTGGGTGGTACAACTCCAGATAGGCTTTGTGCATCCGCCCCCAGATTCCAATGGGGCGGTTTTCCGGTAACTGCAAGTCTGGAATGTAATAGTCACCGACCAGCGTATAGCTGATGCCGTTTTGACAGGTTTTCTTCGGTAAGTGTTCCATAAGCGACCTCCTGTATTCGATTTTCTCCGAACCCAGCTGATCGTGTCCCTGTTCATGATAAATTCAAGGCAGCTGAACTCTTCACCAACAAGTATGGCATATCTTTTCCGGTCTTTTGGTAGTTCGTTCCAAAAGAGGGGCTGTTGCCACGAGTATCTGATGTGTTGTAAAGATCAATGGTTTCCTTTCCCAGGGTTTCTGATATTTCCTTGAGGGTGGAACTTTCCTTGCCGCCAAGGAACAGCATCGTGTCACAGTTGCCGATGATGGTTTCTGCGGCATCCTTGTAAATGGTCTTTAGCTGGCTCTGCGATTGGAGAATGATCGAAGCTGAAATCTCACGGCTGCGGATGGTAGCGATCAGCTTATCAAACTTAGGATTTGTCCGATGTTTGCAAACTCGTCCAGGAGCAGCCGCACATTGTACGGAAGTCTTCCACCGTGTTCATCATCCGCCTTATCACAAAGCAAATTGAATAGCTGTGTGTACAGGATCGACACCACAAAATTGAAGGTATCATCTGTATCGGAGATAATAACAAACATTGCAGACCTCTGATCTCCCAGCATATCCAGCTCCATCTCGTCGTATGCCATCAGGTCACGCAGTTCCTTAATGTCAAATGGAGCCAGTCTCGCACCGCAGGAAATCAGAATGGACTTCGCCGTTTTACCTGCCGCCAGCTTGTACTTTTGTACTGCCGCACGGCAAAGTGTTCTGGTTTAGCCTTTTCCAAATCCTCAAATAGTTCATCGACCGGATTCTTGAACTCTTCATCATCCTCCCTGGTCTCACTGGCATTGATAAATTCCAACAGAGTAGAAAAGTTCTGTTCTTCTTCCGGCGCTTCATACCAGATATAGCCGATGAGTGCGCAGTAGAGCAGGCGTTCGGCCTTGACCCAGAAATCTTCGCCGGACTTCTCGCCGTCTCCTTTCGTGTTGGCGATGATAGTATTCACCAGTTTCAGAATATCTTTTTCACTGAGGATATAGTGGAACGGGTTATAATGCATCGACTTTTTGAAATTGATCGTATTCAGGACTTTGATTTTGTACCCGGCATCCGAGAGCATCTTCCCGCATTCAACGATGATCGTACCTTTCGGGTCAGTACAGACATAGCTGACCTTTTCGGGCATCTGCATCAGATTGGGCTTTACGAAAACCGTGTCTTGCCGCTGCCAGAGCCGCCGATCACAATGACATTCTTATTTCTGGCATACTTCGGATGCTTTGGTCTTCCGCTCATCATCAACCGTTCCGTCTGGGTGAGCAGCACATTATTCTCGAATACCGGGTCAATAAAGGTTCAATGTCCTGGCATTGCCCCACCGGGCAGAGCCGTATTCCTCTCCTGACGATACTTCTTTGCGTTCTTCCCCTTAAAGTAGATCACGGCTTTCAGTGCTGCTGCACCGATCAGACCCACCAGCAAGTCGAACGGATGGACACTTGGCAGATAACTCTTGTAGGCCAGACCGAAGTTCATAAAAGAACCATCAGCCTGTCCACGATGGTATCGCCATTACAGTGTCGGTACAGCCATGCGGCTTTCTCCACCATGTAAAAGGCGATAATGTAAGGAAAATTCAGCAGGATCAGCTTTTCATATCTGCCGACTGCATCTTTCCACTGATTGCCGCCGCTACTTTCTTGCCCCATGCCGTTCCGCCTGTCTGGTTGGAGGGGCTTTGCGCGGTCGTTTGCTCTGTGCGGTCGTTTTCTTTTCTGGCTCATCGCACCTGCCCTCTGTCTTTCGTCTTTCCTTGGTGATTTCCCGGTGCTTGGCAACACGCTCCTTTGCCTGCTCCAGCTTCTTACGGATGGACTGCCGCTGCTCCTTTTTCAGCGAAACTCCGGTGTATTCCTTGAACGCTGCCGTCATAACGTCTACATCTTTCGCCTTGAAAAAGACCAGATATTCGGTTTTACCCTTTTTCTGCCTTTTTCAGACTATAATCAATGCCGTACTTCCGGGCTACCCGGTCAAACGACTTGATGTTATTGTCCGTGACAACGATATTGGTAAGCTGTGCGCCGCTCTGTTGCAGGCTCTTGATGCTCTGCTTTCCTCTCTTACATCGGTTCTGCCCTCCCATCTTCTTCGACTGCTGTTTTTTCTCGATCTCTGAAAGCAGCTTTGTCAGTGCTGCTTTCAGAAGCTGCGCCGAGATTTTTCCGCCTTTGATGCACAATGCCATCGTTTTTTCGTTTACTTCATCCTGCACCTGCGCCCTCCTTTCCGGTTTATAGTTTTATCCAAACGGCATCAGACACTGACTGTGCCTGATACCGGGGAGCCGTATCGCCAAAGACCGAACGAAATTTCTTTCTGCACTGGTGCATCATGTAGCCGCACTCCCTGCGGTGTCGGCAGGAAATGCAGGGATGGTCACTGTCCGTTCCCGGACGCTGGCGCATCATACGTTCAAACGTGCTATTCGTAAAGTTCATAGGCTCACCCCTCCTGTTCTGCCATCGGAAGAATCCCACGCCGTTTCAGTTCGTGGTACAGAAACTTCCTGCCTTTGTGCGTCCATGCCGTATGCAGCTTTTCCACTGCACTGCCATCACTCCGATGGAGCCGGAAAACAAGGTTTGCAGTATATCCCTTATCCTGATGCTTTGCATACAGCACCCACTGGTTATTGGCCCGGTACTGGATACCGTGCAGATGGAGCAGACGATTGAACACCTTTGCACCGCAGCCGTACTCTTTTGCGATCTGTGTCGTTGTCACCAGCGAATCGGGCGGCTGTGATTCGTAAAACGCTTCGGCGGCGCGTGGCTTTTGCACTTGTGCTGATGCAGCAGTTCAATGACTGCCTGCATCCAGTGATCCGTTCCCATGCAGTGCTGTCCTTCGCAGCTGCGGAAACAGTCGTTCTGGTGGAAGTGATGGAGCTTGTACAACTGCTTTGCCATCTCCAGCGTGATCCGGTAGTCTTTCACATACCGCTGCACCGTGCGCCCGCCCTCATCCTGCGGACGGACACTGGGAACGAACTCATAGTCCCGGCCCTCCATAAATCCATACTGGCACATCCGGGGAACCACTTGCGGAAGTCACTCGAATCTGCATCTGGTCGTACAAGTCTCTCGCCCAGATCACCGAGGGAGCCATATCAAAATCCATAAAACACGCTCATTACATCGTCCTCCTTAATTGCTTCTGCCGCCCCATCCGAAATCATGTCTGACCTGTGCAGCGTAATAGCTGTCAATCGTGGTCGGAGCATTATACAGTGTAGCAAGCAGATATTGTTTGATGTTTCGTACCTGTGTGGTATTGCTTTTCAGGCATTCCATTACATACTGGATGTGCATGGAATCCAGTTTCATCAGGCGGCTTTTGACCACCTCTTTCGGCTTTTCTTCCCCGCAAATGCGCAGGAACTTCTTTCTGCTGGTTACGGTTTCCACAAGAAGTTCCAGAATCTCCATCAGGATTTCCCGGTCATGTGGGAAGTTCTTCTCTAAGATTGGGATTTCCAGCTTGTCTTGAAAATAGAAGCGATACCTTTCATCTTCCGCATCTCCCCGGATATGTTTTCACCAGATTGTGCAGAATAGATTAGATCAGTCTCACTACTATCAGTATTATTTATATCAGTCTTACTTCCGTTTGATTTCCATACTCCCGGAAGTTCGCTTTTCAAACCACCAGAAGTTTGATTTTCATACTTCCAGTAGTTCGATTGTGAAAGTCCCGCATAGAGGTCTTTCACATAGAGCAGGTTCGGCTTTCCCAAGCCCTGCCTGCGCCGCTCAATAAGCTGATATTCGTGTTCCAGCTCGTCCAGCAGTTTGACCGCTTTTTGTCTGGCACATCGAATCGAATCCATGATTTCATCTATCGTGCAGATGATGTAGGCATTTCCATTCTCGTCCTGCCAGCCATTCTTTAAGCGAGAGATTCATCCGATCCAGCAAGACTGCATAAAGCAGCTTTGCATCGCCAGACATCTTTTCAAACAGGTCTACCTTGATGAGTGCTTTCGGCACACGGTAGAAACTGTATCGGTCTGCTCCAGACCTCTGAAATACGGGTACTTCATGTAGATTCATCACCTCCCTCCTGCTGGATTTGCACTATTATAAATAACAGTACATTCCTACGACGGAGCATCTTGCGACACTCCGCCGCATTGTATCTGCTGTTATTTGAGCTTTGCCATTCTGCCCCAGCCCGTTCCTGCCCCATATTTCAGCGGCGTTTTCTCTGACAAGACACGCAGGATGCACATTCAGTATCAGAAGTATCTCTGGGATGGCTTATTCAATTTTCAAGGTTCCGGTGAGGGGTTTTGTATTGTCCTCTCATCCTTAGAATCGGAGAAAGGTCATTTCGCAAGGTGTTTTTGAAAAAAAAATTTTTGAGCCGCCCAATTCAGATTGTTTTCTGTGATTGGACGGCTCATCTTTTGATTATGTATAATATGTTAGCAACTGCACAGTGCCCGGAAGTGCTTTTCTGTATCTTGTAAATTGCTGCGTTATAAATTCCGGTAAGATTCTGGCGGGTCATGCCAAGGTGTTTTGCCGCCTCTGTGAAAGACAGACCATGGAACAGGTGGATGTGAACGACCTTTCTCTGCAAATCAGTCAAAGTAGAGCAATTCTTCCACTCTTTCCTCACTTATCATTCTTTCCAGTGTGCTGACTGCTTCATCGACTCCCTCCAGGATTTCTTCTTTATACTCCCTGTCCTCACGGGATGGCATCCACTTTCCTTGGATGATCTCATAGTTCATAAAAATCCGATCCTCGCCTTCCAGAACAAGCCGGATGTGCCACTCGTAGTCGTCAAACTCTGCTTCCTCAATGTGATGTCCCGCCCCTTCTGCTGCATCATATTTATAATGTACACAGTCGCGTAGAGAAAAACTGTCACCCTCTTGTGCGCCCGGTAGATCACATAACCGTTCTGGTAGACATTGATGCTGCCATGATTTTCCAAGACCTTTTCGGTAACCACTGGCACACCAGATACCTCAAGTGCCTTCACGGTTGGAACACGCTGTTCCTTGTACGAAGGGAGTTCAACAAGCTTTTTCAGATCCTTGAATGTCATCATAATGTCCACCTTTCTGCCTTTTGGCTGCGGGCGGTCTGAAAAAAAATGCAGCAAAAGTTGTCCCAGACTTACCCGTTTTTTTGAACGGAAGTCTAAGACTTCTCCTACTGCATCGCTATTTCATGATTCACTTTTAAGGTGTGATGTTTAGTCTCTCATATATAGAATTGCTGGAAGGGCATTTCGCAAGGTGTTTTTGAAAAAAATTAAAAAAACCGGAACAGGATGAGTTACTCACAGGCGCACTACTGCGCTGCATTCGCTCATTCTGTTCCGGCCTATATCACATATTGCTACGGTATCGCTCTAAACAAACAGATATTATATTGTAGACCCAAAAGAACGTCTGGTGGAGCTGGTCGGCTAACCAGGTGCCGCCTAAGATTCCACCTCTGCGCTTTCAGTGTCCGATGAAGCACTCTGCTTCAGGCTTCTTTCCGATGGTTCTCTACTGTGAAAAATTCGATACTTTTCACGGGAAGGCCGTGAATACACTCCACCAGAGATTCAGCAGAAATATAATCTTCACAACCACCACGCTTGATCTGAAGCATATTCTTTCCATCAACGACACTGCGATTCCCGATCCGCAGCCCCTTGGGGTGCGGATTTCATGTTCTCCGTTGCTCATCTTCTCACGGCCTCCTTTGTGTTGGTTTGAGTTTCTTCTTTTCTTCTATTCAATTTCACCTTTTGAACTTCCGCTCTTTTTTCACCTTTTTCAGCTTGCATATTTGCGCTTTTACGGTATAATAATCCAAAAGATGATAGAATATAGCATATATTATAAGCAAGTCGTGTCGCCGTGTCAAGAGGAAAATGTGAAAATTTGTTGCATCTTCCAGATTGAATATTTACAAATTCCATTGCACATTGTTACAACACGATAACTACTCCATAGAAAGGTTACAAACATGAAATTTGGAGAGAAAGTTCGCGATCTACGAAAGAAACATTCTTTAACACAGGACGAATTGGCACAATGTCTGGGTATCAACAAAAGAACGATCATTGGATGGGAGCGTGATGGCCGCTACCCTCGCAGTATTGAAATGCTTGAAAAGATGGCCGATATATTCCATGTACCTTTGACCTATTTACAGCCGGATCAGTCTTTTTTTATCGAACGTGCCGCCGAAGCCTACGGAAAAAAGGGCAAAATAGAAGCCCAGCATCTCGCATTCGAGCTTACTGAGCTATTTGCCAGCGGTGAGTTAACCCCGCAAGATATGGACGGCATCATGTACGAAATGCACAAAGCCTATTTTAAGTACCGAGAACAAAACGAGAAAAGGAACGAATCATGAACCTGTAAACCTCTGTTCCATTCACTATGCCATCCCCGAAAGGAGATCACATTATGGATTCTGCATTTATCTGCCGAGCTGCCAACGAACTTGTCCAAACTGCCGGAACTCGCAACATCAAACAGATCGCGCGCAGTTGCAGTCTGGACATCAGTGAAACATCCCGCATTAAAGATATGTTGGGTTTACTTTCGCTCTATTTTGATAAGCCATTGATCCTTATCAATCGCCAGCTGGACAAACAGACGAAGCAGATGGTGTGCGGCTATGCGCTGGGGCATTATCTGGAGCATCAGCTGCTTATGGACTTGCATACCTTGGACAAGTTTCTAACCATTAAGGACAAGCACATCCTTCTTTACGAGCATAACGCTTTCACATCCCACCTGATGCTGGACAGTGATGAAGTCTATCAAATGACGAAGCGCGGGTTGGACGCTGCGCAGATTTCTGCAGCCAAACGAATTCACCTCAATCTGGTGCTGGTGAAGCTGCTGGAACTGCATCATCTGGGGTACGATCTGCGTCACTACTACGCCCAGCATCATGCGTTTATCAAGCAGTTCAACCTTCCGGCACATTTTCAGTTTGATGTGGTCGCCGGATGAACTTATGTTCTTATATCTTAAAACCCGTAATGAACGGCAGTTATGCCTGTCCATCACGGGTTTTCTTGTTATTTCAGTTTTGCGAGGATTTCATCGGCACTCATGCCTTCGGCAAGCAGCTTTTTCAGAACGGACTCTGCTTCTGTCTTTTTGCTTCTTCTGCAGCTTTGGCATCTGCCTTCGCCTTCTTTGCTTCCAGCTTGACAATTTCCTTGTCGATAGCTTTCAGCGATGCTTTTCTCTTCAAGTCAGCTTTCAAAGTGTCAATGTTTGCGGTGATGGATGCAATCTCAGCTGTGAGTGATTCCTTTGCGGACTGCTTTTCTGCAATCTGCGTTGCGATATCAGCAGTCACAGTTTTGGGCTTATTCTTGCCTTTTGTTCTGGGCATAATAAAACCTCCAGAAAATTATAGTATTTTTAGTATAGCACTCTATCTCATTTATTTCAATCACCGCAAATTTCTGTTTCGTATTATATTACTATCATATCAGTACGATCATTAAAGCTTTCTATGATTTTAGCTATTGATTTTGAAACTCCTTTTTCAACATAGTTCATTGGCTTTTAACTTCAACAGATTTTGCAAATGCTACAATCTCATATCGAATGCCTTCACCATCCAGTTGATAAAAGAATCTTTGATTATCCTCTGATTTTCATAACGAACTTCAAAATAATCTGTTTTCCACCAAGGTGCTGGAACATAGATATAGCCTTTTGTTCCGGTAACAACCAACTCACCTTCAGACTTTGCAGCTTTTGCTACTTTGATTGAAGCTACTGCATCATCATAAGTAAAATCAATTTTTGTAAAGGCATCCATATTGGCGGCTTCATCTAGAATTTTGTAGTTATAACTTTCTTTCTGTAGCCCGTTCCAAGTATTTGGAAAACGGGTAGCAACGCTGCAGGAGCCCAGCCGCACATACTATTCCATTTCTGAGTCAAATCTGTTCCGGCAATTGAAATACCATCTCGCAGGCTAGTACAAACAGCATCAACCGATACAACCTTACCAATTTTTCCAGACTTAGCGAGAAGAACTAATCGTTCGTACGCTGTTGAGTACGCTGTCTTAATTGCGTCCATGAGAACCAGCCCATGTTCTTCAGCAATCGAATATAGTTCTTCACAATCCGTTTCTTTTAAAGCAATTGGTGATTCACACAAAACATGTTTCCCGCCAAAAGAGCTTTTTGTATCAATATAATGTTTCTCTGGTTTGGAAACAATATACACGGCATCCACTTTTTCAAGAAGTTCATCATAGTTTTCGGTATAGAACATCCCATCAAACTCAGGTTCTTCACTCTTCTGAGATGCACATACACCAATTACATCAACGCCGTTTACATATTTAGACTCTGCTACAAACTTTGTTCTGAAAGCAGCCTTTCCAACAATTCCCATACGAAGTTTACATTGTTCACTCCGTACTTCAGAACTAGAGATTCCCTCCGTTCTCGGAAGATACACCACCTTACAATATTCATTCAGATAATCAAATTTTCCAGCCCAATCAGAGCCCACCGTGAAAATATCCACATCGTACCTACGAATATCATCAATTTTCTGACCCTCATATTCTTCCACGATGATCTTATCCGCAAGTCCTGTGGCACGTACAGCCTCAATACGCTCCATCACGGACTGCTGTACATTGATTTTTCCACGGGTTTTATCAAAATCATCCGCTGTAACGCCAACGATCAAATAATCTCCCAGTGCTTTTGCACGTTCTAGCAGTTTGATATGACCATAGTGAAGCAAGTCATACGTTCCGTATGTAATTACTTTTACCATTTCTTGCTTCCTCTCACTTTTACAAAGTCCACGCTTCTGTAAATCTTTAAAGCATTCACAAGCGTGGAGTTGTCCTCTTTGTCAATGCACCAATATGCCCTACACGGAAGATGGTCTCTTTCATTTCTCCACCATTGGGACAAATCCAAATACCATACTCATCTTTGAGTATCGTAAAACATCATAGGCCGATACATTCAAAGGATGCAACGGTGTAACTGCATTGGACATCGACTCTGAAACGATTTCAAGGGTAGTCCCTTAATCTTAGCTCTAAATCCTGAGCAAGTTCCGCAATTTTCTTTGTTTCACTCTCAACACCGCCAGCGGCTTCTATTTCTTTCAGACGAGCATTGATCTGGCGTAAAGTACCAACTGCTGGTGTAAAGGGTGTTTGTCCCCGCTCGCCATTTTAAGAGCAGACTTCAGATTTAGATACATACACTTCACATCACGGGCCTCTACACGTTTGACCGCTTCATCGGACAAGACGATAACTGATACGCCCGGAGGACAAGCCAATGCTTTCTGAGAACCAGTAATCATTACCTGCACACCCAATTTGTTCATATCAAAATCGTCTGCAAGGAAGGAGCTAATGGCATCCACGACCAAAAATTCCGTTTTTTCTACAAAACTCACTGATCATCTCAATGTCATAGTGAACACCTGTTGAGGTTTCATGTACATTAACGAGGAACCCTGTAAAGCCTTTACCGTCGTACATATCCAACTGCTCTTTTTGAGTGCTTTACCTTTCTCAGCTTGATTTCCTCGTATGGAATCTCGTGAATCTGGCACAACTCAACAAACCGCTGTCCAAAGCTGCCACCGTTTACGACCAAAACCTTATCCGTCTTATCAAAGACATTCATAACGGTTTTCCATCGCTGCCGTACCAGAACCAGTGATAAACACCACTCTGGCATCATCGCCAGCCTTCGCAAACTTTTCATCAACTTTTCATTTTCAAGCATGACAGCAGAGAACTCAGGCGTTCTAAAATATGGAACCTGTTCTGCACCAATAGCACGCACTACGTCATCCGTCATTACCGGGCCAACTGTAAAATTAAGCATTTTATTTATCCTCCCACTTTTGATTTCGATGAGTTAAGTTCCATAACCCTCTGCCGATTACCCCAAATATACTTTTGCCACAAAGCCTTACGGATGGCTTATCTGCCCATTTCTGGTTGATCTCCTCATATGTCATCGATCCTTTTAAATCCTGCATGAATTGTTCTCTATCTGGGTTGCTATCAATATGTTTTCGCATCGGTGATTGATATTTAAGTGCTTCCTCAAATTTCAATTCATGCCCATACATCTCCGCTTCCGCTGCCTGCAACACCGTCCTGCCTTTATCCGTATTAGCAACAGCCAAGGAAGCCCCAA
>SCPO01000117.1_pt1 | contig 26366 bp, 28 predicted proteins | sample 6106821 | NCBI WGS metagenome assembly SCPO01 (sample SAMN10720448, study PRJNA508395) | human gut metagenome | isolation source: Participant 2 stool, 0 month | host: Homo sapiens | collected 2017 | reverse complement strand
TATATACAAATGATCTGTTGAATAAGGCACCCTCGCTGAAACGGCTCGGCGGAGGGTGCCTTGCATTTTGCGGCGATTCGGGCAAAGAAATCACGATTTGCGGAGAAAATCGAAAACGATTGAGCAACTTGCACAAAACAGACTGGAAAGTTTGGCAGCAGCGGCTTTGACCGGTTCCGGAAAGGTCTTTGCCGGGGAATTAAGAAAATTTGTCGTGAACACGATAAAAATTCTTTGCAGGTATTCCGCGGGGCATCTTGCCATACACTTTTGATATGGGAACCATACCAGAAAAATATTAACTGCTTTATGAAAAAGTGTTAACATGAAGCCAGAGATTGGTCAGAGCCGCAGCTGGGCACGCAAAATGCTGGCTGTGGTTTGAATCAAAAAGGAGGTTTCTGGTATGATTAGTTTCTTACTCTGTCTGGCGCTCTTGATCATCGGCTACTTTGTCTATGGCAAGATCGTTGACAACACGTTCGGCCCGGACGACCGCGAAACTCCTGCTGTGCGCATCAACGACGGCGTTGACTACGTTGTGATGCCCCAGTGGAAGCTGTTCCTCGTCCAGCTGCTGAACATTGCAGGTCTGGGCCCCATCTTTGGTGCACTGCAGGGTGCTCTGTGGGGTCCCGTGGTGTTCCTGTGGATCACCTTCGGCACCATCTTTGCAGGTGGTGTGCATGACTACTTCTCCGGTATGATGAGTGAGCGCAACGATGGCGCATCCATCGCTGAGGTCACCGGCAGATACCTCGGACCTGTCATGCAGAACATCATGCGTGTGTTCTCTGTTGTGCTGCTGATCATGGTTGGTACCGTGTTCGCAGTGGGCCCCGCAGGCCTGATCGTTACCCTGTGCAAGAACAGCGGCATGTCCGGTCTGCTGACCACCACCCTGTTCTGGCTGATCATCATTCTGGTGTACTACTTCATCGCAACCTTTATTTCCATTGATGCCATCATCGGCAAGCTCTACCCCGTGTTCGGCATCTGCCTCATCATCATGGCTGTGGGCGTTATCTTCGGCATCTTTACCAACCCCGCCTACACCATCCCGAGATCTGGGCAAACTTCGGCAACATGCATCCGTCGGGCACTCCCATTTGGAGCTTCATGTTCATCACCGTTGCCTGCGGCGCTATCTCCGGCTTCCACTCCACCCAGTCGCCTCTGATGGCTCGCTGCATGAAGAGTGAGAAGCAGGGCCACTTCGTGTTCTACCGCGCAATGGTCTGCGAGGGCGTCATCGCCCTGATCTGGGCCGCTGCCGGCTGCGCACTGTACACCATCACCGACGGCAAGATGGCTGGTCTGGCCGAGGCTCTGGCTGCTGGTCAGTCTGCTGCCATCTACGACGTGTGTGCAAAGACCATGGGCGGCGTTGGCATTGCTCTGGCAATGATCGGCGTTGTCATCTGCCCCGTCACCTCCGGCGATACCGCGTTCCGTTCCGCTCGTCTGACCCTGGCCGACTGGCTCAAGATCGATCAGGACAGCTACGCAAACCGCCTGAAGCTCTGCATCCCGGTTCTGGGCGTTGGTGCTTTCCTTGGCATCGGCAACGCACTGGGCTTCATCAACTACACCGTGATCTGGCGCTACTTCAGCTGGACCAACCAGACACTGGCAATGATCGTTCTGTGGGCTGCATCCATGTACCTGTTCAAGGAGAAGAAGAACTACTGGATCACCGCTGTGCCCGCTACCTTCATGAGCGCTGTGTCCTGCACCTACTTCGTGCTGGCACCTGAGTGCCTGGGCAAGATGATCAATACTTACGCAGACGGCAAGCTGGTCGCTTACAACACTGCCGTTGCATACCCCATCGGCATCATCTTTGCAATCGCAATGCTGGCACTCTTCATCCATGCCACCAAGAAGCACACCGCTTCTCAGAAGGCATAAGGATGTCTGCCGCACCGCATAAGCCTTAAACTCTGACACCCCGCCGCTGCACCCCGCAGTGACGGGGTGTTTTGACATAACAGACAAACCTTTTGTGCAAATCTTAGCAGCAGAAGGGGTTGCATTTTGAGGGCTGCAGTGCGAAAATAGAACCGGTGATTTTATTTGGAATGGCTGCAGCATCTGCGGCTGGACCGGAAACTAACAGTAAAGAAGGGAACTTCCATGATCTTCAAACCTGCACAGCTGGGTATGGCAAAGCTTGATAATCAGGAGCTGGTGGAGGACAGAAAGTCCTGCAAAAGATCGGCCTGCGGCGTTGGCAAAAGGCGCTGTACCTCAACAGCTTTTACATCGATCGCCGCTATTATCTGCCCTATGGCAGCATCAGCCGCGTGTTCAAGCGGGTGGCTATGAGCTCCGGCGGCTTTACCGGCAAGGGCATGTTTGCCTCCATGGCCTACCTTGTGGTGGAGTACGATGGCGGCAAGCAGAAGCAGTGCAACTTCAAGGACGAGCGGGATGTGGACAAGCTGCTGGAGGTGCTGGCCAAAGAGCAGCCGCAGATCCATCTGCTCAGCGCAGCCGGTGAGCAGATGCTGCAGAAGAAGGAAGCCGAAAAGGCCTCCCGCAAGCTGCCGGAAAGCGAGCTGACAGACGATGCCCGTCACAGCATCACCGTGCTGCGCAGGGCAAAGGAATATCTGGAAGCAAAGCCGGAAATCGCCGATGAGCTGAGTGCAGCCGAGCGCCGCAAGCGTGCCCAGCTGCAAAGCAAGCCGGTGTACCGCTATGTGGCGCTGGCCATCTTTGTTATGGGCATCGTCTCCGCGGCCTACGGCCTGTATGCCGTTACCACCCACACCGGCGGCTATGGCATCTACTTTGCACTGTTTGGCTTTGCAGCCATCTTCCTGTTCTCCAGCTACAACATGCTGCCCACCGCCCACAACAACCACAGCGCCATCATGAAGCGGGCCGAGAGGGCCGAAGCTGCTATGGCAGAATACGTGAAGCACTACCCGAACGGTGCCTTCCCGGTGCCCAGCCATTACGCACATCCCATCGTGCTCAAGCAGATGGCCGATGCCATCGAAGAGGGCCGCGCCGTCACCGTGCCGGAGGCTTTGACTGCCGTGGAAAACCGCCTGAAGTCCCTGAACGCAGATGTGCAGGTGGAACAGGAGGAATACGACGAGGTGGTGGTCATCAAGGCGATGTTCCTGAACCACGATTATCAGTAAAAAGCAAGCAAAGAGGGCTTTTCCTTCGGGAAAGGCCCTTTTGCTTTGCCTAACTTCTTGCACAGCAGAATCGTTCGTTTTATAATGAAAAAGGAGAGTCTTTACACCCACGAGTGGAGGAAACAGCTATGGATATGGTCACCCTTGGCAGCACCGGCATCACGGTGAACAAAAATGGCTTCGGCGCACTGCCCATCCAGCGCATCTCGCAGGAAGATGCCGTCTATCTGGCCCGCAAGGCTTACAAGGCAGGCATCCGCTTTTTTGATACCGCCCGCGCCTACACCGACAGCGAGGTGAAGCTGGGCGAAGCCTTTGACGGCATCCGCACGGAAGTGTATATCGCCACCAAAACGGCAGCGCAGAACGCAGAGGACTTCTGGAAGGACCTGCACACCTCACTCACCAATCTGCGCACCGATTACATTGACCTGTACCAGTTCCACAATCCCGCATTCTGCCCGAAGCCCGGCGACAGCTCCGGCCTCTACGAGGCTATGCAGGAGGCCAAAGCCAAAGGCATGATCCGGCGTATCGGCATCACCAACCACCGCCTGAAGGTGGCCCACGAGGCCATTGACAGCGGTTTGTACGAGACGCTGCAGTTCCCGTTCAGCTATATCTCCGGTGAGCAGGAGCTGGAATTGGTGAACAAGTGCAAGGCGGCAAATATGGGCTTTATCGCCATGAAGGGCCTGTCCGGTGGAATGATCACCAACAGCGCCGCAGCCTATGCCTTTGAGGCGCAGTTCGATGGAGTTCTGCCCATCTGGGGCGTGCAGCGTGAAAAGGAACTGGACGAGTTCCTCTCCTATATCGACAACCCGCCGCGCATGACCGACGACATCCGTGCCGTCATTGAGGGGGATCGTGCCGAGCTGTGCGGCGAGTTCTGCCGCGGCTGCGGCTATTGTATGCCCTGCCCGGCAGGCATCGAGATCAACAACTGCGCCCGCATGAGCCTGCTGCTGCGGCGTTCGCCCTCGGCAGAGCATCTCAGCCCCGCAGGTCAGGCCAAGATGAAAAAGATCGAGGGCTGCCTGCACTGCAACCGGTGCAAGGCCAAGTGCCCATATGGTCTGGATACCCCGCCCTGCTGGCCCGCAACTATGAGGATTACAAGCGCGTTCTGGCCGGTGAAGTAAAGTTCAGTAACACAAAGCTCCTGCCCATTCAGACAGGAGCTTTTGTGCTATCGGCAGCTTTGGCTGCTCAAAATCCTCATCGATTCCTTATAACAGTGTGCGAAGTACACGATCTCGGCAAGGGCGGTCAGCGCCCAGCTGCAGGGTACAGTGCGTACAGCGAGGGAATGGTGTGAAAGTGCGCGAAGATGGTGTATACCCAGATCACCCGGAACACGCAGGAACCCATTACCACAATAATGGTGGGCACCACAGTCTTGCCAAGTCCGCGGGAAGCGGCGATGGTGCAATCCATAAAGGCGGAGATGCAGTAGGCAAAGCCCATCACGCCCACGCGCTTCATGCCGGCATCAATGACGGCGCTCTCGGTGGTGAACAGGGCAAGGAAGGTGCGGCCAAAGAGGAACAGGCTTCCGCCCAGGATCAGGCCCACAAAGGGTAGGCCAGACTGATGAAATAACTCTTCTTTACGCGGTCCGGCTTGCCAGCGCCGTAGTTCTGGCTCATAAAGCTTGCACAGGCCATATAGAATGCGGCCATGCAGTCGTAGATCATGGCATCGGCATTGGCGGCGGCGCTGTTGCCCTTGACCATGAGAGAGTCGAAGGAGTTGACCCTGCCTGAATGAACAGGTTTGCAATGGCGAAAATGGCATTCTGGAAACCGGACGGAAGACCAAGGCCCAGAATGCTCTTTGTTGTGGCGGGGTCCAGATGCAGCTTTTTGGTGTCCAGCACGTAGCAGTCCTGCACTTTGGTCAAAGCGTGCAGGATCAGCCCGGCAGAGACGCACTGCGAAATGGCACTGGCCAGCGCCACGCCCACCACGCTCAGCTGGCACGATGACAAAGAACAGGTTCAGTGCAATGTTCAGTGCGCCCGCAATGGACAGGTACATCAGCGGCTTTTGGTGTCGCCGATGGCGCTGAACACAGCGTTGCCGAAGTTGTACAAGGCCAGAGCGGGCATACCAAGGAAGTACACCCGCAGGTACAAGATGGCACCGGGGAGCAGGTCCTCCTTGGTGTTCAGCAGCCGCAGCATGAAGGGGGAACCCAGCAGGCCGACGAACAGCAGCACCACACCCGCGATCAGGCTGACGATGGCGGCGGAGTGGACAGTCTTTTCCACATCGTGCTCGTGCCGTGCACCGTAGAAGCGGGCCACCAGCACGTTGATGCCGCCGCTCAGGCCGATCAGGAAGCCGGTGAACAGGCTGACGAGGATGCTGGTGGAACCCACAGCGCCCAGCGCTGTAGAGCCGGCAAACCGGCCTACCACGGCCACGTCCGACATGTTGAACAGCACCTGCAGCAGGTTGGAAAGCGCCAGCGGCAGACTGACCAGAAAGATCAGTTTGGCCAGAGGGCCTTCGGTCAGTGTTTTGGTATTTGATTTCATGTTCTCTTTTTATCCTTTAACCTAAACCGTGCCCGCGCACACCGGGGCACACCTCTATTATATGGGCCGCTGCGGCTTTTGCAAGATAGCATCGACATTTCATATTTGATTTTTTGTGTGGCTGTGCTATACTACTTTACACCGATGAAATAAATATGTGCGATCGTAGCTCAGCTGGATAGAGCGTTCGGCTCCGACCCGGAAGGCCAGAGGTTCGAATCCTCCCGGTCGCACCAAAAATCCGACACACTTTCGTGTGCCGGGGATCTTTGTCGCCAGAGGATTCGAAAAGCAACGCGCAGCGCCTGCGACCACAGCGCGGCTTTGCTTAAACAGGTTGAACCTGGAGTTGTTAACAAGAGGACTACTGTTCATCCGGGCAAATGGGCTGCAGAAAATCAGCAACACACTTTCAGTCCGGGCTGCACATCAGGGAGGATTCAACAGCAACGCGACGACCCAGCCAGCGGCTGAAACAGGGAGGAGTGTTAACCGCGTTCTGATTTTTCAAAATGCCTGCGAGGGGCGCGGAAAATCGAACAAGGCGGCGGCGCGCAGCAGGGCAAACAATCAGCCCAGCGGCTTTGCTTAGCCTGCGGTTCCCAGCCGGTAGGAACGTCTAACAAGAGGACTACCGTTCATCCGGGAAAAATCGAACTGTCCTAAAACCCGTAAAACACATTCGTGTTCTGGTTTTCTTTTCAGTGCACCGGGAGGATTCGAGTTATCCTTTTGTTTTCATCCAGATGCGGTACAGCCCGTCTGTGATGAGGGTCTCCCGGTATAGAATGGGGTGCAGCATGCTTCCCGGATGGGAATGGGCAGATTGCCGGTGGCGTAGAATGCTGTCTGCGGGCCAAGCTCTGCGCAGAAACGTTCTGCCAGACCGTCCAGCAGGCTGGCGGTACCCAGTACAAAGCCGTTCTGCAGGCAGGAAGAGGTGCTCTTGCCCAGAATGGATGCAGGAGCCTTTGCGGCAAGGTCGATCTGCGGCAGCTGAGCGGTGTTCTTTACCAGTGCGCTCAGCGAGAGCTGCGGCCGGGCAGGATCACTCCGCCCACAAGCTCCTGCTTGGCATTGACTGCCATCATGGAGATAGCGGTGTCGGCTGAGATCACCACCAGCGGCCCGGAACACTCTGCCAGTGCAGCAACAGCACCGCATAAAGCTCGGCGCCCAGCTGGGCGGGTTGTCCAGCCGAAGCTTGATGCCGCTTTTCAGGCCGGGGCCGACCGTCAGGATGCGCGCATTGCAGAGGATACGCAAAGCGGAAAGAACCCGGCCGCTCAGCACGGGCACTACACTGCCCAGAATACCGCCTTCAATTTGTGCCGGCGAAGCACCGTGCAGAGAGCAGATTCACCAGACGGATGGCGTATTCGTCCACCGTTGCGGCGGTATCAGAGTGCAGCCGTCCACAAAACGCAGAGTATCCTGCTCGTAGCCGCCCACGGTGATGTGGGTGTTGCCAATGTTGACGGTGAGTATCATAAACAAAGCCCTCCTCTGCAGCGCAATATAATGTATATATAATATAATAGCGCGCGCGCCGCCGCGGATGCTGACACAGGACATGGCGCTTCTCCCTTATAGAATAAGTATAGCTACCTTACACAGGATGCTGGGGATGACTCCATAATACGTTCTGCCCGCCGCCTTGTCAAGAAAGGCACGCCCTGAAACGGGTGAAAAACAGAGAGATTCTTTATTCTGCAAAGAAATTGGAAAAATCTGTCAAAAGTGTTGACAAGGAGGCGGGGTGTGGTATTATACTTGAGCGCCAAGCGCTGAGGCAAAGAATGACTTCCAAAGTCTCAGCAGGAAGCCTTTGAAAAGAACCATAGACGCTGAAAAGCTTTTGCGGTTGAAAGCATGAATCGCAGTGCGTTCAAGCAACAGACGATCTTGAAAGCAAGATGAGAGTCTCAGACAAGCTCACGGTTAACACTGAGATGTTTGAAGCGTTCCAAGTTCAGAAAGTTCAAAAGCTTCTAAAAATAAGGCTTGACAAAAACCACTTCGGTGGTAAAATAAACAGGTCGTCAGCCGCAAGGCTGAGGCTACAGGACCTTGAAAATTGAACAATATCGAAAACTTGTAAGGAACCTTTTAAGTGTTTGGAAAACACTAAAACAATTCCAAAAGTAATTCACACAGGACGCAAGCGATTGCGTGCTGAGCGAACAAGATTTAACACTTTAAGTGATAAATATCATTTATAAAGAGTTTGATCCTGGCTCAGGACGAACGCTGGCGGCGCGCCTAACACATGCAAGTCGAACGAGCGAGAGAGAGCTTGCTTTCTCGAGCGAGTGGCGAACGGGTGAGTAACGCGTGAGGAACCTGCCTCAAAGAGGGGGACAACAGTTGGAAACGACTGCTAATACCGCATAAGCCCACGGTCGGCATCGACCAGAGGGAAAAGGAGCAATCCGCTTTGAGATGGCCTCGCGTCCGATTAGCTAGTTGGTGAGGTAATGGCCCACCAAGGCGACGATCGGTAGCCGGACTGAGAGGTTGAACGGCCACATTGGGACTGAGACACGGCCCAGACTCCTACGGGAGGCAGCAGTGGGGAATATTGCACAATGGGGGAAACCCTGATGCAGCGACGCCGCGTGGAGGAAGAAGGTCTTCGGATTGTAAACTCCTGTTGTTGGGGAAGATAATGACGGTACCCAACAAGGAAGTGACGGCTAACTACGTGCCAGCAGCCGCGGTAAAACGTAGGTCACAAGCGTTGTCCGGAATTACTGGGTGTAAAGGAGCGCAGGCGGGAAGACAAGTTGAAGTGAAATCTATGGGCTCAACCCATAAACTGCTTTCAAAACTGTTTTTCTTGAGTAGTGCAGAGGTAGGCGGAATTCCCGGTGTAGCGGTGGAATGCGTAGATATCGGGAGGAACACCAGTGGCGAAGGCGGCCTACTGGGCACCAACTGACGCTGAGGCTCGAAAGTGTGGGTAGCAAACAGGATTAGATACCCTGGTAGTCCACACCGTAAACGATGATTACTAGGTGTTGGAGGATTGACCCTTCAGTGCCGCAGTTAACACAATAAGTAATCCACCTGGGGAGTACGACCGCAAGGTTGAAACTCAAAGGAATTGACGGGGGCCCGCACAAGCAGTGGAGTATGTGGTTTAATTCGACGCAACGCGAAGAACCTTACCAAGTCTTGACATCCTGCGACGGACATAGAAATATGTTTTCTTCGGGGCAAGGAGACAGGTGGTGCATGGTTGTCGTCAGCTCGTGTCGTGAGATGTTGGGTTAAGTCCCGCAACGAGCGCAACCCTTATGATCAGTTACTACGCAAGAGGACTCTGGCCAGACTGCCGTTGACAAAACGGAGGAAGGTGGGGATGACGTCAAATCATCATGCCCTTTATGACTTGGGCTACACACGTACTACAATGGCGTTTAACAAAGAGAAGCAAGACCGCGAGGTGGAGCAAAACTCAGAAACAACGTCCCAGTTCGGACTGCAGGCTGCAACTCGCCTGCACGAAGTCGGAATTGCTAGTAATCGTGGATCAGCATGCCACGGTGAATACGTTCCCGGGCCTTGTACACACCGCCCGTCACACCATGAGAGCCGGGGGGACCCGAAGTCGGTAGTCTAACCGCAAGGAGGACGCCGCCGAAGGTAAAACTGGTGATTGGGGTGAAGTCGTAACAAGGTAGCCGTAGGAGAACCTGCGGTTGGATCACCTCCTTTCTAAGGAGTCAGGCGGACAGACATCAAAGATGGACAGTCCTTGGACAGGTAACAAACGAATAGAGTAGATATTGTTCGATTTTGAGGGCCCTGAAGAGCGAAAGCTCGAAAGAACTCAAAGACGTACCTTGAAAACTGAATAATAACTGCGAAACAAAGATTATAGTAAGTTCTTTTTTAAGAAATATTACAATTTCAAAAGGAAGGGTAACATAATCTTCGTTGGCAAGAGAGAATCAAGAGGATACCAAATGTTCCAAGAGAACGTTTGAAAGGTCAAGCGAACAAGGGCGCAGGGCGAATGCCTTGGCACTGGGAGCCGATGAAAGACGTGATAAGCTGCGATAAGCTTCGGGAGCTGCAAATAAGCATTGATCCGGAGATTTCTGAATGAGGAAACTCACCTGGGTTCATACTCAGGTACGTTATACTGAACTTCAAAATAGGTATATCGAGGGAACCGCCTGAACTGAAACATCTAAGTAGGGCGAGGAAGAGACATCAAACGAGATTCCGTAAGTAGTGGCGAGCGAACGCGGAAGAGGGCAAACCGAGAGTAGAAATACTTTCGGGGTACGGAGCGCATTTAGGACTTAAGTTGTTAACCGAACGGCATGGGAAGGCCGGTCAGAGAGTGTGAGAACCACGTAGGTGAAAACGACAAGAGCCGAGCGAATTCCAGAGTACGGCCAGACACGTGAAACCTGGTCGGAATACGGGGGGACCACCCTCCAACCCTAAATACTACCCAGTGACCGATAGCGTATAGTACTGTGAAGGAAAGGTGAAAAGCACCCCGGGGGAGTGAAAAGAACCTGAAACCCTGTGCCTACAAGCACCTAGAGCGCGTCAAAGCGTGATAGGGTACTTTTGTAGAACGGTCCGGCGAGCGATTGTATGCAGCAAGGTTAAGGACTTAAGGTCTGGAGCCGAAGCGAAAGCGAGTTTGAAAAGGGCGTTAAGTTGCATATAATGGGCCCGAAACCGGGTGACCTACCCATGGTCAGGTTGAAGTGGAAGTAAAATTCCATGGAGGACCGAACCGACCTCCGTTGAAAAGGCGGCGGATGAACTGTGGGTAGCGGAGAAATTCCAATCGAACCCGGAGATAGCTGGTTCTCCCCGAAATAGTTTTAGGACTAGCCTCAAGTTAGATACCTGGAGGTAAAGCACTGAATAGCCTAGCGGCCGAGAGGTTAGCGAAGCTTATCAAACTCAGAATGCCAGAGTATTGATGCTTGGGAGTCAGACAGTGTCAGATAAATGTCATTGTCAAAAGGGAAACAGCCCAGATCTACAGCTAAGGTCCCAAAGTTAGGTTAAGTGGAAAACGATGTGAAGATACGCAGACAACCAGGATGTTGGCTCAGAAGCAGCCACTCATTCAAAGAGTGCGTAATAGCTCACTGGTCGAGCGTCTTTGCGCGGAGAATTTAACGGGGCTAAACCTAACACCGAAGCTTAGGCAGCATGTTTACATGTTGGGTAGGGGAGCGTTGTATGCGCGGTGAAACAGTAGCGCAAGCGGCTGTGGAGTGTATAGAAGTGAGAATGCCGGAATGAGTAGCGCGAATGCAGTGAGAATCTGCATGGCCGAAAGCCTCAGGTTTCTGGAGGAAGGTTCGTCCGCTCCAGGTTAGTCGGGAGCTAAGGTGAGGCCTAACGGCGTAGCCGATGCACAGACGGTAGAGATTCCGTCACCACCAAAAGAGTTAAACACAGGGACACATATGAAGTCTCGGAGCCGGGTGTTGGTTCCGGTAGCGATCGAGGGAAGTTAGTACCGAAGTCCGGGATGGAAGATGGCGAGAAAAGCTGTGTATTTCTGCGGTGCCCGTACCGCAAACCGACACAGGTAGGTAGGAAGAAGATTCTAAGGCCAACGGGAGAAGGGTTGTTAAGGAACTCGGCAAATTGACCCCGTAACTTCGGGAGAAGGGGTGCTGCAGCAATGCAGCCGCAGAGAATCGGCCCAAGCAACTGTTTACCAAAAACACAGGTTTGTGCTAAATCGAAAGATGACGTATACGAGCTGACGCCTGCCCGGTGCTGGAAGGTTAAGAGGAGATGTGCAAGCATTAAATCGAAGCCCCAGTGAACGGCGGCCGTAACTATAACGGTCCTAAGGTAGCGAAATTCCTTGTCAGGTAAGTTCTGACCCGCATGAAAGGCGTAATGATTTGGGCACTGTCTCAACAGCCCGCCCGGCGAAATTGTAGTACCGGTGAAGATGCCGGTTACCCGCGACAAGACGGAAAGACCCCATGGAGCTTTACTGTAGCCTAATATTGGGTTTCGATGTTGCATGCACAGGATAGATGGGACACTGGGAAGCAGGTGCTTTGGCGCTTGTGGAGTGGCCGTTGGGATACCATCCTTGCGATATTGGAATTCTAACCTGCGCCTTTGAATCAAGGCGGGGGACATTGTTAGGTGGGCAGTTTGACTGGGGCGGTCGCCTCCTAAAGAGTAACGGAGGCGTTCAAAGGTTCGCTCAGCTTGAACGGAAATCAAGCAAAAGAGTGCAAACGCAGAAGCGAGCCTAACTGCGAGACTGACGGGTCGAGCAGTAACGAAAGTTGGAGTTAGTGATCCGGTGGTATGTGAGTGGAAATGCCATCGCTCAACGGATAAAAGTTACCCTGGGGATAACAGGCTGATCTCCCCCAAGAGTCCACATCGACGGGGAGGTTTGGCACCTCGATGTCGGCTCATCGCATCCTGGGGCTGTATTCGGTCCCAAGGGTTTGGCTGTTCGCCAATTAAAGCGGTACGCGAGCTGGGTTCAGAACGTCGTGAGACAGTTCGGTCCCTATCTGTCGTGGGCGCAGGATATTTGATGGGAGCTGTTCCTAGTACGAGAGGACCGGAGCGGACGTACCTCTGGCGCACCAGTTGTTCTGCCAAGAGCATAGCTGGGCAACTATGTACGGATCGGATAAACGCTGAAAGCATCTAAGCGTGAAGCCGACCCAAAGATAAGATATCCCATTGTTTCAAACAAGTAAGACCCTTGAAGACTACAAGGTTGATAGGCACGATGTGTAAGTGGAGTGATCCATTCAGCAAGCGTGTACTAATAGGTCGAGGGCTTGACCACAATTCGCTTGAGACTCTGAGAGTCAACGAAAAAATGTAAGCAGTGATTATTCAGTTTTGAAGGCACGTCCTTCTAAGAAATACTGGACAAAGTACAACAAACATGTTATACTGGTTCAGTCAGATTGGTCGGTGTCGATGACGGTGAGGTTCCACCTGTTCCCATTCCGAACACAGAAGTTAAGCTCACTTGTGCCGAAGATAGTTCGCTGGAAACGGCGCGTGAAAATAGGTAGTCGCCGACTTGAGTTATCAGAATGAAGAAACCGCATTCTGATAATATGCACCTCTAGCTCAGTTGGTAGAGCAACTGACTCTTAATCAGTGGGCCCAGGGTTCGAGTCCCTGGAGGTGCACCAATAAAAGAGCGTTGAATCGTAAGATTTGACGCTCTTTTTCGTTATGTAACCCCGAAAAATCGGGGTCTGCACGGTCAATGCACGGTTTTTGCTTTTTCGTGGGAATCTTCTGCATAGGCTGGAGTTGCTTTGAAATGCGTGGTAAATTTTGCATCAGGTCAGCAGTGCCAGACGGAGCTGCGCCTTTACTTCGGGGTCAGCATTCTTCAGAAGTTCCAGCAGAGCGGTCATAGAGATGGTCGGTTCGCCTGCGGCAGGTACAGCCTGCGGACTGGGGCTTTCGGACTTAGCGTAGAAGCCTTCCTCGAACTTCTTACCCAGTTCTACACGGGAGGACTGCTGGATATGGGCGTAGGTGTTAACCAGCATATCCGCCGTGGCGTGCCCTGTGGTGCCCTGAACAGCTTTCACATCGCCGCCGGAAATCATCAGCTGGTAGGTGGCACTGGAATGCCGCAGACCATGGAATACGATACGTGGAATTCCGGGTGGGCATCCTGCCACTTGAGGAACTTCTTGCGGATCAGCACAGGCTCCACCGCCAGACCGTTAGGCAGACGGAACAGCATTCCACTGTCATGGTAGCGTGTCGGGTCTTTCCTCTCGTCTGCCGCCAGCTGATTCAGCCACTTCTTCAATTCCTCTTTCAGTGCAGAGGTCATGAAGATGGTACGGCAGGAGGATGCGGTTTTGGTGCTTTTCAGGATGAGGGAGGTGGTGCTGACCTCCAGCTTGTCCGGGAATATCTTGATGATGCAGCCATCGTCCACTTGATTTAGGGCTTCTTTTCGCACCCGCTGCATGGACTTGTTGATACGGAAGGTTCCGATGCCATCTGCTGCGTCAAAATCGAGATCTTCCGGGGTCAGACCTACGATCTCGCCCTCTCGCAGTGCGCCCACCAGTGTGAGGTGGACTGCCAGATGCAGGATGGGGTCCTCCATGCTGTCCAGAGCCGCCCTCATTTCCTCTACCGTCCAGATGGTGCGCTCCTGCGTAGACTTCTTGGGGCTGTCCACGGGAACAGGGCTTTTGACAAGGATGCCCCACTCTACGGCGTACTGGAACGCTGTGCCCAGCAGCCGATGCACCTCATGGATCGTCGTGCCGGAAAGGAATCGCTGCTTCTGCTTTTCGGTCAATTCCTGCTTCTTTCCCTCGATATACGAACCGCAGGGCGTTTTGCTCAGGGTCGTATAGAGGTTTTCCATGTGATAGGGCTTAAGTTTCTGCATTTCCATGCTGCCGATATAGGGGATAATCAGATTCTGGATGGTGGAAAGATTGGATTCGTAGGTTTTGGGGCCCACTTGTGCTTGCTGCACTGCTTGGGCAGCCAATCCATGAGGAACTCTGCCACCGTCACCGAGGACGGAATCAGGAATGTGCCAGCTGCCAGTTCATGTTCGATCTGCTTCTTTCGGTTCGTTGCCTCCTCTTTGTAGGAAAACTTTCCCATTTGTCACAGCTCTTGCCGTGTTCATCTTCGTAGGTGTAGCGGACGCTGTAAGAGTTGCCGCGCTTCGTAATATATGCCATACTGTTTGCCTCCTCTTATCAAGCTGCCCGGTAGAGCCACGCATCGAAGCTGTCCTTCGGCACACGGATGCTTCCGCCTACCCGCAGGACACGGAATTCGGTGGTGCTGTTGCACAGGTTGTAAGCAGAGCGCAGACTGATGGCTAGCATTCGTGCGATCTCTTCCACCGTGTACACCAGCTTTGTAGTTGCCGGGCTGTCAGTCGGAGACTTGACGGCATTGGTTTGAGTGACCACTTCCATTGTAGTGGGATTCGAGTCCTTTGCAAGAACTTTTCGTATAATCGGAAGATTGCACAGGGACGGTCATAGAATTACGGTCAAAATCCATAAGCATTTCTCCTTGTATTGTCATATCATCTAAAAATTCAGCTTAAAGTTCTACATCCTGCCCACGCCTGCGGTTTTGCTGCGGCACATTCATGGTGTGCTCCTGCTTGGGGCAAGAATCTTTTCCAGAAAGCCACGCACCAGTTCGGGCGCACGGTGGAGAGCATCCAGATAGGTTTCACGTCGTACCACAGGTCGTGGTACTTGTTGCTCAACGAACGGCCTCTTTCTTGGCGGTGGAAAGTTCTTCTTTCAGGCGGCGGTTCTCCACATCCATCATATAGCCGTGGTCGGCTTGCTTTTTCAGCTTGGAAAACTCTTCTTCGGTCAGCGAATAGTTGCCGAGAAAGGTGCGCTTACCAATATAATCCAGATCGCGCGCATGAATGAGGGCTTCTTTGTGAGCGTGACCTTTTCTGCACAGCGGCAAGTTCCTTTCGGTCTTGGAGAGGGTTTTGTTGGTTTGGGTGAGGTGCTGCTCTTTCTGGTCAATCTGGGCGGTCAGAGTGTCCAGTCGCTCCTGCTCCCGCTGGACTTTGAACTGGGTGACGGTCAGGTGTTCTTCAGTGCTGCCACGCTCACCGCGCTCTACATCCGTATACCCGGCGTTGCGCATATAGTGGAAGAAATCGTCTTGCAGGACACTGTACGACTTCTTCAGGACTGGCTTGCCGCTCTTTTGCAGGACAGGCTTTCCGGCATCGTCCAGCAGGGGCTTGGATGCCCACTTCTTGCTCCTACTGACCTGCATGACAGTCTCCTTGACTGTGCCGACCAGTGCCTTGTCCTTGCAGCGTTTCGACCAGAGGATCTGCTTTTCCACCACAGGCACATAGACCACATGGAGATGATAGTGGTAGACTTCACGGCCTAATGCTTCGGTCATGGCACGGTTGATCTCATCGGCGTGCATGACTGCCGAGAGGATATACTGCTCACCGCCCACGATTTGAACGGCAGCTTGGTAGGCATCCTCATAGAACTGCTTGGCGAACTCGTAGCCGCCGTGGTTGTCAAAGTAGGCCGAGTTGACATCAAAGACAAGCTCGCAGTAATGGGTGGCATCCGGCTTCAAGCCGCGCGTTGAAATCGTGCCAGCGGTTTCCAGTTGGGAGAACAGGTCGGTGTAGCTGGCGGTTGGCTTTTGAAGTGGATGTTCCATGCAGTGCGCTGGGGATGATGTCGGGGTTCCGGTAGCTGTCCTTTTCGCGCTCGTTGTGCTGCTGAGTGTTGCCAACGGCCTTGTCCGAAACGGCGAGATTTCGAACACTGGTGCGGTCAATGCCATCATTTCTTGCCAAAGGGCATCCCTCCTTTCAAGGTTCATCGAGAGGTGACGGGAACGGAGATGCACTTCTGCGGAAGTGTAATAACCCACTATGACACTTTCATCCCTATGGTCTGCAAAGTGTAGTGGGCTCTCCGAGGGGAACGTCTCCTGCGGGAGAGTTACAATCAAGTTCGCACAATGCGAACTTGATTGCTCCGTACGCATCCGAAAAATCGCGTACGGAGTTCAAATAACCTGTACGGTTCGTACGGTGTACGGAAACCCGAAATATAAACGATAACACGCCTTAATTTATCTCGATTTGCCGTACGGGTGCGTACAAGTACAGACCGTACAGGTTGTACGAACTTCTTCCGTGAAAAATGCACTTTTATGGACAGGGTGGACAAGCGGCTCGATGCCCACAAAGCCCCGCACCCTGCGGCCACCGGGCAGGGCGATGTTATGTACTGCACCAGAGTCCCTAGCGTGGGAACTCTGGTGTTTTTGCCTTGTGCCTGAATATACGGGGAATTTTGCAGGAAAGGCAAAAAAGCGGCAGAACTGCAACGGAAAAAAAAAAGCCCTTACTGGTTGCAGAGTTGCAACAGCAAGGGCAGAGAGGAAACCGTATATTGAACAAAACGGCAGAGCGTATTATAATGAGGAAAAAGCTCAAAAAGGAGGGCCGACCACATGGCACAGGAATATCTGCCCGCACCGTCCAACATCCGTCTTGCGGACTTGATGAAAGAACACAACATCAGCCAACCAGAGCTTGCCAAGGAACTCGGCTGCTCCAAGAGCACCATCAACCGTTTTATCAGTGGCGCAAAGGAACTCTGACCAATGAGCAGGTGCTGAAGATCGCAAGGCTGTTCAACGTGTCCACGGATTTCCTGCTTGGAGAAACCAATATCCCCGACCGCAAGAATTACGACATTGCAGAACTGGGCTTGTCCGTAGAAGCCGCAAAGAACCTCTACACAGGGCGTGTCAATGCAGAGGTGATCAACCTGCTGTTGGAAAACACCCGCTTTGCAGAGCTTACTTACCGCATAGCGCAGTATTTTGATGATACCTTTGCATCCGGCATCGCAGCACAGAATGCCATGCTCACGACATTGAGCACCCGGCTACGCACAAAGGTCGAGACCCGGAAGCAGCCAAAGCCGCAAAGGACATCAGCCTTCGGAGAAAGCCAGTGTATCAAGGCGACCTTGATGACATTGAAATGTACTTCATGGCAGCGGTCAAGGAGATCAAAAAGGGTCATCGGGAGCCACTACGCCGAACAGGAAGCCATGAGCAAGAAAGCGGCAGAGAAAATGTTCGCCGAATTGACCAAAGGGCAGGATGTGCAGCACCCAACGATCACGGCAGAGCAGCTGACAGATGCAATGTTGGACAGTGTTTCGGGCATGGAAGGAGCTACGCCGGAAGCACTGGAACAGCTGCGGAATGGTCTGCTGGGAATCTTGCAGTCTGCCGCAGAGCAGGAAAACGCCCATGAAGCAGACGAATGAACGGCTTTGTGCGCTGGCACAGAAAGGCGATGCTGCCGCACTGGACAGCCTGATCGACAACAACAAGTCCTTTATTGGCAAGGTGGCGAATGACCTTTTTCGCAGCATGAATTTGGCACAGGCTGGCCTGAACCTTGACACGGACGATTTGAAACAGGCAGGGAATCTGGGCTTGTGGAAGGCCGTGCCAAAGTTCGATGCAGCGCGCGGCATGAAGTTTCTGACTTACGCAGCTCCGGCCATCCGCAACGCCATGATGGATATGGTTCGGGATGCCTTTACTGCTTTTGAACAGCGGATGGTAACGGAGGACAAGGATGGTATCTGTTACCAGCGTGTTTCGCTGGACGATGTTCTGCCGGGAGAGGAACAACTACGACACATTGAAGACATAGCCGACCCTACGCCATGCAGCCGCAGAGCATTATGGAGGAGCAGTAATCGCGCCGGGAACTGTACGATGCCTTGAAACGGCTGACCCAGCGAGAGCAGACCTACCTGCTGTACCGCTATGGCTTCACCGATGGCGAGGAGCATCCTCTGATTGGCACGGCGATATACTTTCACCTGACAAAAAGCCGCGCAAAAAGACAGAGGAACAAGCCATGGATAATTTGTGGCTGGAACTGCCGTGGTGGTTTCTTTGAATAAAAAGAAAAATCGTGATTGTGCTACAAGTTTTCTGGAAATTTATGTGCAGCTATACGATTTTGAAAAATTTTGTGGACAAACGAAATAAATCAGGCTTAAATTTCGTTATCTAAACAAAAAGCAAGGAGGGAGCTTTGATGACTTGTAAAATTGTGGTTATGAAAACAAGTTGGGTGTTCGATATTGCCAACGGTGCGGTCAGTATATTGAACCAAAACGGACATTGGCACAAGAAGTTAAATCGTTGGATTTTAGAAGCCTTGCTGGTGTTGGCCGTAGAGATGTGAATATTGCGCCGCTGTTTACTGCATCACCCGTTCAAACTCCAGCAAAAGCACACCAAACGCCCTCGCCTGTTGAACCGATGCCAGACGGAAGATGGTATTGCCCGGACTGTGGAACATTAAATGCTTCTTCTGAACGTTTTTGCAAAAACTGTGGAAAAGTTCGATAACTATCGTTTAGCATTAAAACTACGGAAGCTTTACGCTGAAAGCTGTAACTTTAAGCAGACCGGAAAGCTTATAATGAGGGTAGAACAGAAATATGACCAACGAAGATACCACTGATTTTGACGAGCACTTCGCTAAAATTTCGTCCTATATTGTGGACACATTGCACGGCGTTCCACTTGAGATGACCGAGGATGAAAAGAACAATTTCGCATAGAGGTTATTTCAAATCAGTATGCAGAACGGTTGCTAAGTGAAGCCGAAAAGACAGAAACGTATAGAGGTTTATCAAAATTGATATTCTCCATACAGTTTCTATCCCTCAACTGGCTAGAACAATCCCACTTAAAGGTTTGAATCTCAGTTTAGAAAAATACAGAATGCCGGATGGTGTAATAATAGAGGTTGAGAGTTCGTCACATTATTTGGGGTCATTTAGTCAGAAAAAAAAAAAAAAAAATGATTCTTCCACAAATTGGATAGAAAAGATCATGGAGGGTGTCGGTATTCACTAGATGGATTCTCAAGAAGCATAAACAGCCCGCTATTTGTAGAGAATTCTGGAAGAAAATTGAAGAAAGCATCCTTCCGGCAACAGCACCCCGGACGTTTGTGAACTCTCACAACAGAGATCAAGAACCAATCCCTGCTTTGCGCTTACACCGTTTTGGTGACATTTTTTCTCCGTCTTGCTACAATATTGTGGATTTTTCTATTTGTGCTTTGCTATTATCAACATCTAAAATGAAACCGTGATGGAGGTGATTCCAATGCAGATAATTTCCTTGAAAACAAATTGAATGCTTTGGCAAACGGTGGCCAGTTCTCCATTTCCTACGACATCACGATTCCGTAATAAAAGCATTAGATAATGGGTATAAAAGCCACGATTCTTTAGAGTCGAAAGAAAAGAATCGTGGCTTTGTACGTTTGAATTATGGAGCAAGCCAAATGAATAAGAAATTGGAATTTTTAGCAGTATGGCGGTTGCCTTTATAGTTTTGATATTGGTCTTTCTTTGCATTCGTTTTCAGGTCAGGAAAATTTGCTACACATGGAGGAACCAATCCGTCTGATGTAAAATGTATTTATACTTCAGTTTGGCCGGATAATGAATACACTAGGCTTATTTGTGAGCCGGAAAGTGGAACGATAGAATATATATTGGATGGTTCTAATGCTGGGTATTATCCAATCTTTTATAATAATATCTCTGAAGAAGAAATACAAAAATATATTGACCAATTGAAAACCTTAGGATACGCTGAAGAGGCATTGGCTTCAGAAAGCGTTTCGACAGGCGTTTTGCTAAGAAAAGATGAAACATGGATAAGCATTGCATACTCAGAGGGAGGATTTGGAATCCGGATTTCAGTAGAAAAATCCTGAATAAAAGAGATGCTGGGGAATTCCGGTTATCCCTATGATGCAGTGGAAAGAAAATGGATTGCTCAATATGCGAGCCTCCATGACTTGATTTTGATGTTCGGTCACTCAAACCAATGCCGTCAAGTCGGTAGGGATAGGTCTAAATTTGTTTGTTTTGGAGTAAGTGCACGGTTTCTGCACGGATTTTGCACGGTTTCAAAACGTGCAGAGGGTGCTTTTCGCTGCAAAATCCGACAAAGGGTGCAGAAATTGCTGGGCAAAAATCACGTTGCCTTGTTCAAAACAACGATGAATCGAAACTTCCACAAATTGAGACGAACCGGCGGCTTGCTCTCTTAATCAGTGGGCCCAGGGTTCGAGTCCCTGGAGGTGCACCAGATTTTGAACGTCAAATCGTAAGATTTGACGTTCTTTATACAGGAAAGCGACTGCATACTTTCTGCACCACCGTTTGCACAGCCTGCTTTCCTTTGCATCCACAAAATATCCTCTGGCCCAGAAATGCCGATTTCCATACTTGTACTTTAAATTCGCGTGTCTGTCGAAAATAGGCTGCTCTTTCCCTTGAGATATCCCATAACGTAAGAAATGCTGTACTTCGGCGAAAAACTTATCAGCATATGGATATGGTCCGGGCAGGCTTCTGCTTCAATTATTTCAATATCCTTTTGCTCGCATAGTTTGCGAAGTATCTGACCAATATCTTTTGATTTGGCCATATATCACCATTCTCCGATATTTCGGTGCAAACACTACATGGTATTGACATCTCCATGTCGTATGGCTTAAACTATCTACGTCTTTGTTATTTTTTATTTCAAAGATAAACCTCTCTGTTCCTAGAATGTGGTTGGCAAACCCACACTCTATTCTACAGAGAGGTTTCTCTTTGTCTAGGAACTAAAGCCGTTTTATTCCACCAGCTTAGCTGGTGGCTTTCTTCACTCAAGTTCTTAATAAGTAAAGACGGGTGCTGTGCATTTGTGCAGCACCCGTCTTTATTTGTGTTCATCTGCGCCCGGCTCATAGAGCAGCTCAAATAGGGGTGCTTCCGGATGGCGGCAACCACCTCATCCAGGCGGGTCGCGCAGAAATTCTGGCAGCATAGAGTTTGTGCCGATAGAAATTTTGCGTACAGTAGATTTTGGAAATCTTCTTTGATGCCGCAAATCGTAGGCGGTGCCCATGGTTAGATAGATCTTGTCCTGCGGCAGAAGATCAATAAAATTGCGATAATAAACTATTCGCCCAGATGCCAGATGTCGCGGTTGTACTCGGCAATGGTGCGGCCGGATGAGAACATGCCCGCTTTGGCAATGTTCACCAGCCACTTGCGCCGCCAGCCTTTCGGGTCGCAGGCATAATCACTGAGAGCCTGTCCTTGCGTACAACGTATGCGTTGAAGTCCGGCAGGGTCTGGAACCAGTCTTTATGGATCAGCTCGTTGTGCAGGCGGGTCAGGTTTTCGGCGTGACCGGCGGCCAGCATTTCGGGGCTGGTGAGGAAGTTGATAGCGCGGCGGATGTTGACATCGCCCTCCACCCACTGGGCGGGGTCGTAGTCGCCCACGGCGTAGCGGTGGATGACCTGATCGGAGGTCTGGCCGAAGATATAGATATTCTCCTCGCCCACCTGCTGGCTGATCTCCACATTGGCACCGTCCATGGTGCCCAGTGTCAGCGCGCCGTTCAGCATGAACTTCATGTTGCCGGTGCCGGAAGCTTCCTTGGAGGCAAGGCTGATCTGCTCGGACAGGTCGCAGGCCGGGATCAGCTTTTCAGCGGCGGTAACGTTGTAGTTCTCCACGAACACCACCTGCAGCCACTTGGACACTTCCGGGTCTGCGGCAATGACCTTGGACAGGGTCAGCAGCGCATGGATGATGTCCTTTGCAATGGTGTAGGCAGGTGCCGCTTTCGCACCAAAGATGCTGACCAGCGGGGTGGCGGGCAGGTGGCCAGCCTTGATCTCGTAGTACTGATGGATGAGGTACAGCAGATTCAGCTGCTGACGTTTGTATTCATGCAGACGCTTGGACTGGATATCAAACACAGCATTGGTGTTCACGCTCACCTTCTGGGTGCGCAGCAGCCAGTCTGCCAGTGCTTCCTTGTTGGCCTTTTTCACAGCGGTCAGCTGCTCCAGCACAGCTTCGTCGTCAGCAAAGCCAGCAGCTTTTCCAGCTCGGCGGCATCCTTACGGAAGCCGGAGCCGATGTGCTGTTCCAGCGCGGCGGTCAGTCGCGGATCACATTCCAGCAGCCAGCGGCGGAACGTAATACCGTTGGTCTTGTTGTTGAATTTCTCCGGGTACAGTTCATAAAAGCCGTGCAGCTCGGATTTTTTCAAAATCTCGGTGTGCAGCGCCGCCACGCCGTTGGTGGAGTGGGTGAAGTGGATATCCATGTGGGCCATGTGCACCCGGTCGTCCTTGTCGATGATGGCAAGGCTCGTCCTTGGTGCGGGTACGGGCCAGTGCATCCAGCTTTTCGATAACAGGCATCAGCTGTGGCACAACGGTATCCAGATAGGCACGAGGCCATTTTTCCAGCGCTTCGGCCAGAATGGTGTGGTTGGTGTAGGCGCATGTCTTTGTGACGATCTTTACGGCTTCCTCAAATTCGATGCCCTTTTCGCCCAGCAGCCGGATCAGCTCCGGGATGACCATGCTGGGGTGGGTGTCGTTGATCTGGATGGCGGCGTAGTCGGCCAGATCATGGTAATCGCAGCCCGGGCGGCACACTCGGCCAGAATGAGCTGGGCACCGGCAGAGACCATCAGGTACTGCTGATACACCCGCAGGCGGCGGCCTGCCTCATCGGAATCGTCCGGGTAGAGGAAGAGGGTCAGGTTCTTGTCGATGGCAGTTTTATCGAAGGCAATGCCATCATGAACGATGCTTTCATCGATGGTGTCAAGGTCAAACAGGTTCAGGGTGTTGGTGCGGCCCTCGTAGCCGGTAACCGCCAGTTTGTACAGTCTGGCAGTGTACTCTTTGCCAGCCAGCTCCACCGGGTAGGTGATGTCGGTCTTTTCCGCCCAGCTGTGGGCGGTGAGCCACGGGTCGGGCTTTTCGTTCTGCACGCCGTCCTCAAAGGACTGGTGGAACAGGCCGAAGTGATACCGCAGGCCCACGCCGTCGCCGGGCAGGTTCAGCGTTGCCAGAGAGTCGAGGAAGCAGGCAGCCAGACGGCCCAGACCGCCGTTGCCCAGAGAAGGTTCCGGCTCCACCTCTTCGATATCGGAAAGGCTCTTGCCGACGGCAGCCAGTGCATCGCGGGCTTCATCGTACAGTCCCAGATTGATGAGGTTGTTGGACAGCAGCTTGCCGATGAGACATTCGGCGCTGATGTAGTACAGCTTGCGGCCGGTGACCGGCTGCACACGGTCGGCGCTCTTCTGCCGGACGAGTTCCAGCAGCGCGAGATACAGCTCCTGATTCGTGCAGTCTGCCAGCGGCTTGCCCGTGAGACCCTGTAACGTTTCGGTAAAGCTCATAAATGCATCCTCCTTTGTTAGGGTGTATCTGAAAAGTCGAAAATTTAGTCTATTTCTACAAGCACAGCCGGATCTTGCGTGAAACAGCCTTGGATCCCGCTTGTGCTTGCGAAATATTCGTCATTTTCTTTGTTTTCAAATACACCTTGCAGAAAACAGGTTTGACATCTGTACCTCCAGATATACCACATAAAACAATCAAAATCTTGCCTGAAAAAGTGCAAAATATGGTACAATCCTATCATCGGGAGGTGAAACGATGCAAAATCAGGCATCTTTGCAGGAGACCAAGCAGCATGGTGCCGTGCGGTTTCCCTTCAATCTGTATCCCTGCACCATTCCGGGAGGATTTCCCGCAGGTGGCACTCCACTGGCAGGAAAGTATGGAGCTGATCTTTGTAAAGCGGGGCACAGGACTGGTGCAGGTGGGCGCTGAGAGCTGCCCGGCCCGCATGGGGGACATCTTTATTTTTACGCCCGGCACCCTCCATGCCCTGCGGCAGGCCGAAGGGCAGTGCATGGAATACGAAAATATCATTTTTGAGCTGGAGCTTCTGGGCGGCGCAGAGGACCTTTGTGCCGAGAAATATCTGCTTCCGCTGCAAAGCGGGCGCTTGTCGCTGCCTGCGCGGCTGACCCCGAACGATTTGTGCTATCTGCAGGCCGCCGCCTGCCTGCGGGAGGTGGAGGATGCCAACCGCGCCAAGCTCCCCGGCTACGAGCTGCAGGTCAAGGGGCATTGCTGCGGTTTCTTGCCCTGCTCCTTGCACAGGGCCGGCAGCGGCTTGCCGCCGAGACAGCCGACACCCAGCGGCTGAAAACGCTCCTGCAATGGCTCTCGGCCCATTATACCGAGGAACTCCGGGTCGCCGATGCCGCCGGGGTCTGCTCCTTCAGTGCCAGCCACTTCATGCGGTGGTTCCGGCAGATGACCGGGCAGAGCTTTGTGGCCTTTCTGAACGAGTACCGGCTCAACGCCGCCGCCGAAGCGCTGCAGGCCACGGATGAGACGGTCCTGACCATCGCTTCACGGTGCGGGTTTGAGAATCTGTCCTATTTTAACCGGGCGTTCAAGGCGCACTTCGGCATGACACCCCGGAGTACCGGAAAAATAAGCAAAACGAGGCCGTTCTGCCTCTCTGGAAAGAGGGAACGGCCTCGTTTTGCACATCAGATCTCCGGCGGCGGGCAGCAGCTCTCCCGTTGGATGAGCCGGTGCGGCACGATGATCTTGGTTGCCAGAAGATTCGGGTTTTCGATATGGTTGATCGAGCTGTTCCGTGCCGTGGAGCAGGCATTGGGCAAGCGGGAGATCATTGCAGAGGATCTTGGCTACATGAGCGACACCGTCCGTCAGCTGGTGCGGGACAGCGGTTTCCCCGGCATGAAGGTGTTGGAATTTGCCTTTGTCTCCCGCGACACCGGCAGTGCCAGCGACTATCTGCCCCACAACTACCCGGTGAACAGCGTGGCCTATACCGGCACCCACGACAACGAGACGCTGGTATCGTGGTATCAGACTGTCACCGATGCCGAGCGCGCCATGGTGCGGGACTATCTGTACGACTACGCCACCCCGGAGGAGCAGCTCTATAAAAGCATGATCGCACTGATCCTGCGCAGCGCAGCGGCGACCTGCATCGTTCCCATGCAGGACTGGCTGGGGCTGGACAACTCTGCCCGCATCAACAAGCCCTCCACCGTGGGCCAGAACTGGCGCTGGCGGCTGAAAAAGACCCAGCTGAGCAAAAAGCTCCAAAAGGAGATCTGCCAGCTGACCACCCGCTACGGCCGGATGAACTGGGCGTGACAGTATCGTGTTCTGGACTTGATTTTGGAAAGTTTATTGCAGAATAATGGCAGAAGTAATACTTATTCAAAAATAAAACGACAAAGAACAAATAAAAAGTACAGAATATGGATCGGGACGCGTCTTTTTGGTTACCCTGCAAGGCAAGGCGGCTTTGAGGGAACATGAACAGGAAAATGGTCATATCCGGCCGTGCACCCCTTGGCCGGTGATGGCCACCAGCGGCGCACCGTCCGGATAGGAGTGCAGGCGCACCACAAAAAGCACGGAGCAGCAATGCTTGGTGCTTTTCTTTGACATGTGCCGCGGGATGCTTTATAATAAGAATGATTTCAGATGTCTGCGGGCGGTGCGCCCTGCGGTAAAATTACGGCAAGCAAAAAGGGAACTGCTATGAGAGAAGAAAAGGCCAGCGCATTGCCGCTGCTGCTGGACGTGCGCAGAATGGACGAAAATAACCGGGCTTACGCCTACCGTATGCTGCGCAAAAATATTATGACCTTGCAGCTGCAGCCGGGCTGTCAGCTGAGCGAGGCCGAACTGTGCGAACAGCTGGCCATGAGCCGCACACCGGTACACGAAGCGCTGATGATGCTGAAAAGCGAGTGGCTTGTGGATGTTCTGCCGCAGCGCGGCAGCATTGTGTCAAGATCAGCGTTCCATACCTGAACGAAGGCTTTGCCATGCGCCGCATTCTGGAACCGGCGCTGCTGCGCGGGCTGGCCGGAAAGCTGACAAGGGAACAGCTGAACGAATTTCAGGAACTGCTGAACCGGCAGAACGAAGACCTTTATCTGGATCAGGATGCAGCAGATGACTTCTTCATCTCGCTGGATAACGATTTCCACAGGCTTTTGTACCACGATTCCGGCTACGACCGCATCTGGGAGGCTATGCACAACGTTACGTCCCATATGGACCGTGTGCGGTATCTGGACTCGGCCCTTGCCGGGAAATATTGCCTCGGTGCAGAAAGAGCACGAGCAGATCTTTGGCTACCTGCGGGACGGCCTGCCGCTGGACG
>SCPO01000186.1_pt1 | contig 26453 bp, 36 predicted proteins | sample 6106821 | NCBI WGS metagenome assembly SCPO01 (sample SAMN10720448, study PRJNA508395) | human gut metagenome | isolation source: Participant 2 stool, 0 month | host: Homo sapiens | collected 2017 | reverse complement strand
ACGGAGAACCTTAATTTGCTAAGGGAAAAAGCAAAGTAAATTCTGTTCCTGTTCCTGTATGCTATTTGCTGTTATTGTGCCGTTCATTTTTTCTACAAGTTGGTGTGCGATAGAAAGCCCAAGACCGCTGCCTTTTTCAGACCGTCCCTTATCGCATTTATAGAGCCGTTCAAAAATATGCTTCAAATCTTCTTTTTCAATCCCTATTCCATTATCTGCTAATCGGATTTGCATATTTTTTTCCTGCTTTGATAGGATTATTTCTATTTTATCCGCATGACTGCGAGAAATTACATTCTGAATAAGATTATTCAATATCCGCATATAACCGTCCGTATCAAGTTTTACTCGGAAAGGCTGTTCGGGAATATCAATGTTATAATCTATCTGCTTATCTTCAAATATGGGTATCCAGTCAATCAAGATATTTCGTGTCAGCTCCGCAGCTTCAACAATATTTATATCCATAGCAAACTCATTAGAGTTTAATTTGAACCAGTCAAAAAGAATATCTATATATTCTTTCAAATCGTGAGCTTTACGACGGGCTGTTTCGATATAGTCGTCCCTGTCTTTTCCTGTAACAATTCCTTTATGTGCAGCGTCAAGATACCCAATAAGCGTTGTAAGCGGTGTCCGAACATCATGGGAAAGACTTGTCATAAGCTGTCGGTTTGTTTCTTCTGTCTGCCGGACAGTAGAAAGCCTGCTCTCATAAGACACAACAATCTCATTGATTTCATAAGCAAGAGGGCTACCAGTTCATTTGTTGCAGATAAAATACGCCTGTTTCCATTTCCGTTTTTTACATCAATCAATGCGTCTGTTATCTCGGCTATCTGTTTTTTAACACGTCGAATAGCAAAGCAGGAAACAAGAATAGAAAAAAGTGCAATTATTATGGATAGAAAAATGACTGCTTCCATAGAAAATCAAACCTCCTTGTTAAAACGATAACCGATACCTTTAATCGTTTGAATATATTTTGGACTTCCGGGATTTACCTCTAATTTCTTGCGAAGTCGGCTGATAATCGCCATAATGTTGCTCATCATAGAAATATTCCTCTCTCCACACTTCTTCATAAATCTGTTGCTTTGTCAGAATTTTCCCTTGATTTTTCGCGCAGTATAAGAGTAAGTCAAATTCTTTTGGAGGCAATTCAAAAGTTCCATTTTCCGTAGTAACAGAACGATTTTCAATATCAATTTTCAATCCGTCAAATTCAAGTTGCTGTGTTATTCCGTCCTTTTGATTGAAACGGGTATAACGCCGTATAAGAGAAATAATACGGGCTATCAGTTCGTCCATGTCAAAAGGTTTTGTCAAATAATCATCAGCTCCTGCCCTTAAACCGCGTACTTTAGAAGCACTGTCATTTTTTGATGTAAACATCAAAATCGGCAGGCTGCTTTCTTTTCTAATTTCTTCCAATGTTTCAAATCCGTCCATACCGGGCATCATAACGTCCAGTATCACAAGTTGATATTCTCTCTCTTTTAATTTTTGTAATCCCTCTTTTCCCGTATTACAAAAATCAGCTTCTATATCTTCTGATAGTACGCTGCGTTTAATCAGCGCACAAAGTTCCTTATCATCATCTATAATCAAAACTTTATTCATGGTATAGCTCCTTTCCTTGTTTGGTTCTACCGTCAATCGGTTTTTCCGCGTCTTTTGGTATCAACCACATATACCCAAGTTTTGAAACACCCTGTATGCGTTTCTCCCTGCAAAGTATCTGTACCCGCCTTTCAGAAATTCCCCACTTCTTTGCTGCTTCGGGGCAAGACATATATTCCATAACAACACCCGTCCTTTCTGAAAATCTTATCATAATAATTATAGTCGGACACACGAACAATAGCAAGTATATAAATATGAATTATTATGGCTATTTAGTGGAACTGTATAGACATATCCAAAGAGAAAGGGGAACAGTAAAATGTAACTGGGTGAATAAATATGGCAAAAAGACCGGTAGAAAAATATGACTTCAAGGCATTTGGAGAAGCTATAAAAGCTGCGCGGACGGGGCGCAAAGAAAGCCGCAAACAGGTAAGTGATGAAATGTATATTTCTCCTCGCTATCTTGCAAATATCGAAAACAAAGGACAGCACCCCAGTCTGCAAATCTTTTTTGAGCTTATGCTTCGTTACAATATATCCGTAGACCAGTTTCTTTTAGATACGCCCACCCAAAAAGATACAAAGCGGCGGCAGCTCGACGCTCTCCTTGATGATATGAGCGATAACGGCATACGGATTGTAACAGCAACCGCAAAAGAAATTTCAGAAGTCGAAAAAGAGGACAAATAAATGTGTCCGGCAAATTGAATATGATTTAGGAAGCGTTGTAATCTTTACAGATTGCAGCGTTTTTCTTTTGCTCTTTTGGCATATAGAGCATTGCGTTGTAGTAACCAGTGAGGAAAAAACTTTCGTAGCAAGCATAGGAAAAGAGTACCCTTTTCCGTATTTTCGCCCTCCTGCGCTGCGGCGCGTCGGTTGAAAATTGCTTGTTGGGAAGTGTCCCAAACCCTCGGAATGGAAAGGAACGATTGCATGAACGGACGCAAAAGAAAAGTACAAATCAAATTCTATGTAACAGAGGAAGAACGGGCGTTCATTGAACAGAAAATGAAGCTCGTCCCTACCCAAAACATGGCGGCGTATCTTCGCAAGATTTCCATTGACGGGTATATCATTCAGATAGACCATGCCGACATAAAAGCTATGACAGCGGAGATACAGAAAATCGGGGTCAATGTCAATCAGATTGCAAAGCGCGTCAATGCGATGGGCAGCGTCTACCAAGAGGATATAGAAGAAATCAAGGAGGGTGCTTGCGGAGATATGGCGGTTACAAAGATTAAGCCTATTAAAAGCACGTTAAAAAAAGCCCTTGATTATATCCAAAACCCGGATAAGACAGACGGGAAAACGCTTGTGTCCTCCTTTGGGTGCAGCTATGAAACGGCAGATATTGAGTTTGAATATACCTTATCGCAGGCTCGGCAGAAAGGGAACAACTTAGCCTTTCATCTGATACAATCGTTTGAACCGGGAGAGGTGGACTGTGAGAAAGCCCACACAATCGGAAAACAGCTTGCCGACGCGGTAACAAAGGGACAGCATGAATACGTCCTTACCACTCACATAGATAAAGGGCATATCCATAACCACATCATTTTTTGTGCGGTAAACTTTGTAGACTACCATAAGTACAATTCCAATAAGCGCAGTTACTACGGCATACGGAACATGAGCGATAAGCTGTGCAGGGAAAACGGGCTGTCCGTTGTCATTCCGGGTAAAGGCAGTAAGGGAAAAGCTATGCAGAATATCAAGCGGAAAAGACGGGAACAAGTTGGAAAGGCAAGCTAAAAATTGCCGTTGATATACTTATCCCCAAGTAGCAAGTTTTGAAGACTTGTTGCAGCGGTTACAGGCGGCGGGCTATGAGATAAAGCCGGGAAAATATATCTCCTGCCGCGCTCCCGGACAGGAACGCTTTACCCGCTTAAAAACCCTCGGTGCAGATTATACAGAGGAAGCAATCAAAGAACGGATTGCAGGCAAGCGCGCAAGGACGGCGAAAGCTCCCAAAGAGCAGCGCGGCGTATCGCTGCTTATTGACATTGAAAACAGTATCAAGGCACAAGAGAGCCGGGGCTATGAACAGTGGGCGAAAATCCATAATCTGAAACTGGCTGCAGAAAACTATGAATTTCTTGACGGAACATCAGATTGAGCAGTACGCGGATTTAATCAGCCGGATTGAAGAAATAAACGCGGAAAATGAAAAGACAGCAGACGCATTAAAGAGTGTGGAGAAACGTCTTGCAGATATGGCGGTGCTGATGAAGCACGTTGCCACCTACCAAAAGACAAAACCCACCTATGAAGCATACCGCAGGGCAAAGGATAAAAACGCATACCGGGCAAAAAATGAAAGCAGTCTAATACTTTATGAAGCGGCGGCAAAGGCACTGAAAGCGTCGGGCATTACCAAACTCCCCAATCTCACCGCTATGCAGGAAGAATACAGGAAGCTCCAAGCGCAGAAAGAAGCCCTTTACGCTGATTATGGAAAACTGAAAAAACAGGTCAAGGAATACGACGTTATCAAGCAGAACATAGACCGTATTTTAAGACTGGAAAAAGAGCCGGAACGGGGCAGGGAAACCGAACGCTTACAGTAGAAATATTTATAAAAGCGTGGTAGGATAAAGGTATTCCAATACAGACAGGAGTGTGAAAACATGGCAGACCAAACGATACCCGATTATGAAACCATACGCGCCGCCGTTGCCGGGGAAACATGGGCGGTGGAAAAGGTGCTTATGTGCTAAGGACGAAATCGACAGGCAGGCAACTGTAAAGAAACGTCAGCCGGACGGAACATTCAAACTGGAAATTGATGAAGATATGCGCCAGTATATCACAATGAAGTGATAGAAGCCCTCCCCCTTCCCTTTGAAGAAATGGAAAGAGAGGAAAAAAGAAATCGGGACAAAAAATCATAAAGGAAGACAAGAACTGCTTAACAGAAAAGCAGTTCCGATATTTTTTTCCAAATCGGCAGTGGGTAAACTATTAGCTGCTTGTGAGGAATTTTGAAGAAATTTGGATAGAAAAGGGACAGGAGCCGCATAAGCACAACAACTGGAAAATCGTTGCCGCTGTTATGGAACGGATAGAAGCTGCGGGGATATGGCTGCCGGAACAGGAAGTAACAAAATATTTTTACCGCAGGAAAACCCATTACCGGAACCGGATAGAAAAAGAATTGCTGCCGAAGCCGGAAATGTAGGATAAAGACTGAAGTCAGACAAAAAAGAACAGGGCGCAGGAAGCCAGTAATGACCTCCCGCACCCTGTTCTTTTATAGGTATTTTAAAATGTTACGCAGTAGAACCCCAATTTCAAGGGGAAAGGTATTCTGTATCGCCTATGCCAGTTTCTGTCTGTTATGCCCTGTAAATCAAGGTTTTTGCCCTTATCGCGTAACCGCCGCACGCCGTTTCTCATGCGCTCGGCTGCCTGTCTGCGGGTAATCCGCTTCCGGCAGTCCGGGCAGTATTTGACGCTGTTCGATTTTGATACAAAGAATGTGCCGCACTCGGTACAACGCTTTTTGTCCTCTGTCTTGAAAAGCTCTGCATAGAGTAGCTTATCAAGAGGAAGTACGGCAATTTGAAACCACTTGCATAAAAGCGAACAGGAAATAAGCTGCGGGCAGACATTCCTCCCCGTCGTCCAGTAAGATACAGTGTCCGCGCTCGCAGTTGCAGCACTCCTTTTTTACAAGGCTGTTGACTTTTCGGCTCTGTGGCGGCGTAAGCCGCTTACCCCGGTCATACTTCATCAGCGGCGAAATGGCAAGCTCCGCATACTCGTTTTCTGTTAGTGGGGAAATTTTCTGTAAGGTGCGTTCTGCAAAGGGGCGCATATCCTCGTCCATGAACGGCAGCGCAGCCGTCATATTTTCCATAAGCTGTGCTTTGCTTCCCTCATGGTAAATACTCAACAGGTTCATTTCTTCAACGGTCAGTCTAATCATGCTCATACCTCCAATTCGTGATGCTTTGTTTTTGCTGTCTTTTTCGGGACTTTTTGGGATTTTTTTGTTTGTAACTGCGCCCGGACAGAGGGAGGGGACTGTTTCATCTCTTTATTCCTCTCGCTTTTATCTATCAACGCATAAACTCCATGCCTGCCCTCCAACGTAGATAAGGAAAGGCTTTTGTAAGGGAGCATGGAAAGCAGCCGTTCCATATCCTTATCCGTTGCCAGTGGAACAAAGTAGGGAGAAAGCTCTACCGCACAATGGGTTTTTTCGGGGCTATCCGGTTCTCCAAGCCCTTTTACATTTTCCACAATCCGGCGGGCTTCTGCTTCAATCCGTCTGTCATGCAGGGCGGCGATATGTAACTGAAAATCCCTCTGCGTATGCGGTGTTCGTTTTTTCTGCTGTTCCCTCAAAAGGCTTTTTAAGGCTTCCGGGTCGTTTGGCTGTGCTTCAAAACGTATAAACTTTCCAAGTTGCGGGTCAGTGTCCCCGTCAAAATATTGTCCGGCAGGCTTTGTCAGCTCCCCATGCTCATAAATCAGCGTGTAGTTGTCGGCAGGGATTGATTTTTCGATTACTTCCCGGAAATGCTGCAAATAATCCAGTTCATAAAGATTGCCCTTGATTTTTCCTGCTCTGTGCCTGTCAGTTCCACCGCATAGGCAAGGATAGTATCGCGGGTCTGTTCCCCGTAAAACCGCCATGTATTATGCTGCCTTGTATCCTTTAGAAAAACGTCCCGTTCCCGGAAGCAGCACGTCCCGGACGGGCGGGAAAACCACAAAAGCCGTTTGTCCTCCGGGATAAGGCTTACCGCCGCTTTCTGTAAAATCTGTTTGTCTATGTCAAAATCGCTCTGATAAAAAGCGGTGTTCTGTTTCATTATGGCTTCAAGGGAAGCAATAACGTCCACATTTTCAAATTTTTGTAACTTCATAGGTCAGCTCCTTTCCAAATCCTGTGTTTTCTGTCTTGCCTGTTTCTTCGGTGCCTGTTCTTTCGCTGCTTTAAGCTGCGCCCGGATAGAGGACTTTTTCTCCGGCTCTGCCTGTTTCTTTTCTGCTTTGAGGGCTTCGGCGTATTCTGCAAGGGAAATCTGTCCTCCGGCTTTTGCTTTTTCTTCCAGTTCCGTAGCGGTCGGGGTGTTGTTTATCTGCCCGTCAATCATGTTGTAATTCTGCTCGGTGGTCTGTTCGGCAGCTTTCAGATAATTTTCCGGCTGCAAAAACTCCGGCACGTCCTTATAACCGAAGCTGTCTACATAGTGGGCGGTGTCCTGTCCGTTCTGATGAAGTACTACCACGTCGGAAACGGAAAGGCTGTGTCCCTTAAAATCTTTCGGGTGGTCGATATTGAAACGGGTGTAAATATCTTCAAGGGAAGTCCCCGGCGTAAGAGGTGCGGAATAGACAAGTGTATAGTTTTTCGCGTCTACCCGGTGTCCGGCGGCAATCAGACGGTCGTAAGGCTCAAAACGCAAGTCCCTTGTTTCGTCCTCTTGCTTTAGCTGATAAATGGAAAAGGTGTCTTTATCCTGTGGGGCTTCCTGCTCCGGCTGCCCTTGTGCGAATTGTTCCTGTGCAGCTACCTTTTGCGCCCGGATATGCGCCCGCTGTAACTCGGTAGGCTTTTCCCCGGTAAGAGGTGCAATCGCCTTGACATAATCAGCCGCATAATAGGCATTATTGGTTAAGCTGCCGCTGCCATGCCCCAGCTTTTGGCGACCAACGGAAGCCGTTGCTTTTTAAGGCTTCCCGCGTAGCTTCGTCCGGCTTATCCTCAAAAAAGATTTGCAGACGGTTTGCTTCGGTGTTTGCTTCCACTCTGCCGCCCTCAAACTCCCAACCGACAAAACCGATTTCTTTTGTCTGTGAGAGGGATTTAATGCGGTCTTTGACGCGCCGGATTTCTGCGTTGTTGTTGGATAACGCCCATGACGCGAAAGGCTTATCCCCCAAATGCCAACTGCTCGCCATGTCCGCTTTTAATTTTTCAAGCTGTTCCGGCAACAAATGCGGGCAACCGTCAAGGGTCTTGTGCTTGCGGTAATAGGCGTTGACTGCTTTCATGGTTTCCTGTGATTTTTCAAGGCTTTCCAGTTTCTTTTCTAATTTCTGTACTGCCTGCGGGTCGTCCGCGCTGATACCGCCCATTCCTGTACTGCGGATTTTTTCAAGAAGTCCTTGTATGTCCTGCCATTCCCGGTAATTGCTGTCGCGGGCTGCGTTCTGCTTTTCTTTCTTCCTTGTGGGGAAGTTAGAACCTCCGGCAATGAAGATAGAGGGAACGCGCCCCGCAATTTCATAGCCCTTGTTCATATTCGCCGCCAGTTTCCGGGCATAAGTGTCAAGCAGACTGTCGATTTTCTCATGGTACATCGGGTCTACCCGCTGTTTCTGCCTTTCTGCAAGCTGTACGGCTTCATCTACATAGTGCCTGTATTCAGCCGTCGCGCTGCCTTGTTTATAATCGGAAAAACTGTTTGCGTCCTTTGCACGTTTGGCGGCAGCTTCGTTGATTGTGTAATAAGGTGCGGCGGGTGCAGCTTGTTCCGGCTGTGGTGCTTGCTGCTTGCGCCTGTATCAGCTTCCGGCTCGGCTGTGCTTCTTTTCCTGTACCGGGCTGTTTCTTCGAAGCTCCGGCGCGGCTGCTTCTGCTTCGGGCTGTATGGTAGCTTCCTGTGGGGTCTGTGCCTGTTCGGTGGTCTGTTCCTTATCCTGTGCCTTTTGGATTTCTGCAAAATGTCCGTCTATGGTATCAATCAGACTTGCGGCGGTGCTGCGGATTGTTTCAAGAGAGCCTTTCAGTTCTGCAAGTTCTTTTCCGCTGCTCCACCCGGCGATATATCCAAAGGAATAGTCCGACGTATCAAGCCCGTAGTGTTGGCAAACGGCATAGGCGACGCTTTCTGCCTGTACCTCGCGGGTGCGGCGGTCGGGACGTTCCGGCGCGTCTTTGTCTATGTCATGGAGTGTCGCATGGGCAATTTCATGGATAGCGGTCTTGATATTCTGCAATTCGTCCATGCCCTCGTTGATGAGAATACACTTTTCCTCATAATTGCAGCGTCCTTTTATACTGCCGCTTAGTGCTTCAAATCCCATAGCAAAGGGGGAAGTTTTTTCAAGGGCAGCGAAAAAATTCTGATACTGTTCCACGTCGCCCGTAAGCTCCTCTATCCCAAGGTCGGGCAGCTCCTTACCCTCGGTCTGCGACACGTCAAAAACAGATACCACACGAAAGGCGGGGATTTGGATTTCCTTTTCCTCGGTAACGGCTTTCCCGTTCTTATCGAAAACAGGCTTTTGCGTGTCCGGGTCGATTTTTTCCACCTGTTTCTTAACGGTAAAGGGCGCGGGCGCAATTATCTTGATAGCTTTTTCTCCCCGGCTTTACATGGCGGTCAAATTCCTTTTCCCATTGTTTATAGCCTTTTACAAGGTTGCCGCCCTGCATGGCGATAAGGATTGTATTGTTTAGGCTGTAATCATGGAATTTAGACATAGTACGCAGATAGTCGGCGTAACGGTCGCTTTCATAAATCCCCAAAATGCCCTGTTCCAGTCGGTCGGTAATCTCTTTCATTTTGTTGGCGGGCTTTTCGGAAGATAGGATAATCGGGAGAACCGGGGGCTGCTCTGTGGCAGTGGTCGGTATGGCTGCGGCAGCGTCAAGGTCTGCCTGTTCCTTTTCCTGTACTGGCGGCTGCGGTGTTACCCGATATTCCTCCGGCACGTCCCGTCCGTCATACCACTGTGTAAAGGTGTTGCGGTTGTTGTAGATATATCCCTGCTCGGTAAATCTGCCCCCGTCATTGATAGCAGCGTCCCGCCCGTATTCCTCATAGAAAATAGTTTTTGCTTCTTCCGGCAGCTCCAACTCGTCCAGTTCTTCAATCAGATAATGCCCGTAATCTTCCTCGGTTTTTACAGACGGATAAATCCAGTAACAGTCAAGATTTTGTGCAAGGTTTATAATGTCCTGCAAGTCCCTTGTATGGTCGCCGTATGTGATAGCCGCAGCAAATTTTTCCGGTCGTCGTCAAACTGCATTTTCAAAAGCTCGCCCAAATAGTTCAACTCGTCAAGGCTTTCAAGCTCTGTCAATTTCCCTGCCAGTCCCGCAATAGAGGACTGGTATTCTGTGATATGTAGCTCCCCGTAGTTTTTGCCGTCTATCCCGATACGGTCAAAGATTTCTTTCAAATGCTCGGCAGTCGTGGGGAATGATACCCATTCGCCCGCAGGTCTGCCCTCGGTGTACTTCCAAGATTAGAAAGATACCCGCTTAAAATCGTTTCTGCCATGCGTTCACCTTTCGTTTTCAATCATGCGGTGCATAAGCTCGTAGTCCTCCATGCTCATGCTCCCGTCAAATAGATAGGGTCGGGTTCTTCGCCGTCCCGGTAGGCTTTTTCAGAAAAAGGCAGCCCCGCAGCGTGGGCGGCATCTCTTGCTTCCTCGATAAGCTCCGGCGGCAGCCTGTCGTCGTGGGCTTCGATAAATTCCCCGATATTGCTATATCCGTTTTCGTAGTGGCGACGCACCCCGGCGGTTAGTTCGTCAAGGCTCCTATCCTCGCCAAGATAGCCGGAATAATACTCGTTTACCACAACGGCGGCAGGGTCAGCCTGCTTGATTTCTTCCATGCGGCTTCTGTCCTCCGGGTAGAGGTAGTCGCCCATTTCAAGGTGGAAATATTCAGCGTTCCAAGAACGTCCCATTTTCCAAAACGCCACCCAAGCGATACCGTCCCGTAATTCTTGATAGTCCTTTACGGTGTCCCGTAAACTTGCATGTGTAACCTCCTTCAAACGGCAGCGCGGACGCTGTATGTTCCGGTTTCATCATTCAGTACCCCGCTTTTGCCAGAGTTTAGTTTCAAGATTTCAGAGGGTTTCCAGGGTTTGGGAACTTCCCAACAAGCAAAAATCCCCGCCGTTCTCGGTAGAGAAAGCAGGGATTTTACGGAAAAGGGTACTCTTTTCCTATGCTTGCTATTCAGTTATTTTTTCTTCGGCAGTTCAATGCGGTAGGTGACATATTTCCCGCCCGTATCAGCAATACGATAGTTCCGTCGTAGGTTTTGCCCGTCTTTGGGGAATAGAGCTTTTTCACATTTACTTTGCCGGATTTTAAGAGTGCAGCGGCAATCTTCGGGGTAAAGGTTACTTTGCGTTCCTCAAAGAAACGGTCATTTTCCACATGGTAAAGGCACATTCTTTGTTACTGCAATAGTAGTTTTCTTGCCCTCATAGACAGGAGAGCCGCAGCGGGGGCAGTTTCCCAACGCTTCCCGTTCCGGCTTGAACATCTGCGCTTTATCATCAGAAAGAAACGGATAGGTCTTTACCAGTTCCCGCGCCATATCCTCGATACCCTCCATAAATGCGGCGGGGTCTGCCTTGCCCTTTTGCAATCTGTGTCAGATTGTTTTCCCATTCTGCGGTAAGCTGCGGGCTTGTCAGGGTGTCCGGCAGGACGCACACAAGGTTGATACCGTCCTTTGTGGGAAGTAGCTGCTTGCCTTTTCGCTCCACAAAACCGCCCTTTACCAGTTTTTCAATGACGGCGGCGCGGGTGGCGGGAGTTCCAAGCCCTTTGCGTTCTGCGTCCGGGTCGGTGTCCTCACTTCCGGCGCGCTCCATAGCAGAGAGCAGCGACGCTTCGTTGTGAGGTTTTGGCGGTGTTGTGTCATGCTCCGTTACCTTTGCCGTCGGATTTTCAAAGGTCTGTCCCTCGGTAAATGGCGGCAGGGTCTTTCCTGTGTCGCTGTCTGCGTCGTCCGTTTCGGGCTTGTTCTTTAAGGCTGCCCGGTAACGGCGGTCAATCTCTTTCCAACCGTCGTACAGCACTGTTTTTCCCCTTGCGGTAAAGGACTGTCCGGCACATTCAAATGTAGCCGTAACCGCTTCAAAGGTATGCGGTGCAGCGGTCGCCATAAGCAGACGCGCCCCGGCAAGGGTAAGGATATTCCTTTCGCTTTCCGGCAGCGCGGCAAGGTCTTTGCAAGCTCCATAGTCGGAATAATGGCATGGTGGTCTGATACCTTTTTACTGTTCAGCACTTTTGCAAGCTCCGGCGTGAAGTCTGCTCCCTCCATAAAAGAAAACTTCCCACAAAGCAGCTTGATAATGTCCGTCGCCGTATCGCCCATGTCGTCAGTAAGAAAGCTGCTGTCCGTCCTCGGATAAGTAAGAAGCCGCTTTTCATAAAGGGATTGTGCAAGGTCAAGGGTCTGCTTTGCGGTGTAGCCGAAAATGCGGTTCGCTTCCCGCTGCAAAGAGGTAAGGTCAAAGAGCTTTGGCGGGGCTGCGGTCTTTTTCTCTTTCACAAGGGAAGTACAGACTGCTTTTGACGCTTCACAAGCAGCTTTCAGACTGTCAGCTTCGGAACGGTTAGACAGTTTTTCACTTGCAGCTTCCGCGCCGGATAAATCAAGGCGCACATGATAATATTTCTCTTTCTTGAACGTGGTAATCGCCGCGTCCCGGTCAACAAGCATTTTTAAGATCGGGGTCTGGACGCGCCCCACATTCAATGTATGGTTGTAAAGGACAGAAAAAAGCCGGGTGGCATTGATACCGATTAGCCAGTCTGCCTTTGCCCTGCATAGTGCGGAAGCAAAGAGCGCGTCGTATGCTTCGCCGTTCTTCAGATGAGAAAAGCCCTCTTTGATAGCAGCTGTCCTCCATTGAGGAAATCCACAAGCGGCGCATGGGCTTCTTGCAGCCCGCCATTTCATAAACAAAACGGAAAATGAGTTCTCCTCGCGCCCCGCGTCGCAGGCATTTACCACTTCGGAAACGTCTGCCCGGTGCATAAGTTCCTTTAAGGTCTTGAATTGCTTTTCCTTGTCAGAAGCAACGGTGTACTTCCATTTCTGCGGCAAAATCGGTAAGCTGTCATAGCTCCACTTTTTATACTGCTCCCCGTAGGCGGCAGTTTCGGAAAGCCCTACCAAATGTCCCACGCACCAAGAAACGATATAGCCGCTTCCTGTGAGAAATCCGTCTTTCTTTTCCTTTGCCCCAAGTACGGCAGCGATTGTCTGTGCCACACTGGGCTTTTCTGCGATAACTAAAATCAATGATAATTCCTCCTTTTATCGTTCGGTCTGTCGTTTATTTTCCAGTTTTCTCATACAGTACCCCACACAAGGGGACTGCCCCTTGTAAGGGCAGCCCGCGCAACGTGGGGAAGAAAGCTCCGGCGGGGATTTTTCACCGTTTGCCATAGTCCGGTTTCTGTATCATCATCTTTTCAAAGGGATTGTCGGTAAACAGGGTCATACTTCCTCGTCCTCCGTTTCTTCCTCTTTGGAAACTTCCCCGGTATCTGCTTCCGGCTCGTCCTCGTCGTAGTCCTCAAAGTCAAAATCTTCAAGGTCGGTGCTTCCTTTCACGTTCTGCTTCGGTTTTATAAACTTAAAGTAGTAGAACGCTGCGCCGCCACCAAGCAGCACAAAGAGGACTAAGGCAAGCACTGCGCCGGGATTGCCGCCTTTTTCTTTCGGGTTCTTCTGGCTGCTCGGTGGGTGTCGGGGTAGGTTCCTTGCCTGTGCAGCCTGTCAGAGTGGTTGCACATACCGGACAGGACGTATTTACCTTTCCGGCTTCGCATTTCTCCGTACAGTTGCAGACTTCCGGCTTTTTCGTGGCTTCCCCGGTTTCGGTCAGTGCCATAAGGTCGGCTTCGTCCACTTGATTAAGGAAATGTACGGTCTGTTCCCCCTCGGCTGCCCGGTCAATGAGGATATAGAAGTAGTTGCCGCCTTTGGTGGTAACAGTGATAAGCTGCTTATTGCCGCCGAAATCGTCCACCAGTGTTGCGTTGCCCTTTGGGGTAAGAGGTGGGGTTTCCGGTTCTTCCACCACTACATTGCTGTCGTTGGTCGCGTCCTCTGCGGGTGGCTCTGCGGCTGTCCCCTGTGCATAGGCAGGGACAGAAAAACCGCCCATAAGGATAAGGGCGGCACAAAGGGCAGTCATGGTCTGTTTGAGTTTATTCTTCATCTGCATTGTCCTCCTGTTCTTCGTAGTCTGCCGCTTCGGTAGCGGGTGCGGCGTTCATGCCGGGAATACCGCCGCCGGACAGCATAGCATTTAATTCCTGCGGGGTAAGTCGCATAGCGCGTACAAGCTGCACGATTTCAAGGTTTTCCGCTTCGGTTTTCTGCGCTTCCAGGCCTTTTAACTTGTTCTGATACTCTGTGATTTTCTCGCGGGTCTTTGCGATTTCCTTATTGATACGGTCGATTTTGTTGTTTGCCATAAAATAAATTCTCCTTTCTTTCGGGGCTGCTTACCAGTTCATCAGCCCGTAGCCTTTGATACATTGATAGTTGAGGTCATAGCTTTTAATCTTGCAGGCGTCGCCGGAATTGCCCTCAACGGTATAGACGCGGCTTCCGTCCCTGCCAAGCACAAGCCCCACATGGTCGGCAACGCCGTCTAAATCCCAGTCGAAAAAGATAGCGTCGCCGGGGGCGATATTTTCATAGCCCCTCGCGCCCCATTGCCCGCGTGACTGGAACCAAGGGACGCCCTGCCATTCGCAGCCTGCAAAGCGGGGTTCGCTTTTTCCGGCTTGATTGTAGCACCATGACACGAAACAGGCGCACCATTCCACGCGGCTGTTAAAGCCGTACCAAGACCAATAGGGGTAGCCGCCCACATTTCCGACCTGCTGTTTTGCAAGCTCCATAAGCTCCGGGTTTCCGGGGCGTGTGCCGTTTACAAGCTGTACGCCGCTTAAATCCTCGGACGGGCTTCCGTCGGGAGAGCCGCCGCCGAAAAATCAGCGGTTTGTTGCCCTGTGTCTGTAAGTACACCTTGAACATTTCAAACTGCTGTGGGTTCAGCAGTTCTTCCGCAAGGGAAGCAATCGGCTTGTTTGTCAGCTTCACGTTCAAGATACGGTATTCGTATTCTTCCTCGTTGCCCTCCTCGTCGGTGGTGGTGCGTATCTCGATTTCTTCCGTCAGCGTCAAGGTGTACTGTAATCCGAACAGCCGCTTTAGCTCTGCCTGTGCGCTCTGCGGGGTGTAGCTCTGCAAAAGGGCAGTCAAGTAGACGCTAATTCGTGTGGGGTTATGCCCGATAGTGTCAAGGTCATAACGGTATTCATCATAGCCGGGGTGGGTGCTTTCGATATTGTCAATTTCCTGTTGCAGCTCATTTTCCATTGCAGCATAGCTCTGTTCCGTCGCCACAAGGTCGCTGTCCTCCGACGTGTAGGAAGTCCCTAACACGCTGTTCATGCTGCCGGAAAACATTGCACCGCAGGAGGAAAGCCCTACGGATACCATGATGAACAGAAGCAGCGCGGCGATAGCGATTATCACGCCTGCCGGGTGTCGTCCTGCAAAGGCAGCCGCTTTCTTTGCTGCTGTTTGGGACGCTCCGGCGGCAGCTTTGGCGGTGGCTGCGCCGCCTTTTCTTTACCGTCTTTTGCATACTGGCGTTTGATTTTCTGTTTCTGCATGAACCGGGAAAAGGGATTGCTTGTAAGCTGCGGGTTTTCCTGCAAGGCTTTGTGATACTGAAAATTGACGTTTGCCTTGAACGCTGCCTTTTCTGCCTTTGCGACCGCCCGGTAGGGTTTCAGCTTGTGGCTACGGTAGCCCTGTTTTAGTTTCCTTGTCCCGTACCTTGCGCCGCGCTCGGCAAGTTCCTCCGATTTGTGCGCGCCCTCCACGCCGGAATTGTCTTTCTCGACGCTATGGATTTTGTTGTGAACAAAAATACCCGCTTCCTGCGCGGGGCGGGATAACGGGTTATTGTGGGGTTTGCCGCCGGGTATCGGCTTTTCCTGTTCTTCAAAGCGTAAACGGGTCTTTGCCTTTCCGGTGGCTTCCTCAAAGGTGCGCTCTTTTACAAGTTTCTTTTGTTTGGGGAGAGCTGCCTTTGCTTCGTCCAGTTTGTCGGCTGCTTTTTCCGATTTTTTGATGTAGGGTTGCAGTTTTGGCGTTTCCCGTTCCTCGTCGGTAAACTGCAAGCGTGAAGTGGAAGTACGCAAAACGGTAGCTTCCTGCGCTTTCTTGACTGCCTTTTTGCTTGCCTTTCGGGTATGGGCTGCGTCAAGGTGTTCCATGACGCGCTCTGCGGTAGCGGTGTCCGGCTGTGAAAAGTTGCTGTCTGCTTCCCGGCTGCTGATACGCTCGGCAGTCTGCTGTGTTTCATTGACTTCCACCGCACCGTCGCGGGTCATTTTCTGTGTGATTTTATCGCGTGGTTTTAACTGTTTCATAGGCTGCTCACTTCCTCCGGCTTCGTCGTCATAATGCGGTAAAGCTCGGTGTCTTTCGGGAAATGGTCTACAAAGGGCAGCACCACATTTCCGTAAAAGATAAGTCCCTCGCCTGCTTCGGTGTGGGTTACATACTTCATCTGCTGTGGGCTGATATTTAACTGCTTTGCAAGGATAGCCCGGTCGCCCGCCGCCTGATTGAGCATGAGGACAAAATCAGAGTTTTCAAAGATATTTTCCACTTCGCGGGAAGCAAGCAAATCTTTGACGTTCTGCGTAATGGCTGTGGGTATGCCGCCCCATTTGCGAAAACGCTTCCAAATCTCCACACTGTAAGCGGCGGTCTGTTCCTCTTTCAAGAGAAGATGAAATTCGTCCATAAAATACCGGGTGGATTTCCTTTCTGCCCGGTTGACGGTGACGCGGTTCCATACCTGGTCCTGCACAATGAGCATACCTAACTTTTTGAGCTGCTTCCCAAGCTGCCTGATGTCAAAGCAGACAAGGCGGTTTGAAAGCTCTACATTCGTCCTGTGGTTAAAGACGTTAAGGCTCCCGGAAACATACAGCTCCAATGCCGCTGCAATGCGGGCAGCTTCCGGCTCCGGCTGTTTTAACAGCTCGTCGTAAAGGTCGCCCAAGATAGGCATTTTTGCCGGGTCGGGGTCAGCAAGGTAGTCCCGGTACACGTTCCTAACGGCGCGGTCAATGACGGTCTTATCGACGGGCTGCAAGCCCTCCTTGCCGCCTATGACAAGCTCGCAGAGGGAGAGGATAAAGTCGGATTTCAGCGCAAGGGGGCTGTCGTCCTCGCTGTAATTAAGGTTAATATCCATAGGGTTCACATACTGGGGCTTCCCGTCAATGCCTTTCCCGGTCGGGGATAAGCGTATCACTTGCCCGCCAAGCCGCTTGACAAGGGCAAAATACTCGGCTTCCGGGTCGCAGATAAAAATATCATCGTCAGTAATGAGAAAGGCGTTTGTGATTTCCCGCTTTGCCGCAAAGGATTTTCCGCTGCCCGGTGTTCCCAAGATAAGCCCATTCGGGTTTTTAAGCTGCTTGCGGTCGCAGAGTATCATATTGTTGCTTAAAGCGTTCAGCCCGTAATACAGGGCAGCCCCGGTCTGAAATAGCTCCTGCGTGATGAACGGGATAAAAATAGCGGTGCTTGATGTGGTAAGTCCCCGTTGTATCGGGATAAGGTTCTCCCCCAAAGGGATAGAGGACATAAGCCCCGCTTCCTGTTGGTAGTCAAGGCGGGTTAGGGCGCAGTTGTTCTTCTGTGCTATGCCCGCCGCCGCGAACACGTCATTTTCCAGTTTCCTCTTTGTGTCTGCCATGTTCACCACAAGGAACGTGAGAAGAAACATTCGCTCGTTGCGGCTCTGTAAATCCTGCAATAGATTCTTTGCTTCATTTCCAAAGGTGGCAAGGTCGGACGGAATTATATCCATATCGTAACCGCTTCTAACCGCTTTTTTCTGTTCCTCAATCTTCATCTTGTCAAGGTCAGTGATTTTGCGCTTAATGGTCTTGATTGCTTCCGACTGGTCGATACTTTTAATGTGGAGATTGACGATAACGCCCGTTTCCAAATCCAGAATATCCGATAAGATACGGTCGTTTAATTCCGGCGCAAGGATTTCAAGGAACGATACCGCCCCCGTCTTTTTCCCCATAGCAAAGTAGCGTCCCTCCCCGAACTTGAAAGAGGACGGGGCGATAAAGTCCTTTGTGGTAAGCCCCGTCGGGGTCAGCCAGTCATAAGAGAATGAGAACGGCTCGCCTGCCGGGTGGAATACCCCATGCAGCACCTTTAAGCGTTCATAGCCGGATAAGGGGTGCGCCGATACGCCAAGCACCTTGAAATTGTTGAGTACGTCCGTTTCGATACGGGAAAGCCGCGCCCTTGCCGCCGCCGGATTGTCCGCTTCAATGGAAAACGTGATGTACTTGTGCTTTACAAGCCCGTTGTTCCCTTTGGCAAGCTGCATTTTCAGCATATCGGAATACTCGGTGCGGATAGAGTTAAAATCGTCATTTTGCAGCGGGATATGGATTGCCAGCGCTGCCTGTTCCTGCTGTGAGCCTTGATTGATAAAAGAAAGCTGCACGTTCACGCTCGCGTCAAAGTAGTTGAGAAAATCGCACCAGTTTTCAAAAATGGCGGTCTTATCGTCTGCCTGTGCAAGCTGATAGTTGATGTCCTCAAAGGCAATGCTCTTTGAATATCTGCGCGCCATTTTGCAGATACCGTCCGGGTACATGGCAAGGTAGGGAATGGTCTGCTGCGCGGTGTGGGCTTTCCCGTCGCCCCTTTGCCTGCCGGATAACCGCCGCTATCTGTTTCTTTTCCACGCGGGTCAGCTTACGCCTGTTTCCTGCGGCTTCCCGCGTCTTTTTTGTCTGTCCTTTTGACAATCGCTGATACCTCCTTTTCTAATGCCCGCTGTTTCTCCAAGAGTGCATATAGGTTTTCTGTCTGATATGGTCGCACTTTGGGGCGGGTAAATTTTGTCTGAATGATGTTCTTTATTACCACTTCAAGGGGCTGCCCATGCTTTTCATACATGGCAACCAAGAAGCAGGGAAGCATGACGACAATCATTACCATTGCCGCAAGGCTCGTCCCTGCGCTGTCTTTGAGCAAAAAGAAAAGCGGCAGTCCTATAAGAAGTGCCACTGAAAAACAAAGGATTTGCCGCTTTGTCAGATTGAAAGCGACTTTTGTTTTGACTTTGGATAAGGTCTTTGGGTACAGGTACATACGCCAAGAAAAAACATCCTTTCTGCCCTTAGTGGGCGTTGAATATGGATTTTGCCAGTGCGCCGGATTTGAACAGGGAGAAACAGAGGATAACGGTATAGGCTGCAAGGGAAAATAATCGCGCTGTGCAGGTTGTCCGCTAAGACCATTTCGCCTACCAAAACCGCATAAATGCCGACGCATATCATAATGAGAAAGCCTTGAAAGCCCAGTGCAAACAGCCCCTTTAGGTAGTTGTTCCCAATCTGTCCCCATTCCCGGTTTGTCATGGTGGCAAAAGGGATAGGGGAAACGGAACAGTAGGCGTATATCTCAATCATTCTGCCGTAGAGGATAACGGTTATCAGTACGGACATGATTTTCATACAAAGGCTTACAAGGCTCGTTTCCATGACAAGTAACAGTAGTTCGGGGATTTCCATATCTTTTAGTCCCTCCTGCATGGCGGCAAGGGCTTCGGTTACGTCGATATTCGTATCGCCGCCGATTACCCCCGCCGCGCCGGACACAATATGCTGCGCCATATCAAACACCGCCATAGTAATATCAAAGGTATGTGTTACCAAGAAAACGGCAACAAAGGCTTTGAAAAACCACTTAAAGAACATGAATGTTTCTATGTCGTGCATATTGTTCTTTTTCCGTTACCATGCTGATAAGCTCATAACAGAGGACATAGGTAATGACAAGCCCCGCAATGGGTACAATCACATTTTCCGACAGATTTTGTATCATATTGAAAATGTTCGCGTTCCACCCCTGGGGGTCTTGCCTACCTCCGCTGCAATGGTGCCTACTTTTTCGTTTACGTCCCCGAACATAGTGGAAAGGTTACCGTTAATGGCTCCGATAAGGATTTCTTTTATCCATTCGTTAATCGCTTCCAGTATGCTCTCCATAGGCTACCCTCCGTAAACTTATCCGAACAGACCGGAAAGAAGCGGTACAAGGATAGTGCCGATAAGGGCAACGCCGCCGCCCGCCATAAGCTGCTTAATGCCTTGTGATTTTGCACCCGGATTGTCGTTTCCATATCCCTCTAAGAGATTGATAACGCCCCAAATGCCTAAGCCTGCGCCCAGTGCGATAACAAGGGTCTGTAATACGTCGATAGCAGAGTTAAAAAATTCCATAAAGCTCCTTTCTGCCGTAAATGCGGCTTGCCCCGTAAAAGGGCATAAAAAACGGCGGTCAGTTTTCAAACTGCCGCGGTCATAAGCCCGCCGGATTTCGGCGGTTTCCCCGCGCTGCCTATGTGTCTGCCGCGCGGCGGTATTCAGTTGTTGGGGTGAGCGATAGGAATTTTTGTAGGGGCGCGTATCCTGTAAGTTGTATGTTTTCTTTGTTACTGCGTCAATTCCTCCTTTCGCTGCTGCTCATACAGGGCTTCACACCGTTTTACAAATCGCCGGATAGCTGCCTGTCGCTGTTGCTCCTGTCGCTCGGCAATGAAAATAAGCCCGTTTATGGCTTCTGTGATTTTCTTGTCCTTTTTCTTTCGGATACGTCTATTCATGGGCGGTGTCCTCCTGCAAATCTGCTTCGCTGATTTCGTAATAGTCAAAGGGTTCGTCCGACTTTACAAGGGCAGGTCTGCGCCGTAGGTGCTTTTCCATATCAAAGGTATTTTTCTTGTCATAGTCGGACAGGTATTTGTAGTTGGGGTGCTTTGTAATGTCGTACTTATCAGAGAAGAACGGGCGCACCCCTCGTAGCTGCAAAATACATTTCCCGCCGTCCATGACTGCAATTTCATCTTCGGTCATAAGCTGCTTGCCTAACTTCTGATAATTCAGCCCATGCGATACCTCGCCCCCGGTTCTCGGAAGTATTGAAGCTGTCAATGGTTTCTTTCCCAAGATTTCCGACATTTCTTTGAGGGTGGTTTTCTCCTTGCCGCCCAAGAACAGGGTGGTGTCGCAGTTGCCGACTATGGTATCAGCGTTGTCTTTGTATATCGCTTTTAGCTGCGACTGGCTTTGCAAAATGATTGAAGCGGAGATTTCCCGGCTTCGGATAGTGGCTATGAGCTTTTCAAACTTCGGTATCTGCCCGATATTTGCAAACTCGTCTAACAGACAGCGCACATGGACGGGCAGCCTGCCGCCGTATTCATCATCTGCCTTGTCGCAAAGCAGATTGAAAAGCTGTGTGTAAAGAATACTCACAACAAAGTTAAAGGTATCGTCGGTGTCGCTAATGATAACAAACAGGGCGGTCTTACGGTCGCCTATGGTGTCAAGCTCCATTTCATCGGTTTCCATAAGGTCGCGCAGTTCCTTAATATCAAAAGGAGCAAGCCGCGCACCGCAGGAAATGAGGATAGAACTTCGTGTTTTTCCCGCAGATAACAGGAATTTCTTATACTGCCGGACGGCAAAATGTTCCGGGTCTTTTTCCTCCAACCGTTCAAACATGAGGTCAACGGGGGACTGAAATTCCGGGTCGTCCTCGCGGGCTTCCGACGCATTTATCATTTCAAGCAGCGTCGTGAAGTTCTTTTCTTCCTCCGGGGCTTCATACCAAATGTAGCCGATAAGGGCGCAGTAAAAGAGCCGTTCCGATTTTACCCAAAAATCCTCCCCGGCTTTTTCCCCGTCCCCTTTGGTGTTGGCAATCAAGGTGTTTACCAGTTTCAAAATATCTTTCTCGCTGCGGAGATAGGCAAAGGGATTGTATTTCATACTTTTTTTGAAGTTAATCGTGTTCAATACTTTTATCCGGTAGCCGCCCCGCTGTAAGAGCTTCCCACACTCAACTAAAACCGTTCCTTTCGGGTCGGTTACAACGTAGCTGCTGTGCATTTGCATTAAGTTGGGCTTCACAAAAAATCTCGTCTTGCCGCTGCCGCTTCCCCCGATAACAAGGATATTTTTATTTCTTGCATACTTCGGCTGCTTTGGGCGGCTGTTCATGGTAAGCCGTTCCGTCTGTGTCAGCAGCACGTTATTTTGAAATACCGGGTCGGTGTAGGGCTTAATATCTTCGGCAGTTCCCCAACGGGCAGAGCCGTATTCGATACCTTTCCGGTATTTCTTCGCGTTCTTGCCTTTTACATAGACAATCAGCCGGATAAGCACCGCGCCTAAAATTCCTATCAGTAAATCCATAGGGGCAAGGCTCGGAAGCGGGTTTGAAAAAGCCATAGAAAAGCCCTCCCCAAGCGACAGCACCTTGCCGGACAGGTCAGCTCCCGGCGCAAGGCGTACCGCCTGCCCGACTTTATCAAAGAGATACACAAAGAGCAGATAGGGAATGTTGGGAAGCAGCAGCTTTTTCCAGTTGATAGCGTTCATCTTGCAATCCCCCTGTCTTTGTTTTTTACTTTGTCCCGCTGTGCGTTCAAAGCCGCCGCCTTTTCTTTGAGGGAAACAATCAGCTTTCGGATAGAGGGCTTTTGTTCCTGCGTCAGCTTCTTTGCGGAAAACTCCTTGAAAGCTGCGGTCAGTGCGTCCGCGTCCCGTCCCTTGAAGAAAACAAGATAGCGGGGCGGGATTTCGGTGCTGTCTTTCTTTAGGGCAAAGTCAATCCCGTACTTTTTCGCCGTACTCTCAAAGGCTTTGATATTGTCCTTTGTGATTTCAATGTTGGAAACGCCCGCGTTCTGCTTCATAAGCTGCTTTAGGGTCTGTTTGCCATGCGGGATTTTCTGTCTGTCATGCTGCTTTTTCATCTGTGCAAGCAGGGCTTTCATAGCCTTTTGGAGCTGCTGTGCCGTCAGTTTCCCGGTTTTGATGTAAAGGGCTATGGTCTTTTCGTTGGTTTCCTCCTGCAATGGGTGTCCTCCTTTCATGTTCTATGGTGGTATGCCCGCCGCCGGGAAGCGGGGCGGGCATGAAAAAAGAGCGTCCGTTTTCACGCCGCCCTGTTAAATCCGTACCCGCAGCCCGGAAAGGTCTGCCGCCCGAATACCCACAAGATACCAGTTGTCCCCGTACTCCATACGGGTAGGCTTCCATTTGCCCCGCACAAAGACCTCCATGCAGTCGCCGCAATGTAAGCCCCCGTAGTAGTCGTTTACGTCAAAGCGAATGTCGTAGCGGTCAGCGGTTTCATCAAAAATCAAAGCTCCTGTTTTCTGTGTCATAATCAAATCCTCCTTTGGGTTGGTTTACAGGCTTTCGCCCTCGTTGCAGGTGTAATCGGGTATGCCGGATTTTTTCGGTTTCCCATAAAAAGTACCATCTGCCATATCGTGAGATACAAGGGACGTGTAATAGCTGCCAATCGTAGACGGGGCATTGAAAAGGGCAGCTTTCATGTACTGCTTGATGTTGCGGATTTTGGTGGTGTTTTCCTGCATACAGTCAAGTACAAAGCGGATATGTTCGCTGTTCAGTTTCATAAACCTTGCTTTTACAAGCTCTGCCGGGTAGTCGTCCCCGGCGATACGGATTGTTTTTCGTTTGGTGCAGACGGTTTCAAGAATAAGGGCAAGGATTTCCTCTATCCTGTCCCGGTCAAGGTATCTGTCCTGTATCAGATAGTCGTACTCAATATTGTCCTTGATGATTTCCTCATACACGCTGTATGCGTCTGTCGCTTCCTTTCGCTTCCGTTCCGGCGGCTGTGCCGCGTCCTCTAAGGGAGAGGGATTTAGGGAATGGAAAGGAATGGAATGGGTACTTGATACATCTGTATTTAATTTTTCTTTTTTGGGTAAGTTAGTTTTTTGTATATCTTTATTTAATTGCGTTGGATTTTCCGACGTCGGGTTATCCGGTGTCGGATTTTCCAATATCGGCTTATCCGCTGTTGGATTTTCCAATACCGGACAATCCAATGCTGGGGGCTGTGGCTGTTCGTAAATGGTGTACTCGATAGCGGTCATTTTGCCTTTCTCGTCGCGTCCCTGCCGCCTTGTGATATATCCGGCTTTTTCAAGCTCCCATACAGCGGTGCGGATAGCGTCGATACTTTCCCGGTTGATAAGGGACAGCCCTGCAAGGGTATAGTCCCAATCTTCGGGAAGTGAGAGCATTTGCGACAACAAGCCCTTTGCCTTTAGGGAAAGTTCCTTGTTGCGTAAATGGTGGTTGCTCATAACCGTATAACCTTTGTTCTTTTCCACGCGGAAAACTGCCATAGCTTCATCACTCCTTTGGTTGGATTTGTTACGCAGTAGAAACGCGGTTTTGAGGGAAAATGTATCAACCCTTGCATTTCTCATTTCCGCGCTCTAAGAGCCGCAGAAATCAAGGCTTTGTTTGCCCTTACTGCGTAACATGAGGGTATAAAAAAGCGGCGTTCCTGTTCTCCTGTGTAGGAGTGAGAAACGCCGCCTTATAGGTGGTGCTTATTTTATTTTTTCTTTTCGACGTGCCGCGTAAGGTGGTGTAGCGGTCTATCCGGCAGCCCGCAGGTGCTTTTTGCATATCAAGGCTCAATCCGTTAAAAGTAGTAAATGAGTAGTAAAATCAATTTGCAAACCTGCGAATATGCCCGTAAATCAAGCATTTTTCAAGACAATCAACTAATTTAAAAATAAACATATGAAGGAGAAGAAAAATGAAACGTTCAATGGAAACAACGTGCATCCAGGGCGGATGGCAGCCGAAAATGGCGAGCCGAGAATTCTGCCGATCTACCACAGAGCACGACCTTTAAGTATTCAACCAGTGAGCAGATGGGAAGACTCTTCGATCTGGAGGAAAACGGATATTTTATACCCGTCTGGCAAACCCGACCAATGATGCAGTCGCAGATAAGATCCGTGAGCTGGAGGGCGGCGCGGCAGCAATGCTGACATCCTCCGGACAGGCGGCAAACTTTTATGCGGTATTTAATATCTGTGGCGCGGGCGATCATCTGGTCTGCTCGGCAACCGTATACGGCGGCACATCGAACCTGTTTGTCGTTACGATGAAAAAAATGGGCGTCGATGTTACGTTAGTTGACCCGGATGCGCCGGAAGAGGAGATCGAGAAGGCGATCCGCCCGAACACAAAGTGTATCTTCGGTGAGTCGATCGCAAACCCGGCTCTGGTAGTGCTGGATCTGAAAAATTTGCCCGGATTGCACACAGAAATGGGATTCCATTTATTGTAGATAATATTGCAACTCCGATCAACTGCCGTCCGTTCGAGTGGGGTGCAGATATTGTAACGCATTCTACTACAAAATATATGGATGGACATGCGATGACCGTCGGCGGCTGCATCGTGGACAGTGGCAACTTTGACTGGGAGGCACATGCAGACAAATTCCCGGTCTGACGACGCCGGATGAGTCTTACCACGGTTATTTACACGAAGAAATTCGGTAAGGCGGCTTATATCACCAAGGCAACCGCACAGGTAATGCGTGATCTCGGTTCCATCCCGTCCCCGCAGAATTCCTTCTTATTGAATATCGGTCTGGAGACGCTGCATCTGCGTATGCCGCGCCATTGTGAGAATGCACAGAAGGTAGCAGAGTATTTACAGAGCCGTGAAGATGTGGCTTGGATCAATTATCCGGGACTTGAAAATGATAAATACCATGCTCTGGCGCAGAAATATATGCCGAACGGTACATGTGGCGTTATTTCTTTCGGCTTAAAGGGCGGTCGTCAGGCAGCTGGCGAGTTCATGGATAAGCTGAAACTGGCAGCCATCGTAACCCATGTTGCCGATGCGAGAACCTGCGTTCTGCATCCAGCAAAGCCATTCACCGTCAGCTCTCCGATGAGCAGCTCAGGGAGGCAGGCGTTGATCCAAGTCTGATCCGTTTGAGTGTCGGAATTGAGAATGTGGATGATATCATCGAGGATATCCGTCAGGCGCTGGAGGACTAAAATGCCAGGAATGGCGATATAACAGCTTTATGCCGGGTATCCGTGAGATCTTCAATGCGGTTGTTAAAATGAGCGCTTACAACGACAGGTCAGTCGGGATGACACATAAATCTGTGTCAGTCTCCGGCTGACCTCTTGTTTTATTTGCAAAATCTGCCATACTATGAGAGATGGCACTGTAGTTTTCAATGATACGGCAGGTGCCCTGATTAATGAGGCAGAGAAATGGACTGGTAGAAAATGGAGAAAATACTTAAAAAATTGAAAAAACTGCTGCGTCTGATTTTCGGGCGTACCACGCTGGGAACGCTGTTTCTGCTGATACAGATTCTTGTGCTCTTTGCCGGGTTTGACTGGTTTAGAGAGTACCTGATCTATATGTACGGCGGATCTGCGATGCTCAGTGCGCTGATTTTGATCTATATTATCAGCGATGAGGGAAACAGCACGATCAAGCTGTCCTGGGTAGTGCCGATATTGATATTTCCGGTGTTTGGAACGCTGTTTTATCTGTTTTTGACGCTGCAGCCGGGCACGCGCCGCATTAACCGGCGGATCGAGGAGGTTGGGACAAAACTGCGTCCGTACCTTTACAGGATCCGGAGGTGCTGGCACACTATGAGAGCATCAGCGCCAGCGGCGGCAATCTCGTCCGCTATATGAACCAGTACGACGTTTCCCGGCGTATGAAAATACGGGGGTACGCTATTTCCCACTGGGAGATGATATGTTTCCAGTATTATTGGAAGAACTCAAAAAAGCGGAACATTTTATATTTATGGAATATTTTATCGTAGAACACGGAGTGATGTGGGATGCGATTTTACAGGTGTTAGAGACGAAGGCCGCCGAGGGCGTGGAAGTCCGGTTTATGTATCGACGGCATGGAAATCTCTTCACCGCTGCCGCACGGCGAGAAAGCGATGCAGGAGAAGGATCCAGTGCAAGATTTTGCGCCGGTGCGTCCGGCTCTCTCGAGTTATCAGAATAACCGCGATCACCGGAAAATCTGTGTGATCGATGGTCATACCGCGTTTACCGGGGCGTGAACCTGGCAGATGAATATATTAACCAGCGGGTGCG
>SCPO01000181.1_pt1 | contig 26644 bp, 37 predicted proteins | sample 6106821 | NCBI WGS metagenome assembly SCPO01 (sample SAMN10720448, study PRJNA508395) | human gut metagenome | isolation source: Participant 2 stool, 0 month | host: Homo sapiens | collected 2017 | reverse complement strand
GAGTGAACGCAAGGAGCGCCATGATGACTGCTGTGTATTCCGGTGTGAGGATTCTTTCTGAGGCGGTGGCGGGTCTGCCATTGCAGTTTTACAGGTATAACGATAATGGCGGTAAGGAAAAGGCGGTGGATCATCCGCTCTATTTTCTGCTGCATGATGAGTCGAATCCGGAGATGACTTCTTTGTGTTCCGGAGACTCTGACGCATCTGCTTTTGTGGGGGAATGCGTACAGTCAGATCATCCGGAATGGAAAGGGTGAAATTGTGGCTCTTTATCCGCTGATGCCTGACCGGATGACGGTGGCAGGGACGAGCATGGCAGGCTTTATTATGAGTATCTGGTTTATGACGGTGATGATGTGGACGGCAGAACCGGCACGGATCCGAAAGCAAATGGAAAGATCGTGCGTCTGCATCCGGCGGATGTGCTGCATATTCCGGGGCTTGGATTTGACGGGCTGGTCGGATATTCACCTATTGCCATGGCGAAGAATGCGCGATCGGGCTTGCCATTGCTGCGGAGGAGTATGGAAGCAAGTTTTATGCCAACGGTGCCGCTCCGTCAGGAGTGCTGGAGCATCCGGGGACTTTGAAGGATCCGGGCAGGGTGCGTGAGAGCTGGCAGTCCACTTTCGGGGGAAGCAGTAATGCCAATAAGGTTGCTGTCCTGGAAGAGGGAATGAAGTATACGCCGATTTCCATTGCACCGAATGAAGCCCAGTTCCTGGAAACAAGGAAGTTTCAGATTGATGAGATTGCCAGGATTTTCAGGGTACCGCCGCATATGGTCGGGGATCTGGACAAGTCCAGTTTCAGCAATATTGAACAGCAGTCTTTGGAGTTTGTGAAGTACACGCTGGATCCCTGGGTGAGCCGGTGGGAACAGGCAATGGTCAGGGCTCTGCTGTCTGCGGAGGAAAAGAAGAAGTATTTCTTTAAGTTCAATGTGGATGGGCTGCTCAGGGGTGATTACCAGTCAAGGATGACCGGTTATGCCACGGCAAGACAGAATGGATGGATGAGTGCCAATGATATCCGGGAACTGGAAAATATGGATCGGATTCCGGAGGAGCTTGGCGGTGATCTGTATCTGATCAATGGAAATATGACAAAATTACAGGATGCCGGTATCTTTGCCGGATCTGGAAAGGGAAGGATACTGGTGAAGAAGTTTTGGAACTGGAAAAAGAAAGCGGTAAATTTGGAAAGCGGACAGGAAGCTGAGGAAAGAATCCTGTTCATGAACGGAGTTATCGCTGAGGACAGCTGGTTTGACGATGATGTCACGCCGGCTCTTTTTAAGGATGAACTGAATGCGGGAACAGGGGACATTACCCTGTGGATCAACAGTCCGGGCGGGGACTGTGTTGCCGCAGCGCAGATTTTAACATGCTGTCGGAGTATCCGGGAAAGATTACGGTGAAGATTGACGGGCTTGCGGCATCTGCTGCGTCTGTCATTGCAATGGCCGGAACTGAGGTATGGATGAGTCCGGTAAGCATGATGATGATCCATAATCCGGCGACGGTTGCGTGGGGTGACCATTCGGAGATGAAGAAGGCTATGGAACTTCTGGATGCGGTGAAAGAATCTATCATCAATGCTTATGTACGGAAAACGGGACAGAGCAGGGCGAAGCTGTCACATCTGATGGATGCGGAAACGTGGATGGATGCGAATAAGGCTGTGGAGCTTGGCTTTGCGGATGACATCCTGTTCCAGAAAGAGGAACAGGGCAGTGAAGGCGAAAGTGGAGATCCAGGTGCTGGCCGTACAGAAAACGGGACGTCTGATTCCGTAATGTTTTCCAGACGGGCAGTGAATAATGCGCTGATGAATAAGCTGGAGAGGCATTATGGAAAGACCGGAAAATCTGTGAAAGATCAGGCGGGAATTGCCGCACCAAAATTAAATAGTGTTGACACAGGGCGTTCTGCGGATGATCTGCGTGAACGCTTAAATTTTATCAAAAAATATATCTGAGGAGGATACGGATTATGACGATTCAGGAATTAATGGAGAAGAGAGCTAAGGTTTGGGAAGCTGCAAAGATTTTGTGGATACCCATGAGAATGAAAACGGGGTGCTGTCTGCGGAGGACAGTGCAACTTATGAGAGAATGGAAGCGGAGATTGAGGATCTGACAAAGGCAATTGACCGCCACCGCAAGGCAGAGGAAATGGAAAAGAACCTGAACCAGCCGGTAAACCAGCCGCTGACCGGGAAGCCTTATGCAGGCGGCCAGGGTGAGCCAAAGACAGGACGTGCTTCTGATGAATACCGCAGGGCAATGCTGAATGCACTGAGAAGCAACTTCCGCCAGGTTTCCAATACCCTTCAGGAGGGCGTGGATGCCGACGGCGGTTATCTGGTTCCGGAAGAGTATGACAGAAGACTGGTTGACGTTCTGAATGAAGAGAATATCATGCGCCGTCTTGCTACAAGAATTGTAACTTCCGGGGAGCACAAGATCAATATTGCGGCTACCAAGCCGGCGGCAAGCTGGATTGAGGAAGGCGGGGCGCTGACTTTCGGGAATGCGACTTTTGACCAGAAAATCCTGGATGCACATAAGCTTCATGTGGCGATCAAGGTAACTGAGGAACTGCTTTATGACAATGCCTTTAATCTGGAAAATTACATCCTTGTCCAGTTTGGAAAGGCACTTGCCAATGCGGAAGAGGATGCCTTCCTGAACGGAAACGGAACAGGGAAGCCGACCGGTATTTTTGACGGAACAGGCGGAGGGCATCTGCTGAATACACTGGCTGCAGCTTTGAAATCAGATGACATGCTGGATCTGGTGTATGGCCTGAAACGTCCGTACCGTAAAAATGCATCCTTTATCATGAATGATGCAACACTGCCTTCCCTTAGAAAGCTGAAGGACAATAACGGTGCTTATATCTGGCAGCCGGCTTATCAGGCAGGAGAACCGGACAGGATTCTGAGGATATAAGGTGGAGACTTCTGTATGCACCGAAGGACGGCATCGCTTTTGATATTGTCAATATTGGTTTACACTTTTTTCTCAAGAATGTTCGACCTTATGCTGCCTCCTGTAGCGAAGCATAGTATTGTTGTCGCTTAACCATTGGAGGTAGTCCACCATTAGCAGAGCAGATCCTCCGATTATTCCAGTAGCTGATGAAGTATCTCCAGATGAGCGTCTTTAACTGCTCTACGGTCATTGAGGTAGGATCGTAACGACCATAAAGTAATTCCTCTTTGAAGCGTGCCCACATGCTTTCGCATCTGGCATTATCATGGCATCTGCCACCGGCACTGTTCATGCTTTGAACAATGCCATATCTGTTGATAGCTTTACGATATAGCTCACTGGTATACTGGGTTCCCCTGTCACTGTGAAGAATAGCTCCACGGAGCATCGGGTAAGCTTTGCAAGCATTCTCTAAGGTTTGTTCGCATAGGGTAGCTCTCATATTTGTATCCATAGCAAGTCCCAATACTGCTAAATCATAGCAGTCAAAGATAGCTGAAACATAGAGCTTCCCGTCAGAAGCCTTTATTTCAGTCATATCGGTCATGCACTTTTCAAGAGGCTTTTCAGCAGCGAAGTCACGCTTGATTAAATCGTCGGATTTACTGGCTTCTCTATCAGCTTTGGTAATAGCATTCGGCTTACGTTTTGGTTTATGATTAAGACCAATTTCTGCCATGACACGATAAACAGTTCTCTCACCGGGAATATGTACTCCCTCAGGCTGTTTGAGCTGTAAGGCCTGATACATACGGATTCTTCCATAAGTGTCATTGCATTCATCTTCGCTGCAAATATCAAGCATTGCATCTGCCAGTGCCTGATATTTCCAAGGGGTATCTTTTGCTTTTAGGAATTTGTTGAATGCCTGCCTTGAAACATGAAGCACTTTGCAATAAAAAGAAATTTTACCCTTAATCCGGCCGTCATCCGTTTTGATTGCAATAAACATTAATCTCTGTTTTTTGCTGACTTCCGACGGCTGGCTGCGAAAAAAGCACTTGCTTCCTCAAGGAATTCGTTTTCTTCTTTTAAGCGACGAATTTCCTTATCCTGCTCTTTTACACGCTTTCTGAGTTCAATAAGCTCATCGTTGAGGGATAAAGCATTCTTGGGCGTATGAACTGCTTCATTTGCACTGAGACGCCCCTCTTTGAAGGCTTTTATCCAAGTGTACATAGTACCCTTTGGAATCCCTAATTCCTGAGCAGCTTTATGACCGCCGATTTCCTGGGCAAGCTTTACCGCCTGTGCTTTAAATTCATTGTCATAAGATTTTTGATTCTGTGCCATAGGTGTTTTCTCCTGTTCTCGTATTGATTATGATTATATATCAAAATCCTTGAGAATAGGGTGTCAACTTTATTTATACACCATCACTTTGGGGATTACAGTTATTACAACATTGGAGACCGTGGAAACAGATCCTTTAAGCAGCTGAATGAACTGTTTGCAGGCAACGGAATGATCGGTTTTGTTGCAAAAGAACGTGTGGACGGAAAGCTGGTTCTTCCGGAAGCCGTGCAGATTATGAAACTGAAGGCAGACTGATTTTTTGAATAAGGGGACCGGCAGGAGAAGTACAGGCCTGCCGGTTCTGTTTTGAGTGATGCAGTTGGCAGTGACAGTGAAGGAAATGAAAATTACCTGCGGGTGGATTTTGACGATGATGATGTGCTGCTTTCTGATCTGATCGAGCAGGGGCAGCAGATCTGCATGGATGTGGCAAGGATCACGGATGAGGATGAGTTTGAAAACCTGCAGGGGACGAAGATTGCCGTGCAGTATGCGGCTGCCTATCTGTATGAACACAGGAGGAGGCGGATCACCATCAGCTGGCGATGGATCTGCGGAGCCTGCTGGAGTAAGAAAACTGGGATTCTGAGGTGGTTGGTTTGAATATTGCATTGATGAATGAGAAGGTTGTTTTTCAGAAATGTTCTGTTGTGAAGGACGGATCGGAAATCACAGGAATGAGTGGACAGAGGATTACTGCTGTTTTGCTACGATAGGCGGTGAGGGGCTTGCCAGTTCCAGGGAAGCGGAAACTGCAGGGACTGTGGTGGAAGATGTGGGAATGACTGTGACGGTGCGGTACTGTAAAAAGGCTGCAGGTATCCGGTCTGTTACCCACAGGATCCTGTTTCGGGATCAGGTGTATGACATTGTGAGTGTGGATCATCTGAATTATAAGAAGAAGTGTCTGAAATTCACATGCAGGAAGGTCCGGAGGTGAGACATGGCAGGAGACAGATGTACAGTCAGCCAGATGGCAGATGTGATTATGGAAGGGCTGGAAGAGTATGCACAGCTTGCGGCGGATGATATGAAAAAGGCGGTAAAGAAGGCAGGGACACAGGCAAGGAAGGATATCCAGGAGAATGCCCCTGTGAAGACTGGTGCCTACGCAAAGAGCTGGGCGGCGAAGACCACGAAGGAAACTGCCAATGCGATGGAAATCGTGGTGTATTCCAGGAACAGGTACCAGCTGGCCCATCTGCTGGAGTTCGGCCATGCGCTGAGAAAAGGCGGCAGGACAAGGGCATTTCCCCATATTGCGCCTGCTGAGGAAAGGACTGCGCAGACTCTGGAACGGGAAGTGGAGAAGGCACTGAGGTGATCAGGAGGTGAAAGCATATGACACTGGAAGAACTGGCAGGGATGCTGGAAAGACTGGTTTTCCTTTTGCTTATGACCATTTTGCGGAAGGGAAAGCCCGGATCCGCCGTTTATCTGTTATCTGCTTCCCGGCAGTGATAATTTTGCGGCAGACGGGCGGGTATACTTTCGGATCAGTGAAGTAAGGATAGAGCTATACACGGACCGGAAGGATCCCGAGGCGGAAGCGGAAGTGGAGACAGTGCTGGATAATGCCGGGATTTTCTATAATAAGTCGGAGGTGTGGATCCAGAGTGAAAAGCTGTATGAGGTGCTGTACAGTATGGAGATATAACTGAATGGACGTGCGGATGGAAAGTGTCCGCATTTTGTTTTGGATGGAGGTATGAGATGTCTGAGAAGAATAACAAGGTTAAATATAATCTGAAAATGCGCATTATGCCCTGCTGACCATCGGGGAGGACGGGGCGGTGACTTATGGCATGCCTGTGGCTCTGCCGGGTTCTGTTTCGCTGTCTCTGGATGCCAATGGCGAACCGGAGAATTTTATGCGGATGGGATTGCCTATTATGTGATCAATAATAATATGGGTTATGACGGGGATTTGGAGCTGGCATTGATCCCGGAGAGTTTCCGGACGGATGTGCTGAAGGAGAAACTGGATTCCAAGGGGTTCTGATCGAGAACTCGGATGCGGAACTGGCACAGTTTGCACTGCTTTTTGAGTTTGACGGGGATGTGCGGCATATCCGCCATGTGATGTATAACTGTTCTGCTTCCCGTCCGAAGATTGAGGGTAAGACTAATGAGGACAAGAAGGAAGTGCAGACGGAAACACTGACTATTAAGGCAACACCGCTGGCGGACGGAAAGGTGAAGGCAAAGACCGGAAATACCACAGATGCTGCGGTCTATGCAGGATGGTATAAAGCTGTATACCTGCCGGCTGCGGAGACGGAATCCCAGGCTGCAGATGACAGCGGAAGCAGGTATCTGATGCGGGTGATTCCGGGAAAAGGCTGAATTAAGTACGGTGTACTTGAGCTTTGTATAGTTAAGAGAGGTATAGCTGATGGGAATTGTGAAGAAGATTGAGATTGATGGGAAGGCGGTTGCTTTTAAGGCTTCCGCTGCTATTCCACGGATTTACAGGATTAAGTTTCAGAGGGATATTTATAAGGATCTGTCTGCTTTGGAGAAGGCAATAGGGGAAGACAGCGGGAATAGTGAGGATGTAAGCAGTCTGGATATGTTTTCCCTGGAAATGTTTGAGAACATTGCCTATGTGATGGCGAAACATGCGGATTCGTCCATTCCGGATAATCCGGAGGACTGGTTGGATGAGTTTAACACGTTCAGTATTTATCAAGTGTTGCCGAAAATTATTGAACTTTGGGGGCTGAATGTGAGGACAGATGTGGAGGCTAAAAAAAAGTTCATGCAACAGACCGCGAAATGACAACGCCGTTGTTTTTACTGAGGTGTGTGCAGCTAGGATTATCCATCCGGGATCTGGAACTGCTGACTATAGGAATGGTGAGTGAGATGTTCGCTGAAAGCAGTAATGATCGGTATGCGGGGGAACTTTACAGAAAAGTGGCATCTCAGAAGGAGTTCGATCGCTTCTGATGGTTGTGATTTCGAAAGTGACAGATGAAATATAGAAGCGTATAATAGGTTTACCAAACGAAAGGAAAATAGTTTATGTATAGAAAAGGTAAATCTTTTAAAAGAACTTCTTTGACTAGATCTCGATATAGAAAACGGGTTCAGTTTGGACATACAATGTATACACCACGAGAAAAGATACAAAATAGGACGTGGATATTTAAAAAAGGAGATGCGGATGATCACCCATCAATACCACATGCCCATGCAAAGGAAAATGGTGAAAGATTAAATGTCTGGACTGGTGACATATACCCGGCAGGAAACGAACGTGTTAAGACTATTGGAAAATTGAAAGCGAAAGAATTGCGTATGTACTGGTCAAGCTTTTTGGTAACACTTTGTTCGGAAATCATGCTCTATATCGAAACTGGGAGTATCCCAAAGTTTGTGTAAACCTTCAAACTGATGTAAGATAGACTTACCAGTTTGGAGGTTTATTTTATGGCAAGAAAAAGGATACCCCACAAAAAGCAGCTCTTCGGGAAATGATGGGCAACTACCTGAAAGAGAACAATGTAACGGTCAAGGATGGAACGGATGTCAATTCCATTATGCGGGATATGATGTCCATCATCCTGGAAGGTGCCCTGGATCAGGAAATGGATGAGGAACTGGGATATTCCAGGTATGATTATCGGAACAAGGAAACAGATAATTCCAGAAATGGTCATTCCCAGAAGACTATGCATACCAGTTATGGCGATATGGAGATCGATATTCCAAGAGACAGAAAAGGTGAGTTTGAACCACAGATCGTCAAAAAGTATCAGAATACGGTCACTCAGGACATGGAAGAAAAGATCATCTCCATGTATGCCAAAGGAATGACTACGAATGATATCGAAAGCCATATGCGGGAACTCTATGACATCGAGATTTCTGACAGCACCATCAGCAGGATCACGGATAAAATCCTGCCCATCGTAAAAGAATGGCAGGAACGGCCTTTGGAGGAAATCTATGCGGTCGTTTTCATGGACGCTATCCATTACCATGTCCGTAATGAAGGCAGGATTGTAAAACGTGCGGTTTATGTCGCTATCGGAATCGACATGGAAGGGCATAAAGACGTGCTCGGCATGTATGTAGGGCAAAATGAGAGTGCAAAGTTCTGGCTTTCCATTTTGAACGGACTGAAAAACCGTGGCGTAGAAGATATCCTGATCGCATGCGTAGACGGCCTGACAGGCTTTCCACAGGCGATTGAAGCCGTTTTCCCGGATACTGAGATCCAACAGTGTATCATTCATCAGATCCGGAATACGACAAAGTTCGTTTCTTATAAGGAACTCAAGCCGTTGATGGCTGATCTGAAACATGTATATGCAGCTCCAACGGAAGAAATCGCACGAGCTGAACTGGATAGTTTTGATGAGAAATGGAGCGGGAAATATCCCAAAATCGCAAAATCATGGAAGGATAACTGGGCGAATCTTTCAACGTATTTCAAGTATCCGGAAGCGGTCCGCCGCTTAATCTATACCACGAATACCATCGAGGGATTTAACCGGCAGCTGCGGAAGGTCACGAAATCCAAGACGGTATTCCCTTCGGATGAGAGTCTCCTGAAAATGCTGTATCTGGCCATGGTGGATATCACGAAAAATGGACTGGACACCGACAGGATTGGGGACAGATCCATTCGCAGCTGGAAATATTTTTTGAAGAACGATTATCCGGATTATAAGCTGTTTCTGGCCTTTCAGGGCTGGCTGGCCCAGCCAGCCCTGCTTGACATGTCTGGAAACTGCATTATAATACAAGCAAGGGCAGAACCTCAAAAAATCGGCTCTGCCCAGAATAACTAATGACATATCTTATATCAGTTTTTTATGTTTACACAAAACTTGAAACGGTCTCTCGAAACTCCATTGGTGTCATATAGTTATTCGTTGAATGAGGTCTCACATAGTTGTACCAGTTAATGTATTGCTTTGTCATTTCATCTAACTGCTCAACACTTTCAAAAGTATATCTATAGTAAAACAATTTTTGAAAGTATTATAAAATCTTTCCATTGGCGCATTATCATAAGGACAGCCAGTCTTGCTCATACTTTGAATTACGCCGTTATCCTTGCAAAATTGACAAACTCCCAAGATGTATATTGTACTCCTGATCGCTGTGCAGAAGTATTCCATTGTTGGGTTTTTCTTTTTTTAGGGCTTCCGTAAGTGTTTCTATTGCAAGTTCTGTATTTATGTAATCGCTATTGACTGATGCTATAGCAGATCTGTCAAATAAATCCATAATGGTACAGTTATATCGAAACTTACCATTAGGCTGGCGCATATATGTAAAATCAGTGCACCAGATCTTATTTTTTTCATCAACGTTGAACTTTTGCTTTAAGAGATTATCAAAGATTTTATGTTTTTACAGCTTTTGTAACCTGGCTTTTTTCTCATAACAATAGCAGACAGATTAAGATCCTTATTCATATATTTATGGATAGTTGTTGTACTAAGATATATGCCATATCTTTGTAGAAAGATTTTCATAGGCCGATATCCAATGGTTCTATTATTGTTGTAATAGATATACTTTATCCTTTCATAAACCATAAATCTTTGCTCGTAATAATCTCTTTTCGTATCTTTCAGATAATTGTAGTAACAATTAGGGCTAATCTTAAAATGTCTGCACAACCATCCTAAGCCAAATTGCTCCTTATTTTTGTCAATGAATCGATATACCACTAATCGATTTCCTTTGCAAAGAATGCCGCTGCTTTTTTTAAAAAATCAATTTCTTTATCCTTCTCATGAAGAAGCTGGTTCAGTCTTCTGATTTCCTTTGCAGATTCGAATTCTTCCTGTGATGTTTTAGTGGTAGTTTTATATTGGCATTCTTCACCATGTTTTTTTACCCACCCGGTGGTGCTTTTTAACATTGTAGTCAGCTGCTATCTCACTTATTGAGCGATCACCGTAAGCGCAAAATAATTCGACGGATTGTGTTGCCCTAAAAATTATTCCATAATAATCATTAGAGAATGCAAGCATTTCACTTCATCTTCTCTTGCTAGAAATGATAGATGCGAGCATTTTACTCTATTCAAGTTATGGAGGTTTGCTCATGAGAAGCAAAAGAATACCTGTCGAAGAACAATACCGTCTCATCATGGAATGCCGTCAAAGTGGATTGACAGATCATCAATGGTGTGTGGAACATGATATCAAGCCAGGAACTTTTTACAACTGGGTAAAAAGACTGCGTCAGAAAGGTTGTGTGGATCTGCCGGCGTCAACTGGACGCACCTATCGTGCACCAGAAAGCCAGGAAGTTGTCAGAGTGGATTTTCATGATACTGACCCGATTCCTTATGAACAGCCATTAAATGTAATTCCGGCAGCTACGGAAAGAAATAACCTTTCCGTAGCAGAGCCAATGAAGCTGTCTGTAGGAAGTTTTCATCTAACAATACCAAATGGAACAGATCCTCAGCTTCTGGCTCAAACACTTCGCATTGTGAAGGAGTTGGAATGTTAGGGGATATCACAGCCGCCGATGAAATCTATATCGTAACAGGCAGAACGGATATGCGGAAATCGATTGACGGGCTGTGTGCTGTTGTAGAGGATCAACTCCATATGGATCCAAGGCGAAGTGCCCTGTATCTCTTCTGTGGAAAACGTTGTGACAGGATCAAAGCTTTGCTCTGGGAGTCTGACGGATTTGTGCTGCTGTATAAACGTATGGAAGTTCAGGGCAGGTTCCGCTGGCCCAGAAATCAATTGGAAGTAAAACAGTTGACCTGGCAGCAATTCGACTGGCTCATGTCCGGTCTTGAAATCGAACAACCAAAAGCATTCAAACCTACGGAATGATCGTGTAAAAACTCTATGCCAACCAACAAAAATGGAGAGCTTTCCACACCCTGTATCATATCTGCAATCCCTTGTAAATACTGGGTTTTCTGCTTCTTTTTCATTGCTTTTTATGGTATAATAAGAGCAGTGAAAAAAGGAGCAGAAAACATATGGCTGGTAATTCAAAAGATTCAAAATCCTTGCGTACAAGGACATGATCAACCAACTGAATAAGACGATTTCCACACAGACAGAACGGATCCAGTCTTTACAAAAAACATTGGAAGCAGACCGTCTGGAAAAAGAAAACCTCCGTCAGCAGATTGAATATCTCACGAAGAAACTCTTTGGTACTTCCAGTGAAAAACGGAAAGATATCGATGGTCAGCTGAATCTTTTTGATGAAGCCGAGCAGGAAGCAGATCCGACATGGAAACAGGAACTTCCTGATGACATCACTGTTCCGGAACATAAGCGAAAAGCACGACGGACACATGCGGATCTCTTTAAAATATCCCTTCCTGCGACGAGATCATTTCTCTTCCGGAGGAGGAGCGAAACTGTCCAGCCTGCGGGACGCAGATGGAATGTATTGGGAAAGAATTCGTCCGCCATGAATTCCGGTTTACCCTGCCAAAGGGAAAGTAGTAAATATCTATCGTGAAACCTATAAATGCCCGGAGTGTGCCATATCAGAGGAACATCCGGATGATCAGACATTTGTCAAAGCCCCTGTTCAGGACCCATTGATCCCGGAAAGTTATGCCTCCGAATCCGTTGTTGGATGGGCAATGCACCAGAAGTACCAGAATGGTCTGCCATTAAACCGGCAAGAATCGGAATGGACGCAGCTGGGTGTCCCATTAAGCCGGGCTACGCTTGCTAACTGGATCATTTACTGTGCCGAAAATTATCTCCGTCATGTTTATGATTATTTTCACCGTCAGTTACGGATGCGTAAATATCTGATGGCAGATGAGACCCGGGTCCAGGTACTGAATGAGCCGGAGGCGTAATCCTGAAACGGATTCCTGGATGTGGCTCTTCCGCAGTGGAGAAGATGGACTTCCGCCGATCCTGCTCTACCATTACACAGAGACAAGGGCAAAGTTCCATGCAGCATCTTTCCTACAGGGATTCAGCGGATATCTGGAGACGGATGGATACCAGGGTTATAATAATCTGCCGGATATCAAACGCTGCTCTTGCTGGGCACATGTGAGACGTTACTTCACAGATGCCATACCGAAAGGGAAGGAGTATGATTACAGCCTTCCGGCAGTGCAGGGAGTACAGTTCTGTTCCAAGCTGTTTGATTGTGAGAGATACTCAAAAACAAAAAAGCATACTGCGGAGCAGAGAAAACAGTTCCGTCTTGAAAAGGAGAAGCCGATACTGGATGCATTCTGGAATTGGCTGGAGCAACAGCACCCAAACAAAGGAACCCGTTTGGCGAAAGCGGTAAACTATGCCCAAAATCGGAAAGACACCCTGATGACCTACCTGGAAGACGGACACTGCAGTCTTTCAAATAATCTCAGTGAAAATGCGATCAGACCATTCACGATTGGCCGGAAGAACTGGCTGTTTAGTGCCAGTCCGAAAGGAGCCACCGCTAGTGCTATTGTGTATACAATGGTTGAGATGGCAAAAGCGAATGATCTGAATATCTATAAATATCTGACATATCTCTTATCACAACGGCCAAATGATAAAATGTCAGATGAACAGCTGGAACAGCTTGCCCCATGGAGCGAGACTGCAAAAGCGAACTGTCAAAACTAAAATAAAGTAAAACGCTTGCATCTATCATTTTGGTGCAAGCGTAATTCATCGGGCAGCATGTAGCAATATATTGCGCTTACCGATCACCTGCCATATAGGCTTTAACTACTTCAATTTTAAAATTTTCATTTAACGTGTGGCCATGATTGGTCCCTCCTTTGGATAATAAATATTATATACTATCCGAACAAGGTGTTACAAATTTAGTTTACCACTACAGTAGATTACATTCAGATCCGGGTTTTATAGAATTTGCAAAGGATCAAATCAATTGGTATAGAAACGAACATCCGCATATTACGTTTTATGTGAGATTGGTTTGAAGAAAAATGCAGAATGTCACAGTTAAGGGTGAAAAAGATTGATAGAAAGAATATGTTTTACATTTTGTAGGAAAAGCTGTATTTAAGTAAAATTTGAGCAGGAAAGCATTTGTCAAAAGCGGCAGGTGCTTTTTTGCCTGGAGTGATCCGGGTATTTTGTGGCTTTTGTAAAGTCAGGGGTGAGTATGGCAGGGAACAGAATCAAGGGTATCACTGTCGAGATTGGCGGCGATACCACGAAATTGCAGACTGCCCTGAAAGGGGTTAATACGGAGATCAGGAATACGCAGAGCCAGCTGAAAGATGTGGAGAAGCTTCTGAAGCTGGATCCGGGGAATACGGAGCTGATCGCACAGAAGCACAGGCTGCTGGCACAGGCGGTTTCTGAGACCAGGGAGAAGCTGGAGACTTTGAAGACTGCACAGCAGCAGGCGGATGAGGCACTGCGGAACGGAACGATTTCCCAGCAGTATGACGGACTCCAGAGGAGATCGTTGAGACGGAGCAGGAACTGCGGAGACTGGAACAGCAGGCAGAGCAGTCTGCAACTGCTTTGCAGAAGATCGGGGCAACCGGGGAGAAGCTGCAGGCAGTGGGGGATAAGGTCTCCGGTGTGGGACAGAAGCTGCTTCCAGTGACGGGAGTGGTGACAGGGCTTGGAACGGCGGCGGTGAAAACTGCCGCTGATTTTGACTCTGCAATGAGTAAGGTGGCGGCTGTGTCCGGGGCAACGGGATCTGATTTTGACAGCCTCCGGGACAAGGCCAGGGAGATGGGTGCCAAAACGAAGTTCTCTGCGACTGAGGCGGCGGATGCCATGAATTACATGGCAATGGCCGGATGGAAGACGGAGGATATGCTGTCCGGTATTGAGGGTGTCATGTACCTGGCTGCGGCATCCGGGGAAGATCTGGCAACGACTTCTGATATTGTGACGGATGCGCTGACAGCTTTTGGGCTGACTGCAGCGGATTCGGGACATTTTGCAGATGTGCTGGCGGCTGCTTCCAGTAATGCCAATACCAATGTGTCCATGATGGGTGAGACGTTTAAGTACTGTGCGCCGGTTGCGGGGGCTTTGGGATTTTCGGTTGAGGATACTGCGGAAGCCATTGGTCTGATGGGTAATGCAGGGATCAAGGCTTCCCAGGCAGGTACTTCCATGCGTTCCATCATGACGAACCTGACCGGGGATGTGAAGCTGTCGGGTGCAGCGATCGGGGATGTGACCATTGCTACCACCAATGCGGATGGTTCCATGAGGAGCCTGTCTTCGATTCTGGCTGACTGCAGGGTGGCTTTTGGCGGAATGACAGAAGCTGAGAAGGCGAACAATGCGGAGGCTTTGGTTGGAAAGAATGCAATGTCAGGGTTCCTTGCACTGATGAATGCGGCTCCGGAGGATATTGAAAAGGTGTCCGGGGCAGTGAATAACTGTAAGGATGCGGCAAAGAACATGGCGGATACCATGCAGGATAATCTGGAAGGACAGCTGACTATTTTGAAGTCACAGCTTCAGGAGCTGGCGATCTCTTTCGGGGATCTGCTGATGCCTGCGGTGCGTAGTATTGTTTCCGGACTGCAGGGGATGGTGAATGTGCTGAATGCCATGCCGGACGGGGTGAAACGTGTGATCATGATCGTTGCACTTCTGGCTGCGGCTCTGGGACCTGTGCTGATCATCATAGGCAAGACCCTTTCGGCCATTGGAACGATCATGACATGGGCACCGAAGCTTGCCGGTGCGATCAGTGCGGTGAAGGGTGCTTTTGCGGCGCTGCGTGCCACGATGATGGCAAATCCGATCGCTATTGTGATCGCTGCCATTGCAGCTTTAGTGGCGGCGTTTATTTATCTCTGGAATACCAATGAAGAGTTCCGGCAGTTCTGGATCAGGCTGTGGAATGAGATTAAGGAAGTCGCTGTCCAGGTATGGACGGCGGTTTCCCAGTTTCTGGTTTCTGCATGGAACGGGATCCGGAATACGGCGGTGGCTGTATGGAATGGCATCAGGGATTTCTTTTCCAGTCTGTGGGCTGGGATTAAGACGCTGTTCACAACGGTTGTCACTGTAATTTCTACTTTCCTTGTGGGAGCGTGGAATGGAATCCGGGCAACGGTTATGGCGGTGTGGAATGCGATTTCGGCATTTTTTGGTTCTGTCTGGAATGGGATCAGGTCTGTTATTACGAATGTGGTGAACGGAATCCGGACGTTTTTGCAGAGTGCATGGAACGGGATCCGCACAGTCATTACTACGGTGATGAATGCGATCCGGACGGTGATCTCTACGGTCTGGAATGGAATCCGGACAATTATTTCCACCGTGTTGAATGGAATCAGGGGTACTGTCAATTCCGTGTGGAATGGAATCCGGAATACCATTTTTTCTGTGGTAAACGGGATTAAGAATACGGTTTCCAGTGCTTTTAATGCCATGTGGTCCGGAATCCGGAGCACTATTTCCGGAATTTATAATACGATCCGGGATGGACTGGGAAATGCGGTGAATTATATTACAGGTCTTGCATCTGCCGGATGGCGGTGGGGTGCGGATATCATCAATGGCATTGTAAATGGTATTCGGAGCTGTATTGGTGCGGTTGCCAATGCAGTGACGGATGTGGCGAATACGATTCGTTCCCATCTGCATTTCTCTGTGCCGGATGAAGGACCTCTGACGGATTTTGAGAGCTGGATGCCGGACTTTATGAGCGGTCTGGCTGAGGGGATTGAGAAGAGCAGGGGTCTGGTGAAGGCGGCTGTGGACAGTGTGGCTGCGGATATGGTGGTTTCGCCGCAGATGGCTGTGGCAGATGGCGGTGTGATGATCGGTATGGATCGTCCGGCGGAGCGGATCCGGCTGGCATTGTGTCGGCGTTGAAGGATGTGCTGGGTGATCAGAAGGGACAGCAGGGGGATCTGGTGATTCCGGTTTATCTGGGGAAACCAGCTGCTGGATGAAGTGATCGTGACGGCACAGCAGAGAATGAGTCTGAGGAGCGGAGGTAGATAGAATGGCTTTTTTTCAGTATCTTGTGTTTGACGGGGAGAACCTGCCGCTTCCGGATTCTTATGAGGTGGAGTTGGAGGATGTGGAAGCGGATTCTGGCGGTGAGACGGAGGCGGGAACGACACAGAGGGATGTGGTGCGGCATGGTGTTGCGCGGATCCCGGTGTCGTTTTCTGTTACTGCGAAGTGGCTTAAGAAGCTGGCAGGGTATGCGAAGCTGGATAAGATCAGCGTGCAGTATTTTGATGTGGAGACATCGGAGCTGAAACTGGCAGAGATGTATGTGACGGGGTATAAGGCGAAGCTGAGGAAAGATACCAGTTATAAGGGATTGTGGACGGTTAGTTTTACGTTGAAGGAATTGTGAATATTGATGAATAGGGATGAAAATGATATAATTGAAAATATAAAAATCTCCCCCTTGCTGTATGTGTATGGCTCTAAAGCTACAAGGGTGGAAAGATTGCGTAACCTGCAACCATACGCGGGCGATTGTAAAAGTGGGGATCATTCCCCACCGCCATATTAAAATTAAAAAGTCAATCTAAAGGAGATAAGTTTGAGTACGGCGCAAATAAACGAAATAATTTCATTGCTTCAGGCTATTGCAGATAGTTCAATGGCAAATAAAATAGCATTTATAGCCACATTAGTTTCGGCATGTGCTTTATTAAGTAGTATATATTTTAGTCATAAGACAAATGTTCAATATTTAAATAGTCTTAGTCCTTTATTATCATGTGAATTGAGCGAAAATGCTGGGATTTTGTATTTGACAATTTCAAATACTGGTCAGTCAAAAGCTACAAAAATAAAGGTTTCATTGGATAGAATAAGTAACAATGGTGAAAGAAATGAATTTGATTACGGATGATATTTTTAAGAATTGGAATTATATCCTAATGAAAAAATTACGGGACAAATTGCTTTTTCTAGGGAAAATTTAGTGACAAGAATTGCACCGGTTATGCAAATGAGCTTGATTTATTGTGAAGGAAATACAAAGAAAACAGTGAAATATGATAGAAAAGTATGCTTTACGAAGAGCATAGAGAAAAGTGAAGATATTTCAGAAAAAATCGGTGATATTTCAAAGAAACTGAATGAAATTTCATATTCAAACAATCGTATGGCCAATTATTTTGAAGGCAGATGTCTTTTTAAATTTGACGAATTGAATGTTTTTCCTCATAATAGTTTATATAAGGATATGAAAGATGCCTTCCATGATGTTGAACATCTTGAAAATGAAGAAGGAAGAGATGAAAATGGAAATTTGAAATGAGAGTAAAGCAAAAAGCACTAGTCATTAGGTTGGCTGGTGCTTTTTAAGTAGAAAGATAGTAAATAATGGAAAGTGGTGACAGATAATATGGATAAAGGTATAATAAATTGTGATAACAAATATGCAGATTATTTATAGGAGAAAATGTTTATTATGTATTTACCATTGGCATATATTAATCGTTACAGTTTATTGACGGAATTATATTGTGATGAAGAACATCTTAATTGCAATCCGGAGATGTTAATTGAAATGACATCTGATGATAATTGGGGAACAGATCTTTATTCGGGACCTAACAGAGAGAGATACATGAATTTATATAATATGTTTGACAGAAAATTTTTTCGATGCATGCAGTAAGCGCCTGCTGTGCAGCGGCTGGTTTTACTAGTGTGTGGAAAAATAATAAAATGGTGTATGAGCCAGATTACGAATTTTCACAGGCACTTTTGGAGACAAATAAACTAAGAGTATATCCAGAGATGATTAAACATATCCTTTAATACATTTTACTTGGATTTTTCTAAAAATGCACTTTTTACTTATGAAGGATTTTTTGTGCAAGTTAAAGTGTATGATACTGGTGCGATAAGAATTTCATCTTTACCCACAGAAAAAATTATTCACATATACCTGCACTTAATGAAGGATATGAGGAAAGTATCACAGCTTATGCAGATTCTTTTTTTATAGAATCAGAGATGTTAAATGTTGAAAACGATACGTATTATTTTGATTATGATTTAAATAAAGATTTTATGCAAACATCAGATAGTTTTAAAACACAATGGTTTATAGGTGGATTAAGCAATTTTAGATTATTCTTACTTCAATTTCTTATGTATTTGTCATCTAAAGAACCTGATATTAACGAAAGTCCGGACACTATAAATACATATAGACCATCTTCTGTTATTAGAAATAAATATTCTGAAATTCGCAAATGGGAGGTTGGCGTACGATATGGAGAAAAAATACGTCAATTTAAAAGAAATAAATTAAATGTAGTAGGTGAAATAGAAGGCAGTAACCAGAATGCTAAACGGCCACACATTAGAAAAGCACATTGGGAAAGATATCATGTTGGAAAAGGAAGAAAAGAAATTGTATCAAAATGGAAAGAACCTGTGTTCGTAAATGGAGATACGGATGATGTTATTACTAATATACATATTGTAACTGATAAAGATCCGTCATGTTCTTCTGGTGAAGATATGGTAAAGGAATATTTGAAATCTCAAAATATAGAATTTTATTTTCAACATTATGTACGCGAAATTCGAAAACGATATGATTTTTCTATTGAATGGAATAATCGGTTAGTATTTATCGAATTTGATGGTGAACAGCATTTTAAAGTAATAAACAGATGGAAGGGAAAGAAAGGATATTTAGACAGAAGAAAAGCTGATATTGAGAAGAATGAGTACTGTTATAAAAATGAAATTCCTTTATTAAGAATTAGATTTGATCAGGCACATATAATGTCTGATATGATAAAGGATTTTCTTGAAGATCAACAAAATACTATTCACAATTTAATACATATTTTACAAATGAGGAATATTATAGTATTTGTGAAAAGGCTTAAGTGTTTAAAGCATCGGTCATTCAGTTGGCTGGTGCTTTTTTCGTGAAGACAATGGAGGTGGCGGGATGTATCCGGTGTCGGATGCTTTTCTGAGGGCAGTCAGGAGTAATACAAGGAAATATTACTGGACGGGTACAATCGTTACCAAGGGCGGAATGACGTATGAGTTCGGGGCAAAGGAGATTGTGAAGGGTTCCGGATATATTTCCAGGCAGTGCTGCGGGAGTACGGAGATTGAACTGGGGACGGTGTATGCTGCGGAGATGGGGATCACACTTCTGAGTGATATTGACAGGTATACGCTGGAGGATGCACTGGTGACGCTGGTGTTTCATCTGGTGCTGGCGGATGGTTCGGTGGAAGATGTGCCGATGGGAGTTTTTGAGGTCAGTGAGGCGAACCGTCTGGCGAAGTGCCTGGAACTGAAAGCATATGATTTTATGCTGCGGTTTGATAAGAGTTTCAACGGATTTGAGACTGTGGGGACTGCTTATGATTTTATTACTTTGTGCTGTAAGCGGTGTAAAGTGGAGTTTGCGAATAAGAGGGCGGAGATTGATGCCATGCCGAATGGCGGGGTGACGCTTTCTGTTTATACTGAAAATGATATTGAGACCTGCCGGGACGTGCTGTTTTATGTGGCACAGGTTCTGGGAGGTTTCTTTATTATCAACAGGGAGGGAAAACTGGAACTGAGAAAGTACGGGAAGGATCCTGTGATGAAGGTGGAGCAGAGACACCGTTTTTCTTCCAGTTTTTCGGATTTTATTACCAGATACACGGCAGTGAGTTCCACCAACAAGCAGACGCAGATTGCAGAGTATTATGCGCTGGATCCGGATAATGGGCTGACCATGAACCTGGGAGTGAATCCGTTTCTGCAGTTTGGGTTAAAGGAGACCAGGGAGATGCTGTGCAGGAATATCCTGGCAGATCTGTCTGTGATCCGGTATGTGCCGTTTGATTCGGATACCATCGGGAACCCTGCACTGGATCCGGGGGATGTGCTGACATTTGCAGGAGGACAGGCGGATGAGGGACAGATCACCTGCATCACTTCCATCAGACAGAAGATCGGGGGAAAGCAGAGCCTGAAATGTGTGGGGAAGAACCCGAGGCTGGCTCAGGCAAAGTCAAGGAATGACAAGAATATTTCGGGGCTGCTGAACCAGATTGAAGACAATGCGAAGACGGGGAAGATCGGGATCCACACTTTTACCAATGCTTCCGCACATGAGATCGGGCAGACTAAGGTAAAGCTGATCAGTATTCAGTTTGCTTCTTCTGAGGAAAACCATATGCAGTTTTTTGCACAGGTTGTTGTGGATGTGGCTGCGGATCCGGTGGAACGGTCTGCGGAGGCTTCCGGGACTGTGGTGATTCCATTTCCGGGCGGAAGCGGCAGTGGAACTGGAAGTGGTACGGGTGGTTCTGATGGAACCGGGGAGACATCGGATGAGGAAGTTCTGAAAATGATGCGGCAGGAATGAAGTTGGAAATACTTCCGGGGATGAGAATACAGGGAGTACGGATGATGTCGCTGGTGGCTCGGATTCCGGATCCGGAACCGGGAGGTGGTTCGGAGGTTTCTGTGGATGTGAGCCTGCCGGTGAAGTGGCAGGAAGACGGACAGGCGGTCTGCCATGTGGTCTTTGAATTTAATAATGAGGAGATTGTGGAGCATTGTCCGGTGGAGACCTGGCATTCCGGGAAACATATTTTGTCGCTGTATTATCCCATTGAGAAGATTGTTGCCAATTATACGAATACATTCAATGTGTATCTCTGGATGGAGAATGGCAGCGGGACCGTTGATGTGGGAGACTGCATTGCCTCTGTCAGCGGACAGGCAATGGCTGCAGGGGAAGCCTAGGACGGAAAGCTTGAGGTGGAAGATTATACCACGAGATTTGCCATTGGCGGAGGACTGGATGTGAATGGTTTCCGGGAATCGCTGTCCATGCAGATGAAGGAGACGGTGAACAGAGGATTTGAAGTGTATTTTGCTGAGAGAGCGGGAATCAGCGGTTTCTGCAGGCCGGTAGAAATGGAGGGTGTGTGATGAAGTTAAAAGGTGAAATGGTCATTGAACTGACCGATACGAATACGGGTGCGGTGGAGACAGTTCAGGAGACGAACATGATCACGGAGGCAGTGAACAATATTCTGGGGCTGAATCCCATGGGGATTTATCTGAAAGCCAGCGGGGAGTATGACAATTCTGTTTTGTGGAACGGGACGCTGCTTCCCATCTGCCCGAACATGATCGGCGGGATCCTGCTGTTTCCGGCAGTGCTGGAAGAAAAGGCGGATCATATTTACGAGCAGGGGCAGAACCTGCCGGTGGCTTATGCTTCCAACAATGTTAATTCCGGTTCCAATGTGGCGAGGGGAAGCCTGAACCAGACGGAGAGCAAGAAACTGGACAATGGATATAAGTTTGCGTGGGAGTTCACTCCCAGCCAGGGAAACGGGAATATTGCAGCTGTGGCACTGACCAGTGCCCTGGGCGGGCAGAATGCTTTTGGCAGTGCGGCAGGGGATGCCAGCACGTTCCTGCTTCTGAAAAAGGTGGATATCGGGGATATCCCGAAGGCGAAGCAGATGACACTGTTTGAGGCGGTGGAACTGGATTTTGAAAAGAACCTGCTGTATTCCATCACCTTTGGGACTTCCAGTGTGACCATTACGAAGATCCGGATCCCGGTGTTTAACATCGGGCTGAATGAGAAGCTGGATGATACCACGTATACCGTACTGGAGGAACAGACACTGACAACGGAAAGTTTTACGTTCCTTGGGGGATTACACGAAGTACGGGGAATTTATGGACGGACATGACGGATACTGGTATGGATTTTCCAATGAGCCGAATGCTTCCGGGGATGCGAAGATGGTGTGGATCCGGATCTCCAAAAAGGATTATTCCTTTACAGAAGGAAGCTGGACACTGTCCAAGGCGAAGCTTTCGGAAGTGGGCACAAGGGCAAAGGACGGTTCCTATCCGGAGCGGAATGTAAAATGCTGTGTGAGGAAGGGGTATCTGTATGTGCCTTCTTACGATAAGAAGGGAGTTTATAAGATCAATGTTGCAAATTCAGCGGATGTGACACTGATCCCGCTGGGATTTACTTCCAAACTGAAATCCCTTGGGGAGGCTGGTTCCTGTGAGGTGTATATGACGCTTCTCGGTGACATGATCGTGGCAGGGGATTTCCAGATCACGGCGGATGACAGGGTGATCAAAACCCAGGGGAGTGCAAGGTTTGAAGCCATGGCAACGCCTTTGTTCCAGTATAAGAACTTTGTGTTTATGTGGGGCGGCAGTTACGGGAAGGAGCACAGGTGTGCTTACCTTCTGACACCTTATCTGGCAAGTATTAATAATCTTTCGTCAGCGGTGGTGAAGAATACGGACAAAACGATGAAGATCACGTATACGCTGACGGAGGAAACAATGTAGGTCTTTCTGCCGCAAGGCATGAAGATAGAAAACTTATTTACGGCAGTTCTCAGAAATGGAGGCTGCTTTTTTCATGGGAGGAGGGATTCTGGCATGAAGGAATTTTGGAACTTTATTCAGATGGTTTTTATGGCTGTAGGCGGATGGCTGGGCTGGTTTATGGGAGGCTGTGACGGGCTTCTGTATGCCCTGATCGCTTTTGTGGTGATCGATTATCTGACCGGGGTGATGTGTGCTTTTGCGGACCATACGCTTTCCAGTGAGGTGGGATTCCGGGGGATCTGCAGGAAGGTGCTGATCTTTCTGTTGGTGGGAATGGCGAATATTCTGGATGTGGCTGTGATCGGGAATGGATCTGTGCTGAGGACAGCGGTGATCTTTTTCTATATTTCCAATGAGGGCGTGAGTTTGTTGGAGAATGCAGGGCATCTGGGGCTGCAGATTCCGCAGAAGATGAAGGAGGTGCTGGAACAGCTGCATGATAAAGTGAAGGAGACTCCGATGATGCATCAGAGGATGAGGTAGGAGGTGAGTGATTATGAGATACAGTAATAGTTATTTGGTAGCATACACGTTGCCCAGTCCGAATCATTCCGGACTGAGAACGGAGCAGATTGACAGAATATCGCCGCACTGTGTAGTAGGTCAGTGTACAGCAGAAGGTCTGGGGGACTGGTTTCATAAATCTTCTACCCAGGCTTCTTCGAATTATGGAATCGATAGGAATGGCCGGGTCGGATTGTATGTGGAAGAGAAGAATCGTTCCTGGTGTACTTCCAGTAATGCGAATGATCAGAGGGCAGTGACGATTGAATGTGCTTCTGACAAGGTGGAACCGTATGCTATGCATCAGGTGGTTTATGACCGTCTGATTGATCTGTGTGAGGATATCTGCAGAAGAAATGGAAAGAAAAAACTGCTCTGGTTTGGAGATAAAAATAAGTCTCTGAATTATCAGCCGAAGGCGGATGAAATGCTCATTACCGTGCACCGGTGGTTTGCGAATAAGAGCTGTCCTGGAGACTGGCTATATGCGAGGCTGGGCGATCTGGCTGCGAAGGTTACTTCAAGACTTGGTAGCGGAAATGTGGAAGTGATTCCATCAGGGATGCAGGCAGGGGAATTTCAGGGGCTGACAGAAGAACAGGTGCTTGCAAAGGTTGGCCCACTGTTTACCGCAGATCAGAAAAAATCAGGGATTCTTGCTTCAGTGTCTATGGCTCAGTTTATTCTGGAGAGCGGTTATGGAAAGAGTGAGCTTGCGTTGGGAGCCAATAACTGTTTTGGAATGAAGAAGTCACTTTCCGGTAATACCTGGAGTGGTTCGGTCTGGGATGGTGTGAGCATTTATAAAAAGAAGACACAGGAGCAGAAGGCAGATGGAAGCTATGTGACATCACAGCGGAATTCAGAAAATATCTGAATGTGGATGATTCCATTGCGGATCACAGTGCTTATCTGCTTGGCGCTAAGAATGGAGAGAAGTTCCGATATGACGGGCTGAAAGGATGCTCAGATTATAAGAAGGCAGTGCAGATCATTAAGGATGGTGGTTATGCTACCAGTCTTACTTATGTGGAAAAGCATTACAGTATCATCGAAAGATGGAATCTGACTAAGTGGGATGTGAAGAATTCTGATGCTTCGGATGCTATGGTGAAGTATTACAGGGTAAGGAAGTCTTGGAAGGATGCTGGCTCTCAGCTTGGTGCTTATACTGTACTTGATAATGCTAAGGCAATGGCTGATAAACATGAAGGCTATACTGTGTATGACTGGAATGGCAAGGCAGTGTATGGGGCTGAGGTTACTGGTGGAAGTGGTTTGGCTGCAGAGTTTTCTAATGCGGACTGTCCATTCATGGTGAAGGTCAGTATTGATGACTTGAATATCAGAAAGGGAGCCGGAACGAATACGACGAAGACTGGAAGATATACTGGGAAAGGTGTGTTTACCATCATGGAAGTGAAGAACGGAAAGGGCTCTGATAAAGGATGGGGAAGGTTGAAAAGCGGTGCTGGGTGGATTGCGCTGGATTATTGTCAAAAAATATAGAGAAGCGTTTTGAATTTCTTGTGGATTAATTGATATAAAGAATATATAATAATTGGATATCCGAAAACACTTGACGATTATCGGATATCCAATTATTATATAATTAGTGGATATCCACAAATAACAGAAAGTAGGTGATAATATATGGCAGGAAGACCTCCAAAGGAAGATAGCAGGGATAAGCAGTATCGAGTACGATTAAATGATGCTGAAGACGAGATGCTCAGCTTTTGCAGTGAAGAGACTGGTGAAGCCAAATCAGAAATATTTAGGAAAGCTCTTAAAGCATATTACGAGAATACAAAATATTTTAAGAATGTTCTGAAGGAAAAAGAGGAATGTTCTGAAATTGATTATCCAGATGACGTGGAATACGACGAATACGAAGATTACGGAATGGATCATATATCTTTAAAAAGAGCTATAGCATGTCCTTATTGTGGTGCCGAGAATAATATGGATTTTGAAGAAGACTGCGATAGTTTTGATGAAGAAAGACAAATGGGACCTCAAATAACGTATACTTTTGACTGGCCTGATTGTGAATGTGAAGAATGTGGAAAACGCTTTAGAGTGAGCGGAAGCATATGGGAATATCCTATGGGAGCATACAATTATGAAGATATCGATGTTGAAATATATGATGACGAGATTGATGATGAATAATATGCAGGAGGCAGTGAGCTGATGGAAAAAAGATTAACAGCAGAATTAAAGTCGCTAAAGGAAGAATTTGATTTTATTCATAAAAAGATTGGAGATTTGGAATGGGAACGTGCAATTAGATTCTATGGAAAGAAAGCTGTTCTAAGTTCTGACGTTGATAAGATAGATATGCAGATTGAAAACTATAGAGACAATATGATTATTCTTATTGGGAAGATAGAAGATGCGGTGTCTGAGGCAAACAAAATAGAAAGAGAAATCAAATAGCGAAAAGTGGAATATATGGCCTGTGGGTAGAAATACCCAGGTCTTATTTTTTGTCCTTTTTTCGTCATTCACCGGAATTATCTCGGCAAAAGGCGCTTAGGAAGATAGAAGGAAGAACCTTACTATCTTATGGAGGTGTCGATATGACCGAGAAGAGAGAACTGCCTTGGTGGCAGAAATACACATTAACACTGAATGAAGCATCGGAGTACTTCGGTATCGGATACAAGAAATTGAAACTCTTTGTTCAGGAACATTCAGATGCTGACTTTGTTCTCTGAACGGCAACAGAGCGCTGATTAAGCGTGAGCAGTTTGAGAAGTATATGGACAGTCAGATAAATGTGATTTAGTTCAAAAAAGTTTTTAAATTTCTTGTGGAAAAAGAGCCTTGTCTGTGGTACACTATCAATACATAGTCGGATACATACTATGTGCTATATGAATTAAGCAGCAAGGCTCTCCCGATTTTGAAAGGAGACGATGTTCAATGAGCGAAAAACGACGCGATAGTAAAAATCGCATTCTTCGCACAGGAGAGAGCCAAGAAGCGTATGCACGATACAAGTTCCGATATATAGATGGCAATGGAAAGCGTAAGACGGTTTACAGCTGGAGATTGGTAGCTACGGATAGTATCCCAGCCGGAAAAAAAGATAATGCACCTTTACGAGAACAGGAGAAAGCAATCAACAGAGATTTGGATGATATGATTACTCCTGATGGCGCAGGCTTGACAGTTCTTGATTTGGTAAAGAAATATATTGCAACCAAGACAGGTGTTAAGCATACAACCAGAGCTGGTTATGGTACCGTAATCAATTTGCTGGATAAAGATCCTTTTGGCGCAAGACGAATTGATAAAATCAGATTGTCGGATGCAAAGGAGTGGTTGATTAGATTGCAGCAGGTGGATAAGAAAAGCTATTCGGCAATTCATTCCATCAGAGGGGTAGTTAGACCGGCATTTCAGATGGCAGTGGATGATGATATATTAAGAAAGAATCCATTTGAATTTTTCAACTGGCAACTGTGGTGGTAAATGATGCGGTCACTCGTGAGGCCATTACAAGAAAACAGGAAAGAACTTT
>SCPO01000361.1_pt1 | contig 26807 bp, 60 predicted proteins | sample 6106821 | NCBI WGS metagenome assembly SCPO01 (sample SAMN10720448, study PRJNA508395) | human gut metagenome | isolation source: Participant 2 stool, 0 month | host: Homo sapiens | collected 2017 | reverse complement strand
TTATCATATTTTTGCTTTATGTCAACAAAAGTTGTCGCATGTTGTCAAAATGTAATCTGTTTGTAACAGAATTGTCAGTTTTCGGTGCTATTGTCATCAAGCCTTTAACTTTACATGTTTTAATTCGCCGGCATATTTTAACAAATCTTCAACTTCTTCTTTGATATACCCGATTTTGTTTCTTCGCCGGAGATATTTACCTGTATCAAAATATCCATATCAAGATTATGTTTTTCCGCCTGACGTTCGATTTCGTCCATAAGTTTGATTGAATCAACCGAATGAATAAAGGCAAACCTTATCAATGACATACTTAACCTTGTTTGTCTGTAAATGACCTATAAGATGCCACTTCGCAGGCAAAACGCTGTCATATTTGTCCCTTACTTCCTGTGGCTTATTCTCGCCGATGTCCGTTACACCAGTTTATAGCCTCGTTCATCATTTCCGGCAGGGTGAGTTTTGTAACGGCAACAAGCGTTATATCTTGCACGTTTGCGTCCCGCTCTTAGCCGCCGCACTTATTCTCTTTTCAACTTCTTCAAGATTTTCCGCTATACTCACTTTTATCATTCCTTTACCTATCTTTCACCGACAACAAATTCTCTCCATCTGTGAAAGTTTATTTTCCGCGTTGTCGTCGATTCGATTATTGCATATCCGGCGCCCGTATTTGTAAACAAGACATCGCAATAACAGTCATGCTCTCTGTTTCTTTTTATTCCTATGACCTTCTTAGATCTGTCGTCTTCCGTTCTGACAGACTGTATCGGTACTTTGTAGCCCTATAGCTTTCAAAAATCAAGTCCACGTCCACAAGTCTGTAAGAAAACGCACTTTCAAGATATGTCGGGCATTTAACCGTCAATATAACTCTGCCGTTTCTTCGGCTGGAAACGGAATTTATACTGCCCCTAACAACTGCGTCCGCCATATTGTTAAAACCTAAGTTTTACGTTATCGCCGACTTCTCTTCCCTCTATGGTGTCTGACGGTATATCCATCATAACATACCAAACGTGGTTATTAACAATTTTGCACACCGCACCGCCGGCATTGATTTTATTGTCAATCTTCTGTATCTTCGGTGACTGCGACAAACTTTCAAAATATGAAACATCATAATTTTCTATGTCATTCGGAACAAGCTCCGTTTCGTATCCGTCTACATAAGTTGTAAACACACCCGAAATCTGTGCATAAATATCCTCTTTGTTTACGCCGATACTGTTTAAAATCTGCCTCGCTGATTTTCAAGTTCCTGTTCTGTGTTGTCCTCCGCATGCTGATTGCTTTGTCTTAGGCTGTTAATATCCTTCTTGTATTTTGCAATAGAAAGAATATCGTTATCCTGTGCCGCGTCAATTATATCATTTTCACGCTCGTATATGTTATTCTCCAAAGTGTTTGAATCAAGCGTTGAAATTGATTCTTCACTTTTCTGTTTTGTCTTTTTTATCTTGTTGTCAACAACGGTAAGTTCTTTAATGCTGTCATCGCTGACATCGCCGTAAAACAAAGAACCGATTGTACTGTCTTTGCTGACTCTTCACCCTCCGCAACGGAATGATAAGCCGTTCCCGCACTGCGTGAATACATAACCCATTCATCGCGTATAATAAAACCGTTTGTATTGATAGCATTTTCTTGCATTATATAGCTTAATTTCTGCGTGTTTATCGGTGTGACGGCATATTTAATACCGTATCCTACCATAGCGGCTATCGCTATACAGATTACTATGATAAAGAATTTCTTCATCTGTTATTTTCCCTTAATCCACAAAAATGTTTTGTAGTTTCTGTCAATATAATTATATAATTTTTTTCGACTAAATACAATAGCAAACATCATTTTTGTGATTTAAAATATAAAATAGCCGATGCGGAGTCATATTTTCACCAAGTATTGACAATTTTTCTTTCACAAAATCACTTTTACCCTTTTCAAGCACATAAACAATCCACGTCATAAACAGCCGTTCATCTGTTTTTTATTTTTTCAAACACACCGCCCGATATATTTCGCCGTTATGCTGACGGACATATTCAAAATATTCATTCATAACCGCACCGACAAGTTCATCAATCGTATACAGTTTGTACGGATTTACGCCGAATATATTCGCCGCAATTTCAATACCCTCAATAAGCTCCTTTGAATATAATCTTCTTGCAGCTGCGTAATCTCTTGCTTTAAAACTGTATAAAACGCCGCTGAATTTGCCGAACGCTTTCATACAGTCGTAATATCCGTCCTGTATGCTTTTTCTTATTCCGTCCCTGTCAAAATCAAACGTCCCGTCTGCGGACGTGAGCATTTAATATTTATCACATTCTTACCGGCAAGATTAAAAGTTCTGTAAAACCCACTCCCTTTACGTCTATCGCAATAATATTGTCAATCCCTTTTTCAAGCAGCATATTAATCGGCATATTGTTTGACACACCGCCGTCTATAATTTCTTTTCGTCAATCGTCCTCGCCTTAAATCCGAAAGCACGCACTCGCCATAAGTATTCGGTCAGTTTTACCAAGGTATGTCTTTGATAAAATAATAATTTTCGCTTTCTCTGAAAGTGAAAAGTCGCCATACCGAAATCAATTTCAGAATTACGAATTTTATCCTCGTCGACTATTTCATTTAACAGATTTTCAAGCGGTGACATATCAAGTCCGTTGTTACCGTAAATTTCTTTTGCGATTTTCATTAAGTTTTGACTTTAAAAGATTTTCGTCATTCTCCATTTCTTTCGGCAACGATATAATATCGTCAATCGCAATTTTGTTCCATAATCTTTCGGCTTTTGTTTTACTGCCTTGCACGAAAAGTGCACCGTTTACCGCACCGATTGAAACACCCGACACCGCCGAAACTTTAATTTTCAGTTCTTTAAGTGCTTTCCATACACCAATCTGATATGCCCCTCTGACACCGCCGCCGGCTAAGACAAGTCCGTATTCCATATTTGTCCTCCTACCCAATGCAAAATTTGTGTGCATTTTCACGCACACCAAATAAATTAGCTGTTATATAGTTTTGTATAAAATCCATTCTTGGCAATTCATTGTGAGTACCCTGTTCAATAATTCTGCCCTTTGTCCATAACAAAATTAAATCAGCCTCACGAATTGTTGACGGTGAGCGATAATAAAGCTTGTTCTGCCTTCCATCATCTTTAGGAATGCCTTTGTATTCTCTGCTCCGTCATTGTATCGACATTTGAAGTTGCCTCGTCAAGAATAAGTATTTTAGGATCTGACAAACACGCGCAAGTCGCTGTTTTGACCGCTCGACAAATTTCCGCCGTCCTCTGTAATCATTGTATCATAGCCGCTCGGCAAACGCTTGATAAAGCCGTGTGTGCAGACGCAGCCTTGCGGCATTTATAATTTCTTCTTCTGTCGCACCCTCTTTACCGTATGCGATATTTTCTTTTACAGTACCCGCAAACAACCAAGTATCTTGAAGTACCATACCGAAATTCTTACGCAAGCTGTCACGCTGAACAGAATCAATAGCCTGTCCGTCAACGAATATAGTACCTCTTATCCACACCGTAGAAGTTCATCAAAAGATTTACGATAGTTGTTTTACCTGCACCCGTAGGTCCGACTATTGCTACTCTTTGACCCGGTTTTGCAACAATATTCAAGTCTTTGATAAGTTCTTTATCCTTATTATATGAGAAATCAACGTCTTTAAACATAACTTCACCGTTTTTAACTTCAAGTTCGGGTCTGTCCTCGTCAGGTGTTTCAGGCTCAATTTCGCCAAGCGCGAAAATTCTGCCGCCGCTGCCTGCAGATTGAAGTTGAGTTAAAATACTTGTCATATCGTTAATCGGACGTGCAAACTGTGTAGCATAAATCAAGAAACTTGATATTATACCTACCGACAAATGTCCCGCAAGTGCGGCAAGTCCGCCAAGAACACCGACAGAAATATACGCAAGGTTATTGATATATCTTGTAGTCGGATTGACAAGCGATGAGTAGAATTGAGCTTTTGACCGCAGTCGTAAAGACGTGCGTTTATCTCGCCGAATACTTCACTGCTCTTGTCCTCATAACCGAATGCCTTGACAACCTTTAAATTGCCGACCGTTTCCGAAACATAACCGTTAAGTTCACCGATAGTCTGTGCCTGTAATCTGAACATTTTACCCGAATTAGTCGCAATCGCTTTTGAAACGAATATACAAATAATCGTAATAACAATAACACAAAGTGTTATTCTCCAGTCAAGCAAGAACATCAAGACAAGCGAACCGACAACCGTTACGATACCCGAAAACAGCTGTGTAATTCCCTGCAAAAGGCCTTCGGAAACTGCGTCTATGTCGTTTGTAAGACGGCTGATAATATCGCCGTGTGAATGACCGTCAAAAATTTAAGCGGCAATTTTGAAATCTTGCCAAATGCGTCTTTACGCATTTTTCAATCGAATGGTTTGAAAGTGCGTTTGTAAACACTGTCATTCCCCATGTAAACAAAGCATTAAGCACATAAACCGCAAAAGTATTCCTATAATTTTCGCAACCATAGGAAAATCTACGTTATTTTCGCCTTTGATAAAGTCGATAGCTCTACCCGAAATATACGGTGCAACAAGCATAAATATGTTTGCAAGCAATGCCGATATTATAACCAAAATAAGATATTTTCTGTTACCCGCAATATAAGAGTTAAGCTTTGAAAGTGTTTTATTGTTTTCATCGTTTTACCCCTTTCTTAGTCAAGCTGTTCCTGTGAGTAACAAATTTCCCTGTAAATATCGCAAGTATCAACAAGTTCTTTGTGTGTACCTATTCCGACAATTTCACCGTCGTCCATAACCGCAATTCTGTCCGCGTCTTTCACCGAATTTACACGCTGTGACACGATTATAACCGTCTGACTGTCGGTATTTTCTTTAATAGCACGTCTTAAATTTGCGTCTGTCGCATAGTCAAGTGCGCTGGCGCTGTCGTCCAAAAATAAGTATAGGCGAATTTTTGATTAACGCACGTGCGATTGTAATACGCTGTTTTGACCGCCCGAAAGGTTGTTACCGCCTTGTGAAACGATGTATCAAAACCTTTTCAAGTCTGTCGATAAATTGGTTGCCTGCGCCGTATCAGCCGCATGACGCATTTCTTCCAACGTTGCGTCTGCCTTTGCCATATGAAGATTGTCCGCTATTGTACCTGAGAAAAGTGCCGCTCTCTGCTGTACAACCGCAACTGTCTTTCTAAGCGTGTCCTCATCGTATTTCTTTATATCCACGCCGTCAATAAGCACTTCACCCTTTGTCGCGTCATAAAACGCGGTATAAGGCTTATAAGTGTACTCTTACCGGAACCTGTACCGCCGATAATACCGATTGTTTCACCCTTTTAATCGTCAAATTAATATTATCGACAGACGGTACTTTACTTCCTGTATATGTCAATGATACGTTTTAAATTCAACCGCATTTTCACCGTTTTGAGTAGTATTCTTTTCGCCGTATTCAATAAGCGGCTCTGTTTCAAGAACTTCCCCACACGCAAAGCCGACGCATATGCCTTTGTGTACAAAACAACAAGGTTTGCAACGACTATCATAGCGTTTAGAATTTGCGTAATGTAGTTGATAAACGCGATAACTTCACCCTGCGAAAGATGACCTGTGTTTACACGAATACCGCCGAAATAAATAACCGCAATAGCCGCAAGATTCATTATATAATAGTAGTAAGCGGATTGGTAAGTGCGGCAATTTTACCGACTCTTATAGCTGTATTTGCGTAATCTGTATTTCTGTCGTTAAATCTTTCTTTTCACGTTTTACGCCTGCAAACGCACGAATTACACGCACACCGGAAAGATTTTCACGAAGTACCAAAGTAAGCGAGTCAAGCTTTTCTGAACAGATTTATAAAGCGGTACTGCCTTGAACATTACAAGGAAAAGTACGAGTATAAACAGCGGTATGACAATCATAAATATAATCGACAACTTTAAGTCAATCATAATCGCCATAACAAGTCCGCCGACGCACAGAAACGGCGCACGGATTACAAGACGTATAAGCATTGCAACCGCTGATTGAAGTTGAGTAACGTCACCTGTAATTCTGTTTATAAGTGACGGCGTACCAAATTTATCAAGCTGTGCGAATGACAGTGTACCGATTTTTGAACATCGCATTACGCACATCTGTACCGAATCCCTGTGACGCGATAGACGCACTGTACTGACATATAAACGCAAATATTACACCGAATGTCGCAATGACAAGCATTAATATACCCATTTTAATAATATAACTTCTGTTACCCATGTTAACCCGTTATCAATCAGCAAAGCCATAAGAGTCGGAATTAGCAACTCCAACATCGCTTCGGACAATTTAAAACGGTCCGACTGTGTGCTGAAGCCTGTACGGTTTCAGAAACGGAAATAGTTTTTTCAATACAAAACACCTCTTTGTGAAAAATCAATATCCTTTTATTTTATCACTTTTCTAAAAATATTCAATGAAAAATGTGCATTAATATTAATATTTTCACCGCCTACATTCGTAATACGGACGTATCTTTATATATCGGTATGACGACAGCGGTCTGCAATCCGCATCATACGAATGTGCCGCAACAAGAATTGACTGCGGTGTTCTGTTTCCGCGTCAACCACAACCGGAGAATGGTCAAATCTTTCTTTGTCGGTAAATTGCAGCTGAATAATGTCGCCGTTTTGAATTTGTGATAAATCGGTTAATATCGCTCTCGGTCCTGCACCGCGGTTGGTGGTTAAAATCTGTATAATTCGTCAACTCCTGTCCATGCCGGCGCTCTGTTGTTTACAGAAATGTAGTACCAACCGTATGTCGGCGTGTAGTTCATAACGCCGCTGCCGGCATATATGCACTGTGACGCAAAGTTTGTACAATCACCGCCCAAATCAGAAAAATCATAGTATTTCGGATTTCTTCCGTATGCCCACTTTTTCGCATATGCAACCGCATTCGCTCTGTTATATTCCATAAATATCATTCCTTTCTTTTTATATTAATATAATATGGAATATAGGCGGTTTTGTTAATGGGTGATAAATGCCACCACTCCGTCACTTCGTGCCACATCTCCTCAAGGAGAGGCTTTTAGGCCCCTTGAAGGAGCTATCAACGCAGTTGACTGAGGGGCGGCAAAACGATAATATTACGTAGGGGCGACCATTGGTCGCCCGAATAAATAAAATTTCGTTCGTAAGGGACGCTGTCCCGGCGTCACACATATTTTTATAAAATCCCGACAAAATATTTTTCAGTATTGAAAAATGCTTTATATTGGTATATAATAAAATTAAATAAATATAGGGAGGAATCGCTAATGAAAATATTGGTAACAGGCGGTGCAGGATACATAGGCAGCCACACTTGTGTCGAACTTTTAAATGCAGGTTATGAAATTGTCGTACTTGACAATCTTTACAACGCAAGTGAAAAATGCCTTGACGCAGTAAAAACTTACAGGAAAGGATTTTCCGTTCTACAAAGTAGACTTGCTTGACAAAGAGGCAACAGAAAGGTATTTGCAGAAAATAAAATCGACGCAGTTATTCACTTTGCCGGTCTAAAGGCAGTCGGCGAATCTACAAGAATACCGCTTACATATTATGATAACAACATCACAGGTACACTTCACCTTATGCAGGCTATGGAAAATACGACTGCAACAACATCGTATTCTCATCATCAGCTACTGTTTACGGCGATCCTGAAGAGTTCCTATTGTTGAAACTGACAACGAAGGCGACAAAATTCTTACAACAAATCCTTACGGAACAACAAAACTATTTATCGAAAGAATTATGACAGACGCTCAAAAAGCTAATCCAAAGCTATCTGTAACACTTCTTCGTTACTTCAACCCAATCGGTGCTCACGAAAGCGGTATTATGGGTGAAGACCCTAAGGGTATTCCGAACAACTTACTTCCGTACATTGCACAAGTTGCAGTAGGTAAACTTGAAAAGTTCACGTATTCGGTAACGATTACCCTACTCCTGACGGTACAGGCGTTCGTGACTATATCCACGTTGTTGACCTTGCAATCGGTCACGTTAAGGCTATTGAACATTGTTCAGACAAGGAAGGCGTACAATATCTACAACCTTTGTACAGGTAACGGTTACAGCGTTCTTGACATTGTTAAGGCATTCTCAAAGGCTTGCGGTAAGGAAATTCCTTATCAAATCGACCCAAGAAGACCGGGCGATATTGCCGAATGTTATGCAGATCCTGCAAAGGCAAAGGCTGAACTTGGCTGGGAGGCTAAGAGAGGTATTGACGAAATGTGTGCTGACAGCTGGCGATGGCAGTCAACTCACCCTGACGGTTTCGGTGAATAATTGATTTTAAGAGTTGTTTTAGATTTATTCCAAAACAACTCTTTTATTTTCAGACAAAGAAAGGACAAATAATGGAGCTTACAAAGAAATATGGACGCAATCAGATTATGACGAATTTGCGCGGAATACTTAAAACATTGGCTGACGAAAATACAAAATTCAGTGACTCGCTTGTTCCCGGCGGAACGCAATCTATCGGTATTCGTGTACCCATCTTGCGTCAAACGGCTAAAGCTATTTCAAAGGTCACTACGCGTCATTCCTTAATTGCAAAACAACGCATACCGTGAAGAAATTATGATTAAAGGCTTGGTTATGTCGCTCATAAAATGCGATTATCACGAAATGCTCGGCTATATAAAGCAATACGTTGCTCAAATTACAAGTTGGGAAACTTGCGACATTGTTTCATTTAAGGGATTGAAGAAATATTTAGATGAATTTTTAAATGACGTTGAATATTTTATCTACAACGAAAATCCCTGGATTGTGCGTTTCTTGGTTTTAATTGCCTTATGGAATTTTATTTGACCGATGAATATATCGACAAAGTTCTGTCATACGTCAACTCGGTAAATTCAGATTTCTACTATGTTCAAATGATGCAAGGCTGGCTCGTTGCAACAGCCGCCGCAAAGTAGAGATAAAACAATGAAATTTCTTTGAAGCAACGATTTAAACGCAATCACTCAAAATATGGCGGTACGAAAATTCGTGAATCGTTAAGAATATCAAAGAAGATAAAGAACTTGTTTTACAGTTCAAAAAATAACAGTAGGGTGCTTCTGCCATACTGTTATTTTTATCTTCTCTGTTAGCTCTTTTCGGTTGTCTTCCAACCGAGATATGTCGCCTCAAGACGGTATATCGGCATACCCTGTTCAGAGAAGCGTTCATATTCAATCATAACGTTGCCTTCAAACTTTGAATTATGCAAATCAAGGCTGATATTTTCAAGCTTGAAATTTTCCTCCGCAAATGAGTTAAGCGAAAAATCAAACAAAGCCTTTATTATCGGTTTTAAACCAAATATAATCGCCCTGTTTAAGCACGGCTTTATATCTGTCAAGGAAACGCTTATGAGTAAAGTCTGCGTTTTGTCTGTTTGTTTTCTTCCAAGGGTCAGAAAAATTAAGATAAATACGTCTTATCTCGCCAAATTCAAATATATCTTCAATTTTTTCCGCATCCATATCCATAAACAAACGTTTGTAAGTTCAGCTGCCACAGTTTTTCCATAGCCATAACTATAACGTCCTCAACCTTTTCAATCGCAATAAAATTCACATCAGGGTACATTTTCGCCATACCGACAATAAAATTACCCTTACCGCAACCTGATTTCAATATGAATAGATTATCGTTACCGAAACGTTCCGCCCATTTCCCCTTATATTTTTCAGGCTCTTTTATCCAAATATCACTGCAACGTTCCATTCTTGCGTCACAATTTTTCTTTTTCTCATTCTCATATTATTTTTACCTCAAACACAAATTTCTCATTTATTATACTATAACAATAATTTTTTACAATATATTTCAATATTTTAAAATCAAAAATCGGACGCATACGCGTCCGATTTTAATATTGTTTTATGATTTATTTAATTAAATCCCAAAGCATTGAAAGCATTGTAAAGCAGCCTGTGCTCTTGTTGCATTAGCCTTTGGTTGGAATGAACCGTCATCCATACCGTTGATAATACCCAAACCAAGCGCATTGTTTACATCTTCAACAGCCCATGCTGCGATGTCTGATGCGTCTGTAAATTTCTTATCGGCAGCCTTTAGTTTCAACATTTTATATGCGGCCTTAGCAACCATTGATGCCATTTCTTCTCTTGAAATTTCCTTTATCGAAATCTTCAACAGTGAACGGAATATCTTCTGCACTAGGTTAGCGTTTTGAGCGGCTTTTACGAATGGCATTGCCCAGTGTTCGCTTGCCAATGATGAATCTGTATCAATCTTTAGAGCGTTTACGATAAGTGTTGCAAACTGACCCTTTGTTACAGTTCCGTCAGGAGCGAAGTGTGTATCGTCCATACCGTTGATAACGCCTGCTTTATACATCTTATCGATGTATGTCTTACCCCAGTGACCTACAACGTCAACGAACGGTGAATCTGTTGATGGTGTTGAACCTGCAACAGGTAGAGCAGATTCGTCAAATGCCTTTGCCTTGTATGAATTTGAAACAAGTTTAACATTTGCGTCCGGTTGAGTTGTGTACTGTGAATTAGCAATATGGTCGTTCATATACCAGCTGATATGTGGCGGTTGGTTGTAACAGTTTGTATCTGTTGCTGATGAGTTTCTGTAAATATCATCATGTGCAAGTGTATAGAAGTTATAATTTGTTGCATATGGTGTTTCTTATAGTCTTAGAGAATATTGATACAGTCTTATCTAATTCAACTTCAACATCCTTATCAAAGTTACCCTTGATTGTTGTCTTTCTTTCTTTGTGTCTTGACCTGTGATTGCGTAAGAAACAATTTCTTCTCTCCAGTCACCTAACAAGTCAGCTTGTAGGTTCGGATTACCCTTTGTTGAGTTGATTGAGTGTGAACCCTTACCCTCGAAAATCTTATCGAATGTCTTTGTATTGTCATTCCACTTTGTTACAGTAATTTCTTTACCTGCACCGTTGTGGTCTTGAAGTTCATCCTGTAAGTCGCCCGTCCAATAAATTCTGCCGTTCATAGCAGCCTTTAGATCAGGAAGTTCGTTACCGTTGCTGTCCCAGTAACCTGATGAACCTGCACCCCACATAGCGTACCAAGAATCGCCGTAACCGATATTGGCAATCATAGCACGACCTGTATCTTTGATACCGTTGTGAATTTGATAGAATTCGCCTGTCTTAGCGTTTTGAAGTGAAATACCCCATTGATGACGATCATTAGGAGCGCCTTGAGCAGCAGCTGCAGCCGAATTTTAAATATTGTATTAGATGTGATGTATGGAGAAAGTTGTGGACCTTTCAAATCAAACACTTCACTGTCTGCACTGTAATCCTCAAGCTTTTAACCATTCAAGACCTTCTTTAGTTGGGTCGAAGTCACCAAGGTGCATAGCATCACCGTGTTCTTGATATGTACACCATAGAATTGAACCGTCGTTATCCCATGTCAAAGCGCCGTAAAGAATTTCGTCCTTACTGTCGCCGTCAACGTCACCTGCTTCAATTTGGGGTTACCTTGACCGATATAGCCGTTATTCTTTGATTCGGCTGTATCAAATGACCATTCCATCTTTAGCTTGCCGTTCTTAAAGCTGTATGCAGCGGCACCTGTACGTCCGTTAGAGTTGAGATACCCTTACCGAAGTAATAACCTCTTGCAAATACAGCAGACGGTGACTGACCGTCAATATAAGCTATTGTACTGTTATATCTTTCCGAACGGTTACCGAAGTCATCACCGAATGTTAGTGATGCAGCATTTGAGCCTACATTGTTCGGGAAATAATCTATTGTGTCAAGAGCCTTACCTGTTTCACCGTCGAAACACGTTACATAAAGCGGGCCTTGCAAGTTTTACCGTCGTTTAGAGCAGCCCAGCTGTTTTCGTATGTTTCACCTTTGATGCGTCACCGATTACGTTACCTTGACCGTCAACAGTACCGTCAGCAGTTCTTACCATAACTTTGCTCTGCCGTCACCGTCAAAATCGGCTACGTTAAGATGAGTATCGTGTTGTCCTGCACGGATATTGTAACCCATGTCAATTCTCCAAAGCTGAGTACCGTCAAGTTTGTAAGCATCCATATAAACCTTACTGGTTCTGCCGCCTGTAGCGGCGCCCTTAGCGTCTGAAGGGCTCCATAGCATTACGATTTCATATTGTCCGTCACCGTCAAGGTCACCGTATGATGAGTCACCGGTGTATATGAACCGTAGTATATGCCGTTTCTGTCCATTTGTAAAACGTCACTTTCAGGAGCTTTAGCCAAAGGAATATCAAGGTATCCGTTCTCCCATACGCCTACGCTGTCTGACATTTGGCCGTTTGCAACTACTGTATACTTATCGTTTACAGTACCTGATGCGTCAACAAAGTTTGTAACCGCACCTTCGTTAATCTTTTCTTGGTTTCTGTAAAGAGTAAATGTAGTGTCAGCAGGCTCTGTTGCCAATCTTCTCCATGAAATAAGTACACCGTCGTTAGTTTTGTTGCAACGACACCTCTATCAAGGTTTTCCATGTTTCTTGTGATTGCACTGCCGGCAAATGCACTTGCACTTGTCATAGGAGCAACTACTCCCACTGCCGCAACCTGAGCAAGAACCAAAGAAAATGCACCTAACTTCTTAGTTTTTCTTTGAATTTTTAAGCATTTAGTTATCCTCCTCTTTTATATATACTTTACCTATCTATTAAAGCATAATAATCATTATCTATATAATATCATATTTCACAAACTTTTTAAAGTGTTTTCATAAATTCAATGTGTAATTTACAGTGTTTTGTTCAAAATGCGATTGAGGATTTTTGTTTATATAAGTGTAAAATGCAAAAGAAATGCCGTTTTCAACGTATTTTTCGGACACATTACCCAGTTCCACATTTCATTTTCATCAAGGTTATCGATAAAGACATCGGCATTGCCGTCGGAAAACACCTTTGTTATATACGCGCTGTCGCAATACGGCAAAAGCTGTTTGTAAACCTCACCGCCGCCTATGACGAAAGTATCGTCACCGCCGTACTTTTCGACAATCGTTTTATGCCGTGAACAATCTCCGTACCGTCGCACTTGAAATTTTGTCGGTTGTAAGTACAACATTTTTCGATTTTTAAGCGGTTTTGCGTTAGGAAGCTCTCCAACGTCTTTCTGCCCATAACAACCGTCTTACCCATTGTTTTCTCTTTAAAAATTCCATATCCTCGGATATGCGGAACAGCAAATTCATACCTTTGCCAATGCCCACTTTTCATCAACCGCCGCAATTATTTTCATTCTGTTTCATCAGGAAATATCAATTCCTGTGCATACGGAAGTGTTCTCGCCCAATCGATGAATGACTTTGACCATTCTGTCAATTTGTGAAATCTTCTCTGACCTTTGAACACATCGCCAAAAGATTTTCGTATGTCATTGTAACGGTTCTTGTCTGCTGCCATGCTGACGGCAACCATCTGATAAGCTCTTTCCAATATGCCTTATCCTTTGTTTCAAGATACTTTACGCATACTTTCCAAAAATTCTATATGCTTGTCTATCACATCACCAAGTTTTGTGCCGTCATAATCAAGATCTGAATTGTAATCGTCAATTTCAAAACACTCGGCAGTAATAGGTGTTGACGCAAGTTTGTGCATTGTCGATGTACTGTTCGCGGTTGTACCGACCTTATACGTATCAAATTCTTTCCACCAATAAAGCGGACCTGTTATATCAACCGACACAAAAATCTGACGCATAAATTTTCTGTGTTCACTGCCTGATTTTATAAGTCTTTGCGCCAAATCTAAATCGTTTTCACCGATTACGACTTTTCCGTTCTCCTCAACCGTATCATTTTACGCCATGATTCAAGAGGGTTTCTCATACCTTTAAGCGCACGTTTAAAGCCGTAAACCTCTGTATTTTCAAATTTCATTTAGTTACCTCTTTTCATTTCGATATACTCGTCAAATGTACACATTCTGTCCACGATTGTGCCGTCCTCACGAATATCAATAATTCTGTTTGCAACGGTATTCACAAATTCGTGGTCGTGTGACGCAAATATAACGTTTCCCTTGAACGCTTTCAAGCCGTTGTTTACCGCAGTGATTGACTCAAGGTCAAGGTGGTTTGTAGGCTGGTCAAGTATAAGTATGTTTGATCCGTACAACATCATTCTTGAAAGCATACATCTGACTTTCTCGCCACCGGAAAGCACGTTTACCTGTTTGAATACATCATCACCCGAGAACAACATTCTTCCCAAAATCCTCTTATATACGATTCGTTTTGAGTTTCAAAGCCTGCCGCACTGTATTGTCTTAGCCAATCCACAAGATTTAGTTCACAGCCGTCAAAATACTTAGAGTTATCTTTAGGAAAATAACTTCTTGACGTACTTACGCCCCTTAACAGTACCCTCGTCCGGCTCATCTTCACCGGCAAGTATTTGCATAAGCGCAGTGATTGCAATTTCGTTTTCACCTATTATGGCAATCTTATCGTCATGATTTAGTGTGAATGATATATTATTAAAGTTTTTCACCGTTTACAGTCTTTGAAAGTCCGTCAACGGTAAGCAAATCGCGTCCCGCTTCTCTGTCCATATCAAAGCCCACAAACGGATAACGTCTTGATGACGCAGGCAATTCTTCAACTGTAAGTTTATCAAGCATTTTCTTACGGCTTGTAGCCTGTTTTGATTTCGACTTGTTCGCAGAGAATCGCTGAATAAAAGTCTGCAATTCTTTAATTTTTTCTTCAGCTTTTTATTTTGTTGCTTGATAAGTCTTTCCATCATCTGACTTGACTCGTACCAGAAGTCATAGTTACCGACATACATCTTAACCTTTGAATAGTCAATATCAACGATATGCGTACACACAACATTAAGGAAATATCTGTCATGCGATACAACTATGACTGTACCCTCGTAATCAATCAAGAAATCTTCAAGCCATTCAATAGCCTGCAAATCAAGGTGGTTTGTAGGCTCGTCAAAGGATAATGTCAGGGTCACCGAACAATGCCTGTGCCAAAGGACTTTAACCTTTTCGTTACCGCCAAGGTCAGCCATCTGCGAATACATAATACTTTCGTCAAGTCAAGACCCTGCATTAACTTTGATGCATTGGAATCAGCCTCCCAACCGTCCATTTCCGCAAATTCCGCCTCCAGTTCAGCCGCTTTTATACCGTCCTCGTCCGAGAAATCTTCTTTTCATACAACGTCTTTTTCTTTCATAATATCATAAAGACGCTTGTTACCCATAATAATCGTATCAAGTACAGTGTACTCGTCATATGCAAAGTGGTCCTGTTTCAAAACCGACATACGACAATTTGGGTCGATAGACACTTCACCGGTTGTCGAATCAAGTTCACCCGAAAGAATTTTAAGAAAAGTCGATTTTCCCGCACCGTTTGCACCGATTACGCCGTAGCAGTTGCCCGGTGTGAATTTTAAATTAACGTCCGAAAACAGATTTTGTCCGCTGAAATTCAGACTTACGTTTGTTACTGTAATCATTAAATATTTCTCCTAATTTTTATTGTTGATTTTATTTTTCAATTATACTATAATAATGTTATTAATGCAAGTATATTATAGGAGGAAATCAGAATGTTAAATATAGGTTGTCACTTGTCAGCCGCAAAAGGCTATATGAATATGGGTAAAGAGGCAAAGAGCATTGACGCAAATACTTTTCAATTTTCACGCGTAATCCACGCGGAGGTAAAGCGAAAGCTATTGACGAACAGGACGTAAAGTTTCTCGAATTTATGAAGAAAATAATTTTCACAAATTCTCGCTCACGCACCGTATACGCTTAATGCGTGTTCCAATAAAGAAGAAACTCGCGAATTTGCCTTAAATACAATGGCTGACGATTTAAGACGTATGGAGTATACACCAAACCAGCTGTACAACTTCCACCCCGGCAGTCACGTCGGACAAGGCCGAAATCGGAATTGATTTTATTGTAAAACAGCTTAATACTGTACTTACACCCGATATGACAACAACTGTTTTGCTTGAAACAATGGCGGGTAAAGGTACTGAAATAGGTCGCAGTTTTGAAGAATTGAAAGAAATTCTTGACGGTGTTAAACTTGATAATAAAATGGGCGTGTATGGATACTTGCCATATTTACGACGGCGGATATGATATTGTCAATGACCTTGACGGTGTTCTTGATGAGTTCGACAGAATTATCGGTCTTGACAGATTAAAAGCAATTCATATGAACGACAGCAAAATCCTTTGCAAGCCATAAAGACAGACACGAAAAATCGGTGAAGGCAGTATCGGTTTTGATACTATGGTTAAGATTATCAACCACCCTAAATTACAGGGTATTCTGATTTTGCTTGAAACTCCGAATGAACTTGACGGTTATAAAAGAAATTCAAATGCTTAGAAAATCATATACTATAAAGCACACATAATTCAAAAAAGACGAGGAAACAATCATTCCTCGTCTTTTTCTTTTCATCATCTTCAAACCTGTTCTGAGTCTACGACTCATTCCACCTCTGCCATTATGTCTTCTTTCCACTTGTTCTATCAATTCTGTATCTATATTTTCAATGCAAAATCTATACATTGATTTATAAATTCATTTCGGCTTATATCAATTTCCATAGCCCAATCGTTAATTTCCTGTAACATTCTGGTATCCAATCTAAGCGAAATAACTTCTTTTCGGGTTTTATTGGTTCAAATTTTCTCAATGTAATTCCTCCTCTTGACATAATTATATATTCTATGCTAAAATAATCCTATATTCTTATATTGAATACATATAAGAATACTATTTAACCATATATTTTAATACCATAAAAATAATACTATATGTAGTAGGAGGAAATTACAATGGAAAATCAAACAGAAAACACAAATGTAACATCTGAAAATCAGCAACAATTTGAACCGCTCCACAAATCATTTTGCAGAGAGTGCGGCACTATGATTAGTGAAAAGGCTGATATATGTCCAAACTGCGGTGCAACACAACACAGAGCCAAAGTAATAGACGATACACCGTCAGCAGGATTGAAAGTATTGTCGTTCTTTATCCCACTTGTCGGGCTGATTTTATTTGTTGTTCAAAGCAAAGACACTCCTATATCAGCTAAAGAATACGGCAAATGGGCTTTAATCGGTTTTGTACTGGTATAGTTTTAGTATAGTGTGGTACTTTGTAGTATTGGCATCTGTTTCAAGTATGTTCAAAGCATTTAGTTTTAATCAAAAGAGGTGTTTATATTATGAAAAAATATTAACAGTGGCATTGTCAGTAGCTTTATTGTTGTCAACAACCGCATGCGGAACAAATTCCGGAACTTGAGGCACTAAAGCAAGCAAACGAACAATTAAAATCACAGTTATCAGACACAGAGGAAAAACCGACTGAAAAGCCAACTGAAAAACCAACCGAAAACCGACTGAAAATCAGAGGAACAAAACTTCAGATACTCAGCCAAACTCCGACAATGCTTACGAATTTACCGCCGGCAACTACGATTGCCCTGCCGATATTCCGGCAGGTAAATATGACGTTGTAGCTATAAGCGGCAGCGGCAATTTCACAATAAAAGAGAAGATGGACATACCCAAACATGTGAAAGGCTTGGAGTTGATGCCGATGATGAATTCTATATTAAAGAATATAAAAACGCTAAATTACTTGACGGAAAAGCACTCGAAATCAGTGGAACTCTTAGAGTTCAATTAAATCCTAAAGATTAATATGTTTTAAATTTATTTTGAATGGAGATTTTAAATATGAAAAATTACTGACAATCATATTGTCTGCAGCCTTGATATTGTCCACAACCGCATGCGGATTCAATTCTGAGCTTGAGGCATTAAAAAAGAAAAACGAAAACTCAAAGCACAGTTAGAAAGTTCCGAAAAAGGACACTCCAAAACCTACGCAAAATTCAACACCAAGCCCAACAGAAAATCAATCTGCTGACAATAATTCTACATATGAACTTACCGCCGGCGATTATGAAATTCCGGGCGATATTCCGGCTGGCAAATATGACATTATAGCTATAAGCGGAGATGGCGAATTTATACTGGACGGAAACGACAATTTTATAGATGAACGTATGAGTTCAAATGCCGAAGAAAATTCAAATGCTATCAAAGAACGTAAGAACGCATCATTAAAAGACGGCAATTCTATAACCATAAATTATAACCTTAAAGTTCAATTAGTTCCAAAAATTAGTATTATACAGAATGGAGATTTTGCATATGAAAAAATATTAACAATCACTTTATCTTTATTGTTGTTGCTCTCAACAACTGCGTGTTCGTTAAATCTTGGATTTAACTCTTCAAAATATGAACTTACCGCCGGTCATTATGACGTGCCGGATGATGTGCCTATCGGAAAATATGATATTGTAGTAACCGATGGACGAGGTGTGTTTACTACTTTCGACGCTGATGGTTCATATGATATAATGGAAGGAATGGATATTGAGGGCATTGAAGGTCGTATTAAAGAATATCACAATGCTAAATTAGAAAGTGGTTCTTCAATCGAAATTAGTAGCACTCTTAAAGTAAAACTAGTTCTAAAGATTAATAAACACAAAAATCCCATTTTGATGAGAGTGTGAGAAAAGTCTGTAAAAAGAATCCTTCTATGATAGAATATAAATAAATCATAGGAGGAATTTTTTATGGCAAGACGTAGACGAGAAAGAATGAGTGAAGGAAAGAAGAATATCATTGCCGGATTGATTCAGGAATATGACATCAAAACAGCAGAAGATATTCAAGAGGCATTAAAGGATCTATTAGGCGGTACTATTCAGGAAATGATGGAAGCTGAACTGGATGAGCATTTAGGTTATGATGAATATGAACGCAGTGACAATCCGGATTATCGAAATGGAGTAAAACAAAAACTTCGTAGTTCTTATGGGGAAATCCCTATTGATGTTCCACAAGACCGTGACGGTGATTTTGAACCGCAGATAGTCCCTAAACGAAAGAAGGACATATCAGCAATAGAACAAAAATCATTGCTATGTCTGCAAAGGGCATGACAACAAGACAAATTTCTGATATTGTGGAAGATATATATGGTTTTGAGGTAAGTGAAAGTATGGTAACTGCCGTTACAAATAAAATATTACCACAAATAGAGGAATGGCAACAACGCCCTTTATCAGCTGTGTATCCGATAGTTTTCATTGATGCAATCCACTTTTCTGTCCGTGAGGAGCATATAGTAAAGAAGATAGCTGCATACATAATTCTCGGTGTAAATGATGAGGGTAAGAAGGAAGTTTTAAGCATAACCATTGGCGAAAATGAGAGTGCGAAATATTGGCTGGGAGTTTTAAATGAACTCAAAAATCGTGGTGTTAGAGATATATTAATATTATGTGCAGACGGTTTATCAGGGATAAAGGAATCAATAGCAGCAGCCTATCCAAATACAGAGTATCAACGTTGTATTGTCCATCAAGTGCGCAATACGTTGAAATATGTAGCGGAAAAAGACAAAAAGCATTTGCAAATGATTTAAAGAGCATATATCATGCACCGAACGAAGAAAGCGGATACGAACGTATGCAGAGTGTCACAAAAAATGGCAAGAAAAGTATCCTAATGCGATGAGAAGATGGGAAGAAAATTGGGATGTTTTATCACCGATGTTCAAATTTTCAGCAGAAGTCAGAAAAGTTATGTATACAACAAATGCAATAGAAAGCCTTAATAGCGTACTTCGTCGATTGAATAGACAAAGGAGCGTATTCCCGAGCGATACAGCCCTTCTAAAGGCACTGTATTTGGCAACATTTGAAGCAACAAAGAAGTGGACAATGCCACTTAGAAATTGGGGCAGAGTTTACGGAGAATTGTCAATCATGTATGACGGACGACTTGTTTAGCATATATTTTACAGATATACAGATATATAAAAAATACGGTCTTTACAAGACCGCTCTTGACGCGGGAGGAAATCCGTGCTATATTACAAAAAGGCAGATAAGCTGAATTTTGCTTATCTGCCCAAATAAAACTAAGTATTTTATCATAGAAAAATTAATTTTACAGAAATAATCTCACACTCTCTTTATAACCACAGTCGCAATACGAGCCGCCGGACGCAATGGTATATCGGCGCATAAAATTCGTGGCTCCGCCTGCCTCGCTCATCGTATAATCCAAGCGGCACATTGCCGGTGTCAAGTCGAACAGCCCCAGCTCTTTCATCAACACGCAAATTCCGCACTTTGTAAATCGTCCTCATATCCGCTGCCGTCCGAATATTCATAAAAATCCATATTCCACGAGTACGGATTGCGGTCGGCAGCTTTAATTCGGCAGTTTTTCATTTCTGCAATGTCTTTGCGGTGAATTTTTTTTTCCGCTTTTGGCAGAGAGCCACCATAAACCTTGTCATCATCGCTTTGAATAGTATTCGGTAAGTTCGTCAACGCTCGGTCTTTTGGGCATAGAGAGTACAAAGCACCCAGCATTGCACAGCCGACAATGTTTGTTTTAAACTGATCTCCTTTTCAAATTCGCAGATTACGGATAATGCTTTGTATCTGCTTTTGCGTTTTTCGATATTTGTTTGGCTGTGATTTTATTATATCCGAATTCGGAAACAAGATTTTTCTGAACGATTTTTCAAACAGCACCTACATTCCAAGCGGTATTCCTATATATTTCATTTTGCACCTCCAAAATCAAGACGCAATAATCTGCATTTTCATAATATTATCGCCTACGCTTGCTAAAACTTAAAAATCTGCCGACAGGCGCATTTTTAAGGTCGCCGTAACTGAGCATATACCCTCTGCTTGAAATGCTCATATCTCTGCTCCATAAGCGAAAGCTCTTTCTTTGCGTTCGAAACGGAAAAGTAAGCGCCGACGTCTTTTATCTTGATTCCTTAAGCCAGGTCTTTGCAATCATCTTTACAGCAGTTTTCCCGGCGGCGCCAACACCATCTCTGCCGCCGCCAAACATATTTGACATAGCCCGAACAAGCCTTTTAACCTGTTCGGTGCGAAAATAATAAAATACGCCCGAGGCAAAAAATACAACTCCGTCCGATGCGTCTATTTCTTCAAACCAGCTTATATCGTTTATGTCACACGCTATATTCTTCTCACGCTCGCCGGCAGTCAGCAGCTTATTTCGCACCGTTATAACATCAGGGAAATCAAGGTTGTAGATTTTGCATTTTCCGTTATTGCAAAAGTGCCCTGTATTATCAAGTCCGCAGCCTAAGTTTACAACCGCAGCGTTCGGGTGTGCGTTTAAATAATACCGAATCCCACGCAAGGTCGTTTTGGCGCATCGCAACCTCTAAAAATCCAAATCTTTGCATAAGGCTCTTTGATTTTTCCGCAACATCCGAAAAGTCATAATCAATTTTATCAATCAGTTCGGACGCTGTTTCATCATAATACAATGGGATACAGTTCGGAACACATTTTCCGTGCATAAAGCGGAATAATAAGCGTTTCCTGTACAGTGTTCTTTTCTTTTATATTTCAGTAACGCTCCTTTTTATCAACACCGCCACCGCACAAGGAATCCGTCCTTCACATAGTATAGCTTGCTTGCATATCCCGCAGCAGCAAAAATCTCTGTATGTCTCCGGAGTGAATTTTCTAAAAGTCAGCTCCGGCTTTTCGATTGCCTTTGAAGCACCATTGATCTTGCCATTTTCAGTACGGTTCATATATGTCGGAATAATGATTTTTCCGCCTGGCGGCATACCCGTTCAAGCTCGTGCAGAGCCTTGTACGGTTCGTCCAGCAAGTGAATCACATTTGCAGCAACTACTGCATCAAAACTATGATCGGGATAATCAAGGTGCATGATGTCCGCTTTTTCAAAATGTACGTTGGCATATTTACGGCAATTTTTCTTTTCGCTCCAACATTTTTCGGAAAAATCCGTTGCAACAAGGCTTTTGCACCGCTGTGCTGTTTCTTTAGAGTAATCCGGTGCCGCAGGCACATTCCAAAAACCTCATATTCGGGCAGAATCAGATTTTTCACCACAGAGCAAAGCTCCTCATTTGTTTTCGGTTGATAACATTTGCAAAACGTCATATACACACGCAACATTATCCCAAAACATAGCTTGCCTCCGTTATTTCAGTTCTCCTATTTCCCTGCTACCTTTAAAAATCCGTTTTTGCATTTCTCCGTATCATCAGACTCATCATAGGCATCGTACAGTGCCGACGGATCATGAACTTTTTAAACGGTGAACACAGCTTTTCCTTATGTGCAAATGCAAATTCAAAGTTGTCGGTAAACCTGTATGTCCTGTAATAAACAGCGGCTTAACACACATTTTCTTCAGTTTTGCTCAAGAATCCCGAGCGATCTCACCGCCAGCTTATTGCTTTCCGCAAGTTGAAATAAAGCTGTAACCGCCGTCTGCACCAAACCAAATCGTATCTCCGGTAAACAGATACTTATCATCAATCAAATATACCATATGTCCCCATGTATGACCCGGAACAAGAAATGCGTGGATTTTAATATTGCCTATTTTAAAGGTTTCGCCGTCCTTTAACAGTTGCTTTTGTTATTTATCGTCACCTGCGGCAACTATATAGGCGGTGCATAACCCTTCGGCGAACCTCGCCCGTAAGATAACGATTTTCGATTTCTCCGATATAAAGTTTTGCCTTTTGAACAATCCCAAGCCGTTCGCCTCAACCGCCCCAACGTGGTCGGTGTCCTGATGCGTTATAAGAATATGCCGTATTGATTTTGCGTCAATCTCAAGCCAGCCCATTTTCTCCGCAAGCCTGTCATAGTTGTAGCCTGCGTCAATCATAATTGTTGTTTCACCCTGCGATAGAAAAATATATTTGCAACCCACTCTCTTACGCAAGCGACATTTTCATCAATCCACCCGGTGTTAAGCGGCTTAAATATTTCTTTTCCGCGGTAAATCCGGCTCATTGCCACACGCTGAAATTCCGTTGCTTTTTTTGACATAATATCCCTCACTTTTCCGCCGTAACGCACAACCAATTATTCTTTTTCCGAATCTGAATATTGCGAAACATTGCCTGTCCGAGATATATTTTCAATTCTGTATCTTTATATATGGTCATTTCAATGATTTTTGTCCATTTCTCATCTTTAGCCTCATCACCGCTAACCTCATTACATATTAGAAATGTTCCGCCGGGTTTCAGTACCCGATAGATCACAAAAAGCATTTCGGCAAATCCTGCCAAAATAGATGGTTTCAAAAGCCGTAACAGCATCGAAACAAGTTGCCGAATACGGCATATTCATCACATTACCTTTCAGAACCGTGCAGCGTCCTTCTGCAACAGCCTTATTATTGACTTTTTAGATTTTTCCACACTGACAATAGAATAGTCAATACCATTTACAATGCTATGCGGATATTTCTTAAGAAGCTTTTAATGTTCGCTCCACCACCGCAGCCACAGTCCAATATCTTGGCATTTGACGAAACTTTCAAAAATTGAAGTCCCCAATGTGCCACAGGTTTGTGCCCTATATTCATCATTGCGGTCATAACTTTCCCGCCGAATCCCACAGGTTTACGAGTGTTTTCAAAAATGACATTATCTCACCGTCCAATTCTGTCCTTGAAGCTGTAAATCAGCCATTCTCTTTAAATATTCCGTTTTTATTTAAAAGTTTCTCCGGTGTGCCTTGCTCGGCAACAACACCGTCCGATAATACAACTATTTTATCGGCTCCGGCAACTGTTCTCATTCTGTGCGCAATGACAAGAACCGTTTTATTCCTGATAAGTCTTGAAAGAGCCGTCTGTATAGCGGTTTCGTTTTCTACGTCAAGACTTGCCGTTGCCTCGTCCAAAGTATAATCGGTGCGTCTTTCAAAATGCTCTGGCGATTGAAATTCGCTGTCTTTCGCCGCCCGACAATTCGCACCCGTTTTCGCCGATATCAGTATTCCATTTATCGGGGAGTTTTTCGGCAATTCATCACAGTTTGCAAGGTGTGCCGCTGCCAAAACCTCCTCATCGGTTGCGCCTTTTCTGCCGAGTCGGATATTTTCCATAATGGTGTTATTAAAAGCGTTACATCTTGAAAAACGATAGAATAAAGCGTCATCAGCTTTTGATCGATTTTGAAATATCCATACCGCCGACAGTAATTTTGCCCTTTGATTATCCCAAAATCTGACCGCAAGCCGTTACACTGTTGTCTTCCGCCGCCGGACGGACCAACAAGCGCCGTAACCTCGCCCTGTTTTGCGGTGAACGACACATCACTAAACACCGTTTCGCCGCTCTTGTAGGCAAAGCCCACATGGTCGAAGGTAATGTCGCAGCCTTTGTTTGTGAGAGTATCGCCGCCCTGCTTAATTTCGTGGTCTAAGATTTCGTTCATTCGTGCAACATTTGTCCGCATTGCAATAACCGCCGCAATTGAAGTGCCGCCTGCATCGGGTCGTAAAGACGGGATGCAACGAGCAAAACATAAAAGCGTTAAAACATCTATTTTCCCGGTTACAAGCCGTGACACACCGACAAGTGCAACGGTTGCGATGCCGAACTTTAACACCATTCCGGCAGAGGTTACGAAAACGGCGGTGGTTATTTCCGTTTTGAAAGCCCCTTTTCAACGGAACGAATTTTACTTCTTAAACCTTTAAGGTAACTGCTTTCCGCATTGTTTGCCTTGAGGTCACGCAATGTTTCTATGTATTCCTGTATTCCGTCTGCACAAGCCATTTTGACCGACATATTCCTTTGTTGCGCTCTGTCTTGAACCTTGTAACTTAGCACAATAATCAGCACCGATACGGAATTACCCACAGTGCCGCAAGCGCCATTGCCTTGTCAAACGCAAACAAACCGAGTGCAATGACTATCGTGGAAATCACCGAGCCGAACAGCGCCGGTATGTAGTGCGAGCAGTCCTTTTCTAAAACTTCGCAGTCCGCCATAATCGTAACTTGTGAGGTCGGCAAGGTCTTTTGCCGAAAACGAAAGAGGTAGCTTTCTGAGCCTTCGGCTGCTTTAATCTACGTTTTCCGCTTTCCTCGTATGTCGTAAAAATGTATTGTTATACTGAAACCAAGTTGTAATTAATATAAGCGCAAAGCATATAACGCAGCCGACTGTGTAAAACTGTTTTTCCGCCCATATCGCCGCCGAGTAAATCTTTGACCAAATAATATAAAAGTCCTGTCGGCAGCATAAATGCCATATTCTGAAAGGCGCAGGCGATAATGCCTTTATTAACCCTACCGCACCGTCTTTGACGATGCCGTGGCTTTTGTATAAGCTTAATCATTTCTCGATTCCTCCGTTTCGTTTGATACTTTCCAGCCAACGGATGATTGATAGTCATTTTGCATTTTATAGAACATGCCTTTTCTATGAGTTCCGCTCTGTTTCCGTATTCCACAATCTTTCCGTCCGAAATTACATAAATGCAATCCACATTCCGAACAGTTGAAAGCCTGTGTGCAATCATAATAACCGTTTACCTCGGAAAGCTTTGCAAAAGCTTTCTGTACTTTTACCTCATTATCGGATCCGCAAAGGCGGTCGCCTCGTCCAAAATTATAATCGGAGCGTTTTTCAGCACTGCACGGGCAATGGCAATTCTCTGCATTTCACCGCCGGAAAGATAAACTCCTCGACTTCCGATAACGGTATTGACACCGTCGGGAATTTTCGATAATATCCATACACTGCGCAGCCCTAAGCGCATTTAAAACTTCTTCATCCGTGGCATTGATTTGCCCATTTTAACATTATCGAGAATGGACGCTTTGATGAGCTTGCTGTTTTGGAACACAAATGAAACCGTGTTCATAAGTTCGTCCTTGGGAATATCACGAACATCAACACCGCCTATTTTGATACTTCCCGAATTTACATCAAAAATCTTGAAATAAGGCTTGCAAGCGTTGATTTTCCGCCGCCGGACGGACCGACAAATGCAACCGTCTGTCCGCATTTTATTTTCAGCGATATATCCGAAATAACTCTTTACCATCATAGCTGAAATGAACGCTTTCGTTCAACAGATGCGCTTTAGGTTTATGCGAATTGTTTCCGACGCTCATAGGCTCGGCATTAAGCACGCTGTCAATTCTTTCTGATAGCGTCGCTGATAACCATACCCTCCTCGCTCATATACATAATTTTAGTGAGCGTGACCGATATAACAGGCGTTATGATTATGTAGAACAATAGATTTACGAAAAATTCGCTTGTAACAGTGCCGTTTGTAAAACCAAAACGCACCGAGTATTAAAAACGCAAACACACCGTTTATCGCCGCAGTGTAGCATCATCGGCAGCCGGCATATCCTTTGTGTAAGCAAGAACCCACTTCTGTATTCGTCAATCGTGGCTTTGAATTTTTGAAGGAAAACACCGATTGACCAAATGTTTTCACAACAGGAATACTCGCACATATTCAACCGCCCTATTAGATTGCTGCAAGCGCATTGCCGTACGCCGCATTTTTCTTCCATTCGCTTTCCCGTCATTGGTGACATAACAGCAAATCCAACGGCAACAGGCACCAAGCTCAAAAGTCCGAGCCGCCAATCAAAACAAGCAACAGTGCAAGCAGTCCGGATTGTGTCGCCATTGCCGCATATTTATCCGGCAGCTGATGCAAGATAGGTTTCGGTCGCCGCAGTGGAGTCGTTTATAATTTTGCAGCTTTCCGCTGCCGAAACTGTCGGTAAAGCCGATGGGCAGCTTTGCAATATGC